>OLHG01000091.1_pt1 | contig 60004 bp, 62 predicted proteins | sample 1605971 | NCBI WGS metagenome assembly OLHG01 (sample SAMN03283289) | human gut metagenome | biome: human-associated habitat; material: feces | host: Homo sapiens | place: Peru | collected 2012 | reverse complement strand
CTTTAAATTTTTCTCTTTTTTTCTTTGCTCTTTTTCAGCCTTTTTTATATCATCTATAGATATTTTTGATGTAAAATCAAAAAGATATTCATTAAATTCTTCTACCATTTCATCATAGTCTAATCCTAAATATTTAGCATAATTTTTGATAAATAACTTTAAATAGAATATATCCTTAAAGTTCTCTCTTTGACCTAATTCTATACTTTCAAGTTGCGCGGGTCTAAGTTTTAAATCTTGAGCTGCTTCCTCTATAGATATTCCCATAGATTCCCTAGCCTCTTTAAGCTTTTCTCCTATCTCCTTCATAGTAACCTCTTTCATAAAAAAACAAATAATACTTTATAAGCCATGTTCTGTTCCTATAATTAGGCGACAAATATTTATCTACTGTTTCCAGTCCTTGAATCGGTTTAATTCCCTATCAAAGCTCCCCTACCATAATTTGGGTTTCTCACTCGCGGGGTTTACCACGTTCCACCTAAATCATTTCTGATTTATATCGTCACTTTGGCACTTTTATACTTAATTTAACCATATATTAAACTTAGGTTATTTCAGAGCCGTTAGTTAATACTACCTAAGGTTATTTTTTCCCTTAGCGCGATCACTAAGAACATCTCAGTTCTTGCGAGCATGGACTTTCCTCTATATAAAATATACAGCGTTTGTCAAAGTATTATTCTTCATCTTTTCCATATACAATTTTTTCAAGTTGTGATAGTCTACGCATTACATCAACATTAGTAACTTCTTTGTTATCACCACTTTTAGCAATTTCAATACTCATTTTTAAATTACGAATTTCTTGTTTTAAACTCATAATTTCTTCTAGTAATTCTTCTTTTTCTTTTTCACTATCTTTTAATAATGATAAGAATTGCTCATAATCACCTATAATAATATCTAGAAATTGATCTACTTCTTTTAATCGATACCCTCTAGTATCAATTTTAAATTCTTTTTCTAGTATATCTTGTGGTGTTAAAGTTACTTTATTTTGATACATATTATCACCAATCCCTTATGCTTATATTATCACAAAATATGTGATATTTGTCAATAAATAGTCTATTAAAGTGATAAGTATTCAATTAGTTAATTTATTTCTTTTTTTATTTCTATAAATGAGTTTGGATAATACAATGTTACAACTAATTCTATTCATTGCATCAATAACATTTTCTATTTCCATATAGCCTCCCGTTATTAAGATACACCATATTTATCTTCTTGTCTTAAATTCGACAAAACTTGTTAAAATACTACAAATATTATTTGATTAAAATATATAGAAAAAAATAGTAATTTATAGTATAATTTAGTATAGGTGGTTTTATGAAATACCCTAATGGAATAAAATTAAGTACAACTAAGAACATAACTTATGACAATAGAGGTATGAACTTAGAGGGAGATATTAATCTTACAAATAAATATTACATTGATAATAATATTGCTTTTATCTATAAAAAACCTACTCCAATTCAAGTAACTAAAGTAGATTATTCTAGAAATAACGCTGTAATTAAAGAGGCATATTTCAAAGAACCTTCTACTACTGATTACAATGGATTATATAAAGGTAAATATATAGATTTTGAAGCTAAGGAAACAAATAGTTTAACATCATTCCCATTAAGTAATATTCATAAACATCAAATTGAACATATTAAGAATATTGTTAATAATCAAGGAATTGGTTTTCTGATAATTAGATTTAATAAACTAAATAAAACATTTCTTTTATTAGGAAGTGATTTAATTAGTTTTATTGCAAATAATGCAAAGAAATCTATTCCACTTGAGTACTTTAATAATAATGCTTATTTAATTGAGGAAAGATATATTCCTAGAGTTGATTATTTAAAAATAATTGACTTTATATATGGAGGTATAAATGAAAAAGTCAACTAATAAAGGGGTAAAGTATAATAAACAAACTAAGACAAAGTCTAAGAGTTCTAATTCTTTTAAATTTGATACAACTACTATTGTATTATTAGTAATAGCAATTGCAATTATATTGGTATTACTAAAAGTAATTGGTCCGTTATTTACTATTATCATGGTAGCAGGTATCGCCTTAATTCTTTTATTATCTAAATGGGTTAAGAAACTTAGAAAGAAAAAGAAAACAAGGATAATTGTTAATATCATTTTAATGATACTCCTACTTTTATGTATAGCTGGTTGTATACTAGCAATAGTTTTTATTGGTTATGTAATTAAGAAAGCACCAGAATTTGATGTAAGTCAATTAGAGCGTTCAGAGTCATCAATTCTTTATGATATTAATAATAATGCTTTTGCAGAATTAGGTACTGAAAAAAGAGAAAAGATTACTTACGATGAAATGAGTCAAACATTTATTGATGCATTAATTGCTACAGAGGATTCAAGATTCTTCCAACATAATGGATTTGATGCGGCTCGTTTCTTAAAAGCGTCTATTCAACAAGTACTTCACTCTAGTGGTGGTGGTGCTTCTACTCTATCGATGCAAGTTATTAAGAACAGTTTTACTGATGCTAACCTAGATGAAGGTTTTGAAGGAATAGTTCGTAAATTTACTGATATATATTTAGCAGTATTTAAACTAGAAAAAACTTATAGTAAACAAGAAATAATTGAGTTTTATGTAAATGTTCACAATATGGGTGGAAGTGCTTATGGTGTTGAACAAGCTTCTCAAACTTATTTTGGTAAACACGCAAGTGAATTAAACTTAGCTGAAGCTTCACTTTTAGCGGGATTATTTAAGTCTCCTAATGCTTATAATCCATTTAAGAATTTAGATGCTGCTACTGCAAGACGTAATACGGTATTAAATCTAATGGTTATGCATGGTTATATTACTAAAGAAGAAAGAGATATGGCTAAAGCAATTCCTATAGAAAGCTTACTTGTAGAAAATACTGGTAGCAGTAATAAATATCAATCTTATATAGACCAAGTTGCAACGGAAGTTAAAGCAAGATATGGAGTAAATATTTATAGTACTCCTCTACTTATATACACAAATATGGATCCTAATAAACAAACGGGTATCGATAATATATTTAATGGTACTACTTATAACTGGGTTGACAATGTTGTTCAAGCAGGTATTGCAGTTGTTGATGTTGATACTGGTAAGATAGTTGCTATTGGTACTGGTAGAAATAAAACTGGTGTTAATCAGTGGAACTATGCATCCGGTAATAAACGACAAATTGGTTCTACCGCTAAACCATTATTTGACTACGGACCTGGTATTGAATATAACAATTGGTCACCTGCTAAATACTTTGAGGATAAAGAATATTATTATTCATCCGGTCAACCAATGAGAAACTCTGACAGACAATACTGGGGGTGGATGACGTTAAGAGATGCTTTAGCATACTCAAGAAACGTACCTGCCCTACAAGCTTTCCAAAGTGTTGACAATAAAAAGATAATAGAATTTGTTAGTAAATTAGGTATAACTCCTGAAGTTAACAAATATGGTTATATACATGAAGCTCACTCTATCGGTGCATTTACCGGTTCTAATGCCTTAGAAATGGCCGGTGCTTATGCTGCCTTTGCCAATGGTGGTACTTATTATGAACCATATACAGTAAATAAAGTTGTATTTAGAAGTACTGGTAGAGAGGAAACATATAAACCAGAACCAGTTGAAGCTATGAGTGATTCTACTGCATTTATGATAACTGATGTATTAAAATCTGCTGTATCGTATGGATTAAGTAGTGCTGCTCGTGTTAACGGAGTTAACGTTGCTGCTAAAACTGGTACAACTAACTATCCAGAAGACTTATTAAGATCAAAAGGATATCCAACTGATATAATTAGTGACTCATGGATTGTTGGATATGACCCAGAATATGCAATTGGTATGTGGTATGGTTACCCTAAATTAGATGCTACATATAATTTAAAACAATCTGTTGCTGGTGTTGAACGTGGACGTTTATTTAGAGCTGCTGGTGAAGTAGTATTTGCTAAGAACGGTCAAGATTTCCAAGTACCTAGTAGTGTTGTTAAGAGTGCATATGAAAAATGGAGCAGTGATCCTTACTATTTACCTAGTGAAAATACTCCAGAAGATGAAATTGCTTATGACTACTTTAAAGTTGGAACAGAACCTACAGAAGTGTCTACTAAATATCAAAAATTAAAGAATGTTACAAATCTTTTAGTAAAATATAATCCTTCAACTATGAGTGTTTCATTATCATGGTCTAAGGCTGCTAAACAAAATCCTAAAGATTCTTACGGAAACTTTGGTTATAAGATTTATAAAGATGGAACTTACTTAGGATTCACTGAAAAAGCATACTTTGTAATAAATGATGAAGAAGACCCTTACGGTGAATATAAAGTTGTTACTACTTACGAGAAATACGATAAAATGGATAGTAAGGGCGCTATATACGAACTCAAGGAAGATGTTATTTATTCACATGACTTCTTAGTACCTGGTACTAGAACATATGCTGTTAATGAATCTTTAGATAGTTGGGATAAGAATCCTTCTTCTAGTGATTTGAAGTTCTATAAAAATAAAGATGAAATAACAAAATTTAAAGCAGTTATTACAATAAAAAATTCCAAAGGTGAAACCGTTGGAAACATAACAACAAACGCTAAAGAAGAATATACTGTAACATATAAAATCAGTTACAATTCAAAAGAAGTTCATACTGCTGAAAGAAAAGTAATAATAGAGTAAGAAAACTTACTCTATTTTTTTATACAAATAAATGGCATATCATCATGAATATACTACCAATTAAGAAGTACAATGTCGTTCGTTTGGTATTGTTATATTTTAATGATGCTGGTATTAATTCATATATAGAAATAGCTATCATAATTCCAGCTATACTAGAAAGCAAAATACTCATAATAAGATCGTTCATGTATGGGGCTAAAAATAAGTAAGCAATAATAGCGCCGAGAGGTTCAGAGATTCCCGATACAAATGTATACAATAATGCTTTAGCTTTACTTTTAGTACTGTAATAAATTGGTACTGAAATACTAATACCCTCCGGAATATTATGAAGTGTTATAGCAAGGGCCAAAGAAAGCCCTAGTTGAATATCTTTAGTAGAAGTCATAAATGTTGCTATTCCTTCTGGAACATTATGCAATATAATAGCAATCATCGAAATAATACCTACTTTAAACAATCCTTTATTTCCTACTTTCTCTGAGTTAATGTCTGGAATATATTTATTTATTAAAGTCGAAATAGCAATACCAAAGACGATAGATATTAAGGCGATTAATAAGGCTGGAAATAAATAATAAATATTTAATAATCCTGTTATAGATGATGGTATTAAGTCAGTAGCACTTACAGTTAACATTACCCCTGCCGCAAAAGAAAGTGCTGAGCAAACAACTTTAGATGTATTTCTATATTTAAAAAATATTAAAATTGAACCAAGCATTGTAGATAATCCGGCTATGGATGTTATTATGAAACTATATTTTATATTAGTCATATTATATTATCACCTATTTAACTTTATGTAACTTTTTAGTTATAATGCAAAAGAAAAATCCATAAAAATGGATTCTTTTTTAAATATGAAGTTTTGCTTTAATTTTCTTTAATTTATGAACTACTTTATAACTAACATCATATAAAAGATAATACATAGGACTTACTATATAATCATATTCACCAATTAATTCTACTACTTCCCCACCAAATCCCTTTTTAAATATATAAATACCATACATTGGGTCTTTTGGAGATAAATCGCTAGAAATACCATAGAAATTATAATAATCATATTTGTTATCTACGGCATATTTAATCATTTCGTAATTAAGACTGTAGAATGGTTGGAATTCTAAATATTCTTCATAAGCTCCTCCGATAAATGAAATTACTTCACGACCACGGATAAAATATAATATAGCTCCTAACGTTAAAATACTGCCATGCTTTTGATATAATTCTTCAAATTCAACTATTCTTTTTTTAGTTCTTTCTATTTCATCTTGCTTTAGTTTTAATTTAGTCTCATTCATTTTAGCTTTACCATTTTCTATATTAGATAAAACTTTATTATAATCTTCTTCCAATTTAGATACTTCATCTTTTAATGCATTAAGTGTTTTTTCTATTTGTAATTCTGCTAAGTATAATTTTAAATCTTTACCATTACCAAATGCTTTATACATATTTTGATAATATTTTAAAGGTCTATTCAAAAACTCACGTCTTTTGCTAGTATGATTCATAATTTTCTCAAATTTATCTAATTCTTCATATGAACCTTCTCTTACTACTACGCCGTTTTTTTCATTTTTACGAATCATTTGTCTTGTTTTAGAAGTCATATCTTTCATTACATCATCTAGTGTTCTATCCTTTAAATTAATTCGGTACATCCATTTAGATTGAAGAGTTTGAACTCCAGGGCGTGCACACTTCTCTTTAAATCCAAGTTTTTTTAATTCATTAACAACATCAGAATTATCTTTTCCACCTTCTACTATATTTCCATCTCTATTTCTTTGATGATACATAAGGTACGGATCAATCTTAAAGAAAATACCATTATTATCCTTTACATATTTTGCAACAGCAGAAGTAAACTCTTTTAACAAACCATTATTGTGATAGTCTATTAGAAAACCACGTGGCGCATAAAACATTTTCTTTTTTACTGGTGTTTGTTTTGATAAAATCATTGTTGCTGCTACTATTTCACTATCATCTTTAAATCCTAAAAAAGTATGTTCCCATCCGTTTTCACCTTTTACTTTTGTCCAACTTATACTTTGAAGAAAAGTAGATTGTTCATGATTACTTGCAAAGCTTTCAAACTCTTCCGATGTTAATGTTACTAATTTCATAGTTCCTCCTTAGCTCTTATGAGCTCTTATAAATATTTTTATTTTTCGTAAATTGGTATATACATAATACAAAGGACTTAATGGATAAGTGAATTCTCCTATTAATTCTACTACATTACCTCCAAAACCTCTTTTAAACTCATACATACCATAGTTTTCGTCTTTAGGATTAAATATTCCTGAAATACCATAAAAATTAACATATGGTATTTTATACTTATAAGCATCTAATATGTGTTCATTATACATTGCATATTTTGGAGTAAATCTTTTGTATTCTACTAAAAAGCCACTGTATAAAGTTAAATACTCTTGACCTGATTTTAACGAAATCAATACTCCTATATCTTTTCCCTTAGGATTTTCTTTTTTAAATTTTTTAGCAAGCTCAACTTCATCACGATATTTCTCTAGTAATTTATCAGAAGTACTTTTTTGATTTATTAGTTTATTGCCTACATTATCATGTTCCATCTTTTTATTTATGTTTGCATTATTTTCTTCTTCATTCTTTAACAATTCAAGGGATGAATTCAAATATACATCTGGGTCCAAATAAGCAAGATATATTTGCATTTTATCTTTTAGACACTTATACATTCTTGTATAATATTCCAAGCTTCTATAATTGAAGCCTTTTCTTTCTGCTGTCTTAATTAATATTTCTTCCATACTTTCTAGGTCTTCAATAGTTCCTTTTCTTACTTGAATTCCTTTTTTATATGTAGCGTCTATATTTTTTCTAGTGCTTCTTGAAAAATCTTTTTTTAATTCTTCATATGGTTTATTTAATTCTACTCTAAAATTCCAACGTGATTGAGTATTAACTATATCTGTGTTAAAGCCAAAATGTTTGTATCCTATTTTCTTCAAGTTGTTAATTGTCTCATCATCTTTTTTATCACTAATGATACTGCCATCATTACCTCTTACTCTATATATTACATTAGGATCTATTTTAATCATTAATCCATTTCTTTTTTTACAATATTTCTTTAACTCTTCGGTAAAAAATTTAAGTAATTCTTTATTATGATAATCCATTAAGAAACCACGTGGTGCGTAAAAGGTATATTTACCTGCAAAGGTTTTAGTAACAGAAAACATAGCACCTGCTATAATGGTGTTTTTTTCTTTAACTCCTAGGTAATATATTTTACTTCCATAACTTTTTCTCAATTCAGCAATTTCTACAGTTTGAAAGAAACTTTCTTGTTCATGACTTTCAGCAAAAGATTGAAATTCTTCTTTTGATAATTCTACAAACTTCATGTTATTCCTCCTTGTATGTTACCTCTATATATATTATAGAATAAAATTAGTTATATTAAAAGTAGAAAAAAAATATAGCAACCGCTATATTTAATTAATTTGTGCATTATTACAATTTCTTTTTAACTTACAATTCTCACACATTGGTGAGACTGCTTTACAATAATAACGTCCAAACAATACCATTTGATGATGTCTTTTATTCCAATTCTTTTTGGCAAATTTTTTCATTAACTTATTTTCTATTATTAATACATCATCATCCTTATCGGCTAAACCAAGCCTTTTACTAACACGTGCTACATGGGTATCAACTGCTATTGCAGGAACATCAAATAAATTACTTAGAACAACGTTGGTAGTTTTTCTCCCTACTCCAGGCATTTGTTCTAATACCTTTCTATCATTTGGAACTTGTCCATTATAATTATTAACTAAAATATTTGCTATTTCTTTAACAAAAGCAGCCTTTTTATGATAAGTCCCAATAGGTTTAATTATTTTCATAATATCATTTATATCAGCCTTAGATAAGTCATTTATTGTGGGATATTTATGAAATAATACCTCAGTTACCTGATTTACTCTTTTATCAGTAGTTTGAGCACTTAACATAACAGCTATTAATAGCTCATAATCTTTGTTATAATTCAATTCACATTTAGGATTAGGAAATAGCTTATCTAAATAATTCTCTATTTTATTCATCGTTATTATCGTCCTCTAACCAGTTATACTCAAATACTTCAAGTTTTTCCTTCTTTTGTTCTTTATGGCTAGTTCTATTCTTCTCCACATCGTTAGCTGTTTTAATACCTTTTTTACCCCATTCATAAAGTATTTTATCTATATATCTTAAATTATTCACACCGTTAAACGTAGCTTCTTTTAAAGCTTCTTTTATAAGTTCTTCTGATATACCACTATCTAACCATGCTTTTACTATCTCATATTCGATTGGACTTAATGTCCTTCCAAATTCTTGTTCAATCAATGAAAATACTGTTGTATCTTTCTCTTCTTTAGTATTTAATTCATCTATAATAATCATATTAATCTTTTGATAGAAATTATCTAATGATATATATTCTTCCATAATGTTTTTATCATTTTTTTTAACCTCTAAATTAATAAGTTTATTATCAGTAAGTTTACTAATTAATTCCATAACTTTCTTTAAGTCAAGTCCCATATCATTTTCAATAACTGTAGGGTCAAATAATAAATTATCTCCTCTATTAGATAAATACATCAAGAAGACAAATTCTTCTAAACTGATATTTAATTTAGGATAATATTTATATAAATATAGTGGAATAACGATATCACGTGATTTAATAAATTCTAATATTTTTTTGTTTTTCATAAATACTACCCTCCTTACTTTTAATAATTACTTACAATATACTTTTCTAAAATTTCTTTATTGTTTTCTATTTTTTCATTTAAAATCATTGAAGTCAAGTCATTATAAATATTTCTTAAGTATTCTCCACCATTTCTATTCAAAATATTCATTATGTCTTTACTAGTAACTGCTATATCATTTTTATTAGTTATAGGTAATGCATTGTATTTATTAGTTATCTTTTTCTTATCTATCCCTTTTAATGTACCTGCAATACTATTAACGTATAATCCATATTTGTATAAGACTTCATTATTCAAATTATCTTTAGTCATTGCTTCTCTTATTTTATTAATTAAATCTCTTTCACTTTTAGAAAATGGATATTTGTCACTTGTTTTAAGGGAAGTCCATATACCTAATATATCAACATTTAATTTAATATCATCTATATTATATATTTCTAATTCTTTATCAAGTTCTAGTTCCTTTATTAAACTTACACCGTATTTGGCATTTTTACTTGAGAATATTTTATCTAATTCTTCTTTTTTTCTTTGATATGAAAGACGAAGTAAGTTACCTTTAGTCTTTTTAATTGCTTCTTTTACTTCATCACTTAATTTAAAATCTAAGATTGTTGCAAATCTTATAGCTCTTAGTATTCTTAATGAATCTTCATAAAACTTTTCGTAACTATTTCCTACTGTATTTATTTCTTTGCTTTCTAAATCTTTTTTACCGTTTAATAAATCAATAATATTACCGTTACTATCCATACATATAGTGTTAATTAAGAAATCTCTTCGCCTTAAATCTTCTTCTAAATCATTGATATATTCAAATTCTATAGGTTTTCTATTATTTAGATATGTTAATTCTCTTCTAAAAGTAGTTATTTCAAATCTAATATTATGATAGAAAACTGTAACTGAGCCATATTCAACTTTAGGTATAAAAATATCTTTAAATATTTTTTTTATTTCCATAGGTGTTGCAGAAGTTGTTATATCAATATCAGTAGATTCACGTTCTAGTAAGTAATCTCTTACGAAACCACCAACTATATAGGCTTTAAATCCATGATCTTCTATTTTTTTTAGTACTTTTAATGCTGTTGCTAACATAGAAACCCTCCTACATAATTATACCACAAATATAATAAAATTCCTAAAAAAAACAGAGTCTTAAGCTCTGTTTCAATAATATTAATTAACTGCGTCTTTTAATGCTGAACCAGCTTTAAATGTTACAGCATTTCTAGCTGCAATTTTAACTGTAGCACCAGTTTGAGGATTACGTCCTTCACGAGCTGCTCTTTTTGAAACTGCAAATGTTCCAAATCCAACTAGTGGTACTTTATCTCCTTTAGCTAATGCTCCTGTAATTGTAGCAAATGTAGCATCGATTGCTCTTGTAGCATCTGCTTTTGTTAATCCTGTAGCAGTTGCAACAGCTTCTACTAATTCTACTTTTTTCATAATATTATTACCTCCGTATTTATTTTTAAGCACTATATGCTTACATATATAAAATATCATGTTTTCAGTACAAAAGCAACGAATTTTTCATTATTTTACATGCTTTTATTAAATAACAATAGCAATTAAGTTATTAGAACCTTTATTTACTACTTTACTTAGTATATTACTTAACTTATATCTTACATTATCAGGCATTAAAGATATTTTAGATTGAATACCCTCCTGGACTATAACATCTAGACTACGTCCAAATATTTCACTTTTCCATATATTAGATGGATTAGTTTCATAATCTTTCATTAAGTAATTGATTAGTTCTTTACTTTGAAGTTCACTACCAATTATAGGTTCAAATGTTGATTGAACATCTACTCTTATCATGTGAATAGATGGTGCTACTGCTTTTAGTTTAACACCATAACGAGAACCTTGTTTAATTATTTCTGGTGTATCTAATTTCATATCAGCTAAAGTAGGAGATGCTACTCCATAACCGGTTTGTTTTACCATCTTTAAAGCATATTTAATTTGGTCGTACTCGGTTTTAGCTTCGTTATATTCTTGGAACAACGATAATAACTCAGCTTTGTTTTTTACATCTATTTTAATTATATCAGTTAAAACTTTATTATATAAATCACATGGTGCTTCTAACGATACAATTACTTCACCTGTTGATGGATCAACGTTAGATAAATAAGCTTTCTCAATGTTTTCATTATCTAAGAAATGTTTAGTAATATTTTCAATGTCTCTTAATTTATCTACTTCCACAATACTTTCTTTAATACTGTTGATATAACTTTGTTTAATAGGATTCTTACTATTTAAAATAGCAATCCATTCAGGCATATTTACTTTAACTTCTAATATTGGAAATTCATATAATGCTTCACGTAAGATATTATAAATATCCTTTTCGCCCATAGATTCAATACTGATTGGAATTACAGGTACATTATGTTCTTCTTTTAATGATTCTGCTAATCTTTCGGTTTCTGGCAATGTTGGATGTGTAGAGTTTAAGATAACTATAAATGGTTTACCTAACTCTTTAAGTTCACTAATTACCCTAGTTTCAGCTTCTAAGTAATCATTTCTTGAAAATTCCCCAATAGAACCATCAGTAGTAACTACAATACCTATAGTAGAATGGTCTTTTATAACTTTCTCAGTACCTAATTCTGCTGCCTCAACAAACGGTATTTCTTCGTTGTACCAAGGACACTTAACCATTCTAGGTCCATTTTCATCTTCAGCACCTTTAGCATTATTAATAACATAACCTACACAGTCAATTAACCTAATATTACAACTAAAATCATCTATATCTATCTTAGCAGCAGTATTAGGAACAAATTTAGGTTCAATTGTCATTATTGTTTTACCACTAGAACTTTGTGGTATTTCATCTAATGCACGTTTTCTTTCATATTCATCTTTGATATTAGGAACAACTAAAGTTTCGATAAATTTCTTTATAAAAGTACTTTTACCAGTTCTTACTGCTCCTACTACTCCAAGATAAATATCTCCTCCTGTACGTTCTGCAATGTTTTTGATTATTTCATGTTTATCCATATATTTACCCACTCTCTTTTTTCATTTTCAATTAAATATATGACTTTATTTTTAAGTTATACCAAAGAAAAATAGTGAATAATCACTATTTATAACATTCCATCTAAATTTTTAGGTACTTTATCTTGAACAATCGCATTTATAATTTTATTGGTTTTTTCTTCACTTACCTCTTTTCCTGCTATTCCACTTATCTCTTTAATTAAATCACGCAGTACTTTTTCATCTTTCATATCTGATTTTTGAACTTTAGATGCTAAAGACATAATAGTTTCCTTATTTACTTTTGTTTTTTTCTCTACCTTATTGAAAAAAGAATCTCCAAACATAAAAAAACCTCCTACATAATTATATGTAAGAAGCCTATTTTTGTTATTCGTTTCTATTTTTAAATTGTAATACTATTGGAGTACCTTCTAATTCAAAGTTTTCTCTTAATTTATTTTCTAAATATCTTTCATATGAGAAATGAACTAAGTTTTTACTGTTAACAAAGAACGTAAATTTAGGAGGTTTAACTCCTGTTTGATTAGCGTAATATATTTTTAATCTTCTGCCTTTATATGAAGGTGGTAAATTTAATAAGTATGCTTCTTGAATTACATCATTTAATACACTAGTCTTAATTTCACGTTTAATATTTTCACTTACTTTTAAGACTTCTGGCATAATCGTATGAACTCTTTTTTTAGTTAATGCTGAAGTAAATATTACTGGTACATATGATAAGAATTGAAATTCACTACGTACCTCTTTTAAATAATCTTTAATAGTTTTCTTATCTTCAACAGTATCCCATTTATTAACAACTATTATAAGTCCTTTACCTTTTTCAAGAACGTATCCTGCTATATGTTTATCATGTTCAATAATACCTTCTTCGGCATTGATAACTAATAGACATATATCACTTCTATCAATAGCTTTCATACTTCTTAATAAACTATATTTTTCTACGTTTTCGTAAATTCTTCCTTTTTTACGCATTCCTGCTGTATCTATTACTACGAACTCTTCTTTTTGATATGTAAGAATTGTATCAATTGCATCTCTTGTAGTACCTGCAACATCACTTACTATTACACGTTCTTCATTTAACATAGCGTTAATTAGACTACTTTTACCTACATTTGGTCTACCTATAACTGAAAATTTTAATCTTTTATCTTCTTTATCTTCTTTTTCGTTAAAGTCTTTTGTAGCTTCATCCATTAACTCCATGAATCCAATTCCATGTTCACCACTAATTGGAATATATATATCAAAACCTAATTCATAGAAATCATATATATGGTCATTAGCTTTTTTATTATCAACTTTGTTAATAGCAACTATTACTTTTTTATTACTTTTTCTTAAAATATCTCTTACTATTAAATCATTTGATGTAAGGCCTTCTTTACCATCTACAACAAAAATAACAACATCACTTTCATTTATTGCAATTTCTGCTTGCATTTTAATTTCATCGTTAAATTTTTCTACGGAAGCGTCTATACCACCAGTATCAATTACATTAAATCGATAATTCTTGTAAGTAGCTTCACTATAAATTCTGTCTCTAGTAACACCTGGAGTATCTTCTATTATAGATATCTTTTTACCTACTATTTTATTAAAAATTGTACTTTTACCAACGTTTGGTCTACCTACTAGTGCGATTACTGGTAATTTCATAATATCACTTCCTTTTCCTAATAAAACGGTGATAATTCACCGTATAACTATTTCATTTTTTTAATTAATTGCTCTTGTACTTCTGTTCTTACCATCTTATAAGATGAATTAGTTCCACCTAAATAAGCTTGATAACTAACATATTGTCTTAATAATTTATAATATCCTTCTTCAGTTAAACAACCGATTTCTCTTATTTTTAAATTATAAATAGCTGTATTATTTAAATTGGCTTTACAGTTATCTAATTTCTTTCCACGGTAATTAGTTTTAACAATGGCATCATCTGATATACTAACAAAGTTTTCACCTTCACCGTTTTGAACTAATTCAATCCCATTAGGATATCTTCCACCTTCAGCAATAATTACCTTAGGATTACCACAATTATTTTCTAATACTATTTTACCTAATTTACTCATACAATCCCCCTATAAACAGTGGTAATTATAACATATTTACACTATTATGTCAAATTGTGCCAATGAGATTTAATGTTGGAAAGTTCTTCTCCATAAATAATATTAGAACTTTCTATTAGTGAATAGACATCTTCTTTTTTCAAATCATTTATATTTAAATAAAAAGAATTGTTTAAATACTTAATATTTTTATAATTCTTTATTAACTCTAAAAGATATATATTAATATATATTTCTTCATCATTATGAACAATTATTCTAAGGTCTACTGTTTTATTTAAATAATTATCTATATTTCTTATTTCTAGTATTATTCCAAGATATTTTAATGGATATACGTGTACTTCATAAAAGCCTTCTAACATTATATTGTATATATTTTTAATTTTTATAATTATTTCTTTAACTATTTTACCCAGTTCATCTTTATTTTTTACATCTATATCTTCTATATAATTGCTGTTAATAAATATCTTATAACTATCATCATCAATTATATCAAGCCTCATCTTATCACCTAATGTATATTATGTAAATTTGAAATATTGGGTATAAAAAAAGGTACATATAAGATTATAATACCTTTAAAGTACACACTAAATAAAAAGAGCCAAAATATGGCAAAATTTATTTAGAAAGAACTTTTGAGATGTTTCTTTAATGGGTAAACAGAAGAAATGGACTTTAGATTGATGACAGGTCGTATAGCTCTAGAAATATAAGAGTTATTTTAATTTACAGTGCCATCCCCTTTACTTCCCAAACATCAATAAAAAATAGCCTTGTTGGCTATTTATACAATCTCGGTTGTCAAGTCATCTATTTTTTGTATTATTTCATCTCTACCTAGTTTAGTAACACTAGAGAATAGTACTATGTCGTCTCCCATTACTAAATCTAGAGAATCTGTTAATGCTTTATAGTTAGCATCTTTTTTACTTGAATTAACTTTATCTACTTTAGTTGCTACTATAGTGACAGGAACATGATAATACTTTAAAAAGTTATACATTAGTAAATCATCTTCAGTTGGTTTATGTCTAAAGTCTACTAACATAAATACTCTTCTTAATTCTGCTCTTTTCTCTAAGTATTCTTCAATCATTAATCCAAATTTCTTTTGTTGCTCTTTACTAGTTAATGCATATCCATATCCAGGTACATCTACTAAATAAAAACTATCATTTACATTATAAAAATTTAAAGTTTGAGTTTTACCAGGAGTAGCTGATACTCTTGCTAAATTTTTTCTATTTACTACAGTATTTATAAAACTACTTTTACCTACATTACTTCTTCCAACAAGTAAGAATTCTGGTTTACCTTCTGTAGGATACTGACTTCTTCTTACAGCACTAATATATAAATCTACACTGTTAATTTTCATCTATATCACCTAAATTCTCTATATAATTTTCACATGCTTCATCTAGTTCTTCTAATAAGGCCTCTGCTTCTTCCATACTAGTTACTCTAGCACCACTTGCAAAGTGATGACCACCACCATTATATTTTTCTGCTATATGGTTAATAATTGGTCCACGTGATCTTATATTTAATTTAATTAAATTATTTTTAGTATCTTCTGATATTGTTACCCATACAAGTACTTCTTCAATATAATTAAAATTATTGATTAAATTACCTGCTGAACCTGAATCTACTCCATATTTAGTTATAATGTCATTAGTTATTTTAACACTTGCTAAACCATTTTCAGTTACTTTAAAGTTTTCTGCAATATAGCCCTGTAATCTTATTTCACTTAAAGGTCTCATAAATATATCTTTATATAAATCAGGCATATTAATTGGATATTCTTCTAATAAATCTTTCATAACTCCGAACGTTACTGCTCCTGAATTAAACAAAAATCTATTAGTATCTGATACAATTCCTAAAATTATTGTTCTTGCTATATCCATATCCATTTTTAAAGGAGTATGTTCAATTAATCTATAGATTAATTCTGAAGCACTACTAGCAGTATCATCTATATATTCTAGATTAGCATACTTTTCTATAAAAGGATGATGGTCGATTTTAATATAGCTGTCAAATCCTTCAAAGTTTTGAATATCAATTCTTCTTTTATCAGGTGTATCTACTACTATTAATAAGGCATTATCTAATTCTTCTGTTTTATCTAGTTTAGGAAAGTAATTAAATTTTGCACTACTACCACCTACTGCTAAAACTTGTTTATCAGGAAATGTTTTTTTAATAGAATCTCTTAAAGAAATTTGGCTAGCTAAAGCATCTGGGTCTACACCAATATGTCTAGCAATAACAATATTATTATATTTTTTAATTTCTTTATAAATATCTTTTAACATAATTTTTCCTATCTATTTATTATTTCTAAAGTATCTAATGCTATCATTAATTCTTCGTTAGTAGGTACTACATATACTAAGCTACTAGAATCTTCGCTACTAATTTTAGCAATTTTTCCTCTTGTGTTATTAGCTTCTAAATCTAATTTAATACCTAATACTCCTAGTTTTTCAACTATTCTTCTTCTAGTATCAGCACTGTTTTCACCAATTCCTGCTGTAAAGCAAATTACATCTACTCCACCTAGTTCTACATAGTATTGAGCAATGTATTTAACAACTGACCTTACAAACATTTCTTGAGCTAAAAGGCAGTTTTCTTTTCCTTCTTTACATCCATCTTCGATGTCTCTAGAGTCACTACTTAATTGACTTATTCCTAGAAGTCCTGACTTTTTATTGAAATCACTTAAGATTTCACCAGCACTTTTACCTTCTTTTTCCATTAAGTATGGAATTACTGAACAATCTACATCTCCTGTTCTAGTTCCCATAACTATTCCGGCAAGTGGAGTAAATCCCATAGAAGTATTAACACATTTACCATCTTTTATAGCAGTTACACTTCCACCGTTTCCTAAATGACAACTGATAATTTTTAAATCATCTCTTCCTAGTTCTTCACTAATTTTTTTAGTTATGTATCTATGTGAAGTACCATGGAATCCATATTTTCTTACTTTATATTTTGTATACCACTCATATGGTAAAGCATATAAATAATTTTCTTTTTCCATAGTTTGATGGAAAGCTGTATCGAATACTACAACCATTGGTGTTTTTGGTAATACATCTCTAAATGCTTTTATTCCTAAATAGTGAGCTGTATTATGTAGTGGTGCTAAGTCACTAAGTTTTAAAATATCTTCTGCAACTTTGTTAGTTACCATAACTGATTCTGTATATTCAGAACCACCATGTACTATTCTGTGACCTATTCCATCGATTTCTTCTAAACTATCGATTATTTTTAATTCAATTAGTTTGTTTAATAAAATTTTAACTGCATCAGTATGGTCTTTTAATTCAACTTGTTCTTTGATTTTAAAATCTTGATACTTAATTGTATATTGACTGCCTTCAATACCAATACGTTCAAATAAACCTGATACTAAAACTTCTTTAGTATCCATTTCAAATAAACTGAATTTTAAGGAACTACTTCCTGCGTTAATTGACATTATCTTCATAATTATCCCTCTTTCTAATAAGAATATTTTAACATATATATAGGCGTTTTACCAACTTTTTTTAAAACAAAAACTATCAACGATTTTGTTGATAGTTCTTAATTAATTTATCTTAATTAGAAATTGTTACTGTAACCTGAGCTGATTTGGTTCATACCGCTACGAACTAATCTTTTTGTAATTTCACCACCAACTGATCCGTTAGCACGTGAAGTTGTATCTGGTCCTAAGTTAACACCGAATTCATTAGCTATTTCATATTTCATTTTATCGATAGCTTGTTTAGCACCAGGAACGTGCATTTTCATTGAATCTTTGTTACCGTTCATCTTTTTCACCTCCTATACATTTATAGAATGTGAAAAATTTAACAATTCATACGTTTTTTTTACTGGTAAAATCTACCTATAACAAAGATGTATATTTATTTTCATTTTGATTATCATTAATTTCTATTATTAATCTGTTTTTAATTGCTTCATCTATTTTTTCTTCATAATTAAATGTTTCTTCATATTTTATAGCATCACTTAAATTAGGATTAATTACTGGATGTTTTGGTACAAATATAGTACAGCAATCTTCATAAGGTAAAATACTTATATCATATGTATCTATTTTTTTAGCAATATCTATTATTTCTAATTTATCTAGACATGCGACTGGACGAATTACTGGTAAATTAGTAACATTATTTATTACTTGCATACTTGTTAAAGTTTGACTTGCTACTTGTCCAATTGATTCGCCATTAACTATTACTTGAGCTTTATTTATTTTTACAAGTTTTTCCATTATACGATACATCATTCTGCGCATAATAGTAATACAGTATGTTGGGTCTATATTTTTGTAGATAGATTCTTGAATATCAGTAAATGGAATTACATGTAATTTTATTTTGTTAGTATATTTTGAAAGTTTTTTTGCTAATTCTATTACTTTATTTCTTGCTTCTAGACTAGTATGAGGAATTGCTTCAAAGTATACAGCATCAATAGTCATACCACGTTTTAAAGCAAGATATCCTGCTACTGGGGAATCAATACCACCAGATAACATTAGCATTCCTTTTCCTAGTGTTCCATTAGGATATCCACCTAAACCTTTATATTCATTAGTATAAATATAAGTAAAGTGTTCTCTTATTTCAATGTGTAATAATACATCTGGATTATGAACATCTACTTTTTTATTTTCAATATTTTTTAAAATTAAACCACCTATTTGTCTTGAAAAGTCTAAACTAGAAATAGGAAATTTTTTATCACTTCTTTTTGTTTCTACTTTAAATGAATTAAATTTTTCTTTAGACATTATATCTATAACTGTTTGTTTAATTAATTCAATATCAGTATCGATTTTATATGCAACTAGATATTCATGTATCCCAAATATATTATTTACTTTTTCTAAAATATTATTTAATTCTTTGTCATCAAATTCTATATACATCCTAGATATATCTTTATATATATTTACATTATTGTTTTTTAATTTGTTTTGAATATTTTTATATAGTGTCCCTATAAAGTAGTTAATATTTCCCTTTTTAGTGGATAATTCACCATATTTTATCATTATTACTCTTTCCATGATCTGTCCTCTTTCTATTATCAAAAAATAGGTATTTGCTACCTATTTTGATGTATTTTCTATTACTTGAGATTCGTTTGCTTGTTCTTCATTACTTTTTTTGATTAAGTCATATACAATAACAGCATTTGAAGCGCGTAATAATCTATCTGCATAATCATTGCACTCTTCAATATATTCATCTGTAATGATTGTATCTTTTAAAGTCATGAAAGCACTTTTTTGACTATTGTAATATACTTTGTTAGTTACCCAGTTTCCTGTAGGGAATACTACTATATTATCTTCACCAATGTTAAAAATATCATTTCCTAAAGCGTATGGATTGTTGAATCCAAACATATTTCCAAGAGTTGGTGATACGTCATACATTCCCATAACGTTAGAGTTTACCTCTTTATATTTACCATCTTTTGTCCAAATGATAAATGGAACTTTTCTATTTAATTCATATTGATAACTATCAAAGTTAATGTAACCTTCAGAAGTTTCAGGAAGAATTCCATCTGTTGTTTTATCATAGTTATACATTTTTTGGTAATCTTCTTTAGGCAATCTTGCATCATGGTCACCATATAAAACTATAACAGTATTTTCTAATACTCCTGCTTCGTCTAATTCATTGATAAATTCACCTAAAGCACTATCAGCATAATGAACTGACTTTAAATATCTACCAAGTTTAGTATTTTCTAGGTATGGATAATCAACTTGTTCATAAGTTCCAGTTGCTTCGTTGTAAACTGTTTCATGTAAAGCAAGGTCAAATTCACCATATTTATCTACTTCAGCAAAAGGTGTATGGTTTGTTAACATGATAACAGTTCCATAGAAGTTTTGATGTTCTTCGTTAATCTTTTTAATCTTTTCAGCTGATTGACGGAAGAAGGATTTATCAGAAATACCTAGTCCAATAACTTCATCTATATCATAATCAGTTTTAGCATAGAATTTGTCATATCCAATTGCTTGATACATAATTCTTCTATTCCAATAATCTGCATTGTTTCCATGCATTGAGAAAGTATAATATCCTTTTTCTTTAAGCATTTTTTGAGTAGTTATATAATATCTATCATAATAACTACCAAAAGCTGTACCACTATTCGCAGGCATTAATGAAGTACTGTAAGTAAATTCACTATCACTACTTGTTCCTGTACTAACTTGTGAATAGAAATTATTAAAATATAATCCACTATTTGCTAATTTATTTAAATTAGGTGTTACTTCTTGACCATTAAATTTTAAGCCAATAACAAAGTTTTGCATACTTTCAGCGTGAATTGCAATTATATTTTTACCTTCGTATATACCTGTATATTTGTTAGAAGGATGATTTTTATCTTCAGCAAAGTATTCTTTAAATGTACGCATTGCTTCATCATATCCGAATAAAGATGTTATTTTAGGCTCAATACTTTTGAATAAGTCATTTAAGTGATATGTATAAATACCATACTTCATAACTATATATTCACGATTCCATTGTTTTACTAAACGCCCTATATCAGTTGATGTTAATGTTGCTGTAAATACTATTACACAACCAACACCTACTGCTAAAACTTTTAAAGCTTTTGGTTTATCAACATAATCATTTTTAAATATTTTGTCTTCTTTACGCTTTTTTAAACATATAAGAATCATAATAATTGGACTAAGTAAGTAAATAAAGTCTTTAGGTTTCATAACATTATCAACTACCGCATCTCCTACTTGTCCTATAAATTTTAGAGTTGATATTAATGATATAGAAGAAAATGAAGTATAAAATGTATAATATGATGAGTTAATCATACATATTGCTGTTAGTATTATAGTTACAACTAAATAATAAATGTATCTTCCTCTATTTTTAAATAAAAATCCGAATGACCCTACAATAAGTACAAATGCAAAATCAGCTAAAAGCGGTTGAAATGCAAAAAAATTACTAGTATTATTCATAGTAAGCATTCTAAGTAAAAAAGCATTAACGACATTTAAAAATACAAAAGCACAGAAAACTTTATTCTCTGAAAAAACCTTCTTTGTGGCTTTTAGGCCTTTTAAAATATATTTCCCAGGATTTGTTACCACTTTATTTATTTTATCTTTTATTATATGTTTATCTATCTTATGCTTATTGTTTTTAATCTTTTTTTTCATAAACCCAACCTCGCTTACTACATTATAACACTTCATTATGTTTTTTACAAATATTTAAAAATAATTACAAAAATGTAATTATTTAGGTTCTATTATATGTAAGTATTTGCACTTTTCATGATGAAGTTTTTTACTATCTAAGCATTTATTAATTTCTTTAATAGTATCACTCATACTGTATTCACTATCTATATCTAATCCTTTAAGTGATTCTTTTATTGAATATATATTTAAATTATATGACTCTTTATTAGAAGATAATAATGCAAAACTTGCTTTAATATAGGTATATAACATTATGCTGTTTTCATCATCAGGGTCATTTATGTGTAATACCGCATTTATGGCTTTGGCACAACAATTAGTTGCTTTTTCTACTTGAAAGTACCCTACTATGGGTTCCATTATACGATACATTTCTCCATACATATGAAATGAAATATATACCTTATCTTTTTCTACAACATCTAAGAAATAATCTTCAGAGTTGGGTGAAGAGAAAAGTAATTCATATTTTACTTTAGAGTATTTATCTTTTTCAGGATTAGCTTTTATGTTTTCTTCATTTAGAACTAAAAATAATCTTTCAAAGTCATTGTCTAGCGATTCATTTAATCTAGTAATTGCTATATCACTTTCTAGACCGTCTTCATCTTCATCATCGTATTCATATGTCATTTCTAAATGTTCCATTAAATAGTCATCATCGCTTACTGCAAGTAAACAAGTTTTATTTATTATTCTACTTGTTACTAATCTATCAAAATCATCTGCATATATAGCATTAAAAATATTATCTTCTGACATTTTGGAAGATGCACTTTCACCAGTTAAATAATATGTAATAGTACTTGCTTTATTAGTATCTATTTCTAATTCATCATACAAATCATTTTCTTGTTCTTTTAATTTTCTTAATTGTTTGATACATTCAGTTTTATCAAGTCCTTCATTAGTAGTTTCAATATAGAATAGTCGTGTATAAACTTTTTTTATTTCTTCTGTAATATTTTTTATTTCTGTTAATATTTTTTTATCTTGTTCTGTTAGCATAAAGTATTCCCCCTGATAATTTATTTATTATAATGGGCATTTAGTTAAATATCAATAAAAAAATGAATAGATAAACTATTCATTAGTTAATTGATATTTAGTTACGTTAAGACCCATACCTAATACAAATATGTATGCTAGTATATATATCCACCACATAAGTACTAATATATTTGATAAACTACCATAAAGGTTGCTATAATTACTAAAATTAGCAACATATATAGCATAAATTCTTGTAATAATTACCCAACTAGCACTAGTAAATATAGCTCCATAATTTACATGTTTTGGATTTATTGTTATATCTGGTGCCATAATATAAAGTAATTTAACTGATACAAATACTAGTAAAAATGATATTGGATATTTAAGACATGTATAACTAAATCTTATAATATTACCAAATGTTGTACTAGTTACACTTTGAATTAAGTTTACAATCATATCACCACATACTGGTACAATAAATATAAATAATAATAGACATATCAAGACAAGCATCATTACTATTGATTTTAATCTTCTAGTAAGAAAGAATTTATCTTTAACATTGTATATTTTATTTGATGCAATAATCATAGAGTTTGTCCCATTAGAAGCAAGAATAAGAGCTGACACAAATAATATTATTGTATTTGTATTAGCCTTAGCACTACTAGCTAAAGTAGTAACCATATTAATCATTGCTTCTGGTACGTTATTTATTATTAAGTCTCCAATAAATTTAGTAGAAATATGAAATCTTGAGAAAATACTTATAAAAAGCGCTGCTAAAGGGACTATTGTTACAAGAAAAAAGAAAGATAGTTGACCCGGTAGGATTAACATTTCTGGTTTTCTTATATTTTTAATTAACCTATTATATAGAACTTCAATCCTTCTTTTCATATTATCTTCCTTATTATTTATAATCTTCTTTATTAGTTCTCATTTCTAGTGTTGCTTCATTTATTGCGTCATCAATTGTTTTAATTTCATCCATAATCATACTGTAACCTAAAGCGGCACCAAATCCATATGGTAAGTTTTTAAATTCTTTAGTTAATTTATTAGTATAAGTTGATACTTGTTGTTCACTGTAACCAATTAGATAAATTAAGAATTCATTACCATCAGTTCTTATTATCTCACTATTTTCTAACTGAGTATTTACTAGAATACCTGCTGCTTTAACAATTAACTTATCGCCTGCTTCGTGACCATAATTGTCATTAACATATTTAACATTATTTAAATCTATCATAACTATAGCTTGTGGATATTTATTAGTTTCATTCCATGCTTTCATATTTAAATTTAAATAGTTTCTGTTTTTTAATGAAGTAAGCATATCAGTATATTTCTTACGTTCTTCTTTTCTAACAGCAGTTACTTTACTTCTTTTCTTAAGCATTACATACATAATAGTTAAAATAATAAGTGGTACAAATATAATTGCTAGAATTATTACATATAATTGTTCAAATGTAGTTCTATCAACAATAGATGGATTTAAATTATTAATTCCACTATTACGATAACGGTAATATGAATTAGTATTAATTATATAGTTAAATAAGTTATAAAATGCCATGTTGCTGTCTTTAACCATATAGTTATAATCATTTGTCATAATTCCGTTATATAAAACTTCATAATCTTTGAACTTACTATTTCTATTAATTGTATAAACTTCTTTATCTACAACTAGTACTCCATCTGTTGCTTTAGATAGCATTTTATCTAATGTGTCGTATGGAGTTAGATTAGCTTTACTATTATCTCTAAAGTAATCATATAAAGCATTGTTGTTTATAATACTTGTTTTAACACCTTTTAAAGCTTCAAAAGAGTTGATAACGTAAGCATTTTTTGTTTTAGCTAATACTACATATTCTTCTATAAATGTCGAAGTAGTTGCTTTATAATTAGATCTTTCATAATTATAATAATTGAAATAAATATCTACATTGCCATTATCTATAGCTTTTTTTAAGTCTGTAACAGTTTTATATTTTTTAAAAGTAAAATCTATTCCTGTTAAACGTTCTATTCTATTAATGTATTCACCACTAATACCAACTAATTTACCATCAACAGTTGCTTCGTATGGTGCATTCTCTACATATCCGTATACATAATTTCTAGATAATAAATCAGCCTTTGTCATATCATTAATGTTATTATTAGAAATATAATAGTTTAATAAATTTTCGTTATAATAATTAACATATTTTTTATTTTTCCAATTGTCATAGTACTTTTTAATGATTTCATTTAAACGTTCGTTGCTATCACTTAGTGTTAGTACTAGTTTATTATTCATTTCTGTTAAAGTGTAATTTATAAAATATTCATCATTAGCAATAGTTTTATCTAAATACATAAGATTAGGAATAATCATGCATTCAATTGTTCCTTCGTCTAAAGCTGCAGTCATTTTTTCAATTGTATCATAAGGTTTATATGTTATATTAGTTCCTGTTTTTAAGTAATAACTAATCTCACCAACGTCACTTGTAAATACTCCTATTGTCATATCTTTAAAATCAGTTACTCTGTTAATTTTTAGATTAGTTTTACTAATAGTAATGTATACATCATCACCTAAGAATAAATCTTTATCTGTTAATTGTTCATCGTTTTTTAAAACTCTAAAACGTAATCCAGTTCCTTGTGGTTTACTAGTTTTTAGATAAGGAACTTCATTAAATTCAAGACCTGTATCTTTAGATAAGTCATCTACAAATTCATAGAAAATACCATTTTCACCATATATAGGATAGTTACTAACTAACTCAAAATCATAAATTGTTGATACATTAGATTCTATCCATTTTCTATCATTTACTGTAAGAGAGTTTATATCTTCCTTATTATAATAAAAGTAAAGAGATAAGAATACTACTATAGCAATTATAATTGGTACTAAAATTATTAATTTTTTATTTATCTTCATTTTCAGTCACCTGTCTATCTTTTGTCCATGTAAGTCCATCTCTACCATTTTGTTTGTATCCTATAATAGGAAAATCATTTAATGCCTCGTTATCTTTTTTTACAAAGATTTGAATATCGTAGAATTTTAATTGGTCAGCATCAAAAGATTCTAATGCAGTTGCTCCTATAGCTTTCGCACTATCTTTAGTAACTTCATCTTTAACAGTAATAATAATATTTACTACTTTTCCTTTTAAATCAGTAGTTACTTTGGTAACATTTTCATTTTCTTTTATTTTGTTTTTAATTTCTTTATATTGAGCATCAGTAATTTCTACTTGTTCTATACCATCTAATCTATTTCCATAAGCTTCACGTCTTCCACTTGTGAATAGTAGATTATATAAGTAAGCCCCAATAAAAACAACTACTACAAATATTACTATTATTAATGTTGTTAGCTTATTCTTTTTTATATAATTCATAAATACCTCCATATCAATTATACACCAGTATTTTTGTTTTATCAATTTATATAATTATTTGGACAATTCTTCTAATAATAGAGTATTAACTAATTCTGGATTAGCACTTCCTTTAGTTTCTTTCATTACTTGTCCTACAAAATATTTTAGTAAACGTTCATTACCATTTTTGTATTCTAGGACATTTTCACTATTATTATCTATTATATTCTTAACAATTGCTCTTAAGTCATCATCACTTAATTTACTAATTCCATGTTTTTCAAATAAAGTTTCAACTTCGTCATTTGTCTCAAATAAGTCGTTTAATATTTCTTTAAATATTTTGCTACTCATATCACCGTTATTAAGCATGTTTACTACTTTTATGAATTTTTCATCACTAAAGCAAGTATCTTTCATAGTTTTATTATTTTTATTTAAATATGCGGCGATATCACCTAGTAATAGGTTACTTGCAATAACTAAGTTAATGTTTTTATCTAAGTATTTATTTAAGTACTCAGATACTTCTCTATTTTGAATAATTTTATTAGCATTAATTAGGCTTATACCGTTTTCTAGATATATTTTTCTTCTTTCGTCTGCTAACATAGGAATTTTTTTCTTTATTTCATCTATATGTTCATCAGATAATGTTACGAAAGGAATATCGGCTTCGGGAAAATAACGATAGTCATTGCCTGTTTCCTTAATTCTCATCAGAATAGTAGAATTTGTTTTGTCATCGAAACGTCTAGTTTCTTCGTGTAATGTTTCACCTTCATTAAGCAATTCTTCTTGACGTTTAATTTCACTTTCTACTGCAATACCTACATTAGTAATAGAACCAATGTTTTTAACTTCTATTTTAGTACCTAGTTTCTCTGTTTTACTGATAGATACATTAACATCACATCTCATGCTTCCTTCTTCTATTTTACAGTCAGAAACATCAGCATATAAAAGCAATTCTCTTAATTTTTCTAGATAAAGAATTGCTTCTTTACTGCTAGAAATATCTGGTTTAGTAACTATTTCTACTAAAGGTACTCCTGCTCTATTGAAGTCTAATAATGAGCTATTATTATAGTGAATGCTCTTACAAGTATCTTCTTCTATATGAATATCATGGATACCTATTTTTTTAGGTTTTCCATCTACTTCTATTTCAACATATCCATCTACTCCAATAGGAGTTCTTGCTTGAGTTATCTGATAACCTTTAGGTAAGTCTGGATAAAAGTAATTTTTTCTATCAAAGTGCATTTTTTTATTTATTTTGCAATTAAGAATAAGTGCAGCAGTTAAAGCTTTGTTAACTACTTCTTTGTTTAATGTAGGAAGAACACCAGGGTATCCTAAATCTACTACATTAACATTAGTGTTTGCTATATTAGCATATCCATTTACTGAATCAGAAAATATTTTAGTTGCTGTTTTTAATTCTGCATGAACTTCTATTCCTACAGTTGGTTTATAATTACTCATTATTTCACCTCTTTTGCATTTAAATCTAAGTTTAATTTTTTCTCAATGAACGCTGCTAATTGATACATTTTAGCTTCCTCAAAACTGTCACCTATTATATGTAATCCTATAGGCATATTATCTTTATTAAATCCAACAGGCACGTTCATACCAGGAAGTCCTGCCATATTAACTGGAATTACTAAAACGTCGTCTAAATAGTTTTGAAGTGGGTCATCTAAGTTATCGGTTAATTTATATGCGACAGTAGTTGCTGTAGGTCCGATAATTAAATCATATTTTTTAAATGCTTCTTTAAAGCTTTTTCTTATGTCATCTCTTATTTGTAGAGCTTTGTTGTAATAAATAGTAGCGTTTTCTCCACTTAATAGGTATGACCCAACCATTATTCTTCTTTTTACTTCGTCTCCGAAACCTTCTTGTCTAGTTCTTTTATATAAATCTTCAACATTTTTAGGATTTTCACAAGAGTATCCATAACGAATACCATCGAATCTTGCTAGATTACTACTTGCTTCACCCATAGCAATTATTTGATATAGGTTAACAGCATTTTCAATATAATCAATGTCAATGTATTCAACGGTTGCGCCCCACTCTTTTAATTTATCAATTATTTCTTCTATTTTTTGTTTTACTTCAGATGATACTACTTCACTCATAAAGTAATTAGGAACAGCTATTTTCATACCAGCTATATCTTTACCAATTAATCTTGTATAGTCTTCTACTTCTCTATTAGAAGAAGTTAAATCTTTATCATCACTACCACTTATAACATTAAGTAATAGAGCATTTTCATAAACATTTCTACTCATTGGACCAATTTGGTCAAGACTGGAAGCGAAAGCAACTAATCCATAACGAGATACTCTACCATAAGTTGGCTTCATCCCTACTAATCCACAGTAACTTGCTGGTTGTCTAATAGACCCCCCTGTATCTGTACCAAGTGATAAAGGCACTAAATGACTTGCAACTGATACTGCACTTCCTCCAGAAGATCCTCCAGATATTCTAGTCTTATCCCAAGGATTTTTAGGTGCTCCAAAATAACTCGTTCTACTAGTTGAACCCATCGCAAATTCATCCATGTTACATTTACCAATGATAATCATATTTTTAGAGTTTATTTTTTCTACTACAGTAGCATCGTATATAGGAATAAAGTTCTCTAATATATGTGATGCACAAGTAGTTTTTAAATCTTTAGTTACAATATTATCTTTAACAGCTATAGGAATACCAAATAAGATATTATCAACTGGAACATTTTCTAATTCTTTAGCTTTTTTTATTGCTTCTTCTTTATTTAAAGTTATAAAAGCATTTAAATCTTTATTTTGTTCTATTCTATCAAAAGACTCATTAACTAAATCGATTGGTTTAATTTTTTTGGCTTTTAATAATGTATTTATTTCACTAATACTTAAATCTAGATATTTACTCATTTAACATCACCGGAACTTCCACAAAATTACCATTATGTTTAGGTACATTTTTCATTATTTCATCATTTGTTAACATTTCACCTTTAACGTCTTCTCTTAAATTAGCGTCATGGTCATGTGGTGCGATTAGTAATTCTTCATCATAATCATTTACTTCTTTTATCTTATCAACCGCATCTAATATTCTTTTTAATTCTACTTGATACTTTTCTATTTCTTCTTCACTTACTGCAATACGTGCTAAGTGAGCTACGTGTAATACTTCTTCTTTTGTTAATCTATCAGCCATAATTACCTCCAATACCAATATATTATACCAAAAATAGGCGTATTTGAATAGAAAAAAATAACTCTTTCGAGTTATTAGGCACTTAATCATATATCACCATATGATATTAATATAATGAACGATTATTTTAAATTTTATACTTTTAATTTTTTCTTTTTATTATATAATTGTACTAGGTGATAAAATGATACTGGATGCTGAAACTATTTCTTCATTATTTTTACTGGGTATATTACTACTCATTTGTATTCTTGTTATTATTGTTTTTACTATGAAAGATTGATTTATTATAAATACTTTTTTGTAATACTTTTGGTTTTTCTATTTGTGAATCATTTATATATTCTTCTTCATAATTGATATTAGGAGTAGTTTTAGAGTATTCTAATTCTTTACTCTTTTCTTTTGTCTTGATTTTTTCTATTTCATCTTTTTTAGTAGCAGTAACTTCTTCATTAGTTTCTAAAGAATTATTTTTACTAAAGTATTTTTTCTTTATACAAATTGCTTCTGGAATTGCTGTAGCTATAGCTGATGCCATACATATTGGGGCGATTAATCCTAACCCACTGTCTCCAAAACCAAATGCTAGAGTTGATACTACACCAGCACTCTGTAAAGCCATTTTTAACTTAGCTGGAATTGTTGGAAACATTTCTTTACCAGTTTTCTTAAATTGATAACTCGATATAGTAAATACTGTTGCATCTCTTGCTGCTATTAGAAGTGGCCATAAAGGCATAATACCTGTAGCCATTAAAGTAATCCCTAGTCCCCAATTGAATATTTTATCTGCGATAGGGTCTAGAATACTTCCTAATTGTGAAGACATTCCGCAATTTCTAGCTAAAAATCCATCTATTGCATCGGTTGAAGCTATACCTATTGTTGCTAGTGTAATTAATAATGGAGAAGTAATTCCATGCATTGCTATATATCCACAAAGTGCTACTGATGAAATCATTCTAAATACGGTTAAAATGTTAGGAATAGTTAGTTTTTTATAGTAATTTTTTTCATGATTATCACAATCTCTTTTCTTTTCTTCCATACCAATTCCTCCTCTTTTAGTTATATATAATAATACCTTGTTTAATTTATGTCAAGGAACGTTATTTTATTGTATTTTTATGAAATATAGTGTATATTTATATCATAGGAGGATAATAAAAATGAATAGAAAAATTAGAGTTGCTCAATTTGGTACTGGTAAAATGGCTGTGTACACAATGAGATATGCTATGGAACATGGTTGTGAAGTAGTTGGAGCTATTGACATTAATCCAAGTGTTATTGGTAAAGATATCGGTGAAATCATGGGTATTGATAACACTGGAGTAAAAGTTACTGCTCTTGAAGATGCTGGAGATATGTTACAAGCAATTAAACCTGATATTTGTATTGTTACTACTATGAGTTTATTAAATGATGTATATGATGCATTAATGTTATGTGCTAAGTTAGGAATTAATGCTATTACTACATGTGAAGAAGCTTTCTTCTCATGGAATTCTAATCCTGAGGCTACTAAAGCTATTGATGCTATTGCAAAGCATACTGGTTGTACAATAACTGGTAGTGGTTACCAAGATATATATTGGGGAGAATTAATAAGTGCTATTGCTGCATCTAGTAATAAAATTACTAAAATCAAAGGAAGTTCTAGTTACAATGTAGAAGACTATGGTATAGCTCTTGCTAAAGCACATGGTGCTGGATTAACACTAGAGGAATTTGATAGAGATGTTGCTTCTGCTGATAGAATGCCTACAGAAGAACGTAATAAGCTTATTATGAACGGAGAATATGCTCCATCATATATGTGGAACGTTAATGGTTGGTTAGCATCTAAACTAGGATTAACTGTAATAAGCCAAACTCAAAAATGTGTTCCCCAAACTCATACAAGTGATATTAACTCTTCTACTTTAGGGATGACTGTTAAAGCTGGAGATGCTACTGGAATGAGTGCTGTAGTTACTACTGAAACTGAAGAGGGTATTACATTAGAGACTGAGTGTATTGGTAAAGTATATGCTGATACTGATTATGATAAAAATGAATGGACAGTTTATGGTGAACCTAATACAACAATCGTTGTAGCACGTCCTAGTACAGTAGAACTTACTTGTGCTACTGTAGTTAATAGAATTCCTGATGTAATTAATGCTAAACCAGGATTTGTTACTACTGAAAAGATGGATGAGTTAAAATATAGAACTAAGCCATTAAATGAATACATAAAATAAAAAGCACTAAGTGCTTTTTTATTTTGTCTTCTTTTCGTAGATTACTGTGTTATCATCTTGGAATACTGCCATATAATCATTATTATTTGATAAATGAATATTTAAAGCTATATTATTAGGAATTATTAACATGTCAAAATTATAGCCATCTAATAAATATTTATATCCCCTATCTTGTAAATCAACTGTATCTTTAAAGTTATATTTAGAGTACATATCTGCTCTACCATCAATAAAAACTTTTATATCATTATATATTAAATATCCACCATAATTGTAATAATTAAATAATCTTTTAGGTTTATTATCTTTTATATAATTTATTGCAGTATCAGAAATAGGTTTTTTATTGTAATTTCTTATTAATTTAGGAGTAAGAATTCCAAAGCACACAACAATTGTGGATAAAATTATTATATATGCTTTATTAGGTAAATTTAGTTTAAAATCTTCTACTATATTAAAGATAGCATAAGTAGCAGCTATATATAGTAATGGAACAAATCTTACACTTTTAAATCCTAGGAATAAGAAAGCTCCTAAAGTTATTAAATCTATTAGTTTTATTTTTTTATTCGATATAATCATTGTTATTATAACTAGTCCTAAAACAGCAAAAGCTGCTATATCACCAAAATCATTTAAATCTGGACAACCCCACTCAACAATATTACTAAGCATTAGTTTGTCACCCATATTTATATATGGATATGTAATCATTTTTAATCCATGAGGATTAATAGCAATAGCACATATACTCAATAGTCCACAAATCAAATATTTTTTTATTTGCTTTTTATCTATTCTTTTAGCTTCAACTTTTCCAAATTTAAAACTAAATAATCCAACAATCATAAACATAAAACATAATACATAAGGAAGATTAGATGAACCACCATGGAAGTTTGCCCACAATAGGCTTATTACTGGTAAAAAATAAATTTTTTTAGAATTTTTATTGTTAAAGTTATCATACAAAATATAAATTGTGAAAGCTAGTAAAGTGTAACTAATCATATGGGGTCTTGGAAGCATTACTTTAGAAAAGATTAGGAATCCTACTAAAGCCCAAAGGAAAGTAAAGATTTTGTTCTTTTCTAGTTTTTCTTTATTGTGTTTATATATTACTGTTATTAGAAGTAGATACATGCTTAGATTAAATATCAACGGTCCTAATCCTTTAAAAATGTATTTATAAATATATAAGACAACCTCACTTAACCACTCGTGACTCATCCAGTAAAGGTTGTTACTAATTCCATACCAAGAGAATATATCGTGATAAGGAATTTTTAAATTATTTACCATGTATTCCCCTGCTTTAACGTGCCAATAGTAATCATTACCAAAACCAAAATTAAATAGTGCAAACAATAAAATACCTGCAAAAATTAAATAGAGTTTCCAATTAAACTTCTTCATAAGTACACCTACCTTATAAAAAGTTTATCATATTTTACTTATTCAAGGCAACCACTCTTAATACTTGCTTCACCCTTTTTATAAACAGTTAATTTTTCTTTAGAATCACAAGTTACTAGTAATAAATCTTTAGGATTATTATAGCCTTCGTTCTTTAGTCTAGTTAACAACCACTTGTCATCTTTTTTTATAATTTTTAAATTATTTGACATAATATGACCGTCAATTACAAGGTTAGAACACAGTCCTTTATAATCTACTTTTACTTTGGCATCACTAGGTGTTAAAGGACTATATTTACTCTTGGGTAAGAAACTTATTTTTCCATTTGATTCCATTATAGCAAACTCTATTTCACTTATATCAAAATGGCCATTTGTTCTAGCTTCTTGTAATAAATCATTGATATCTAACTTTGATTTTTCGACATTATCTTCAATTATTTTTCCATCTTCTATAACTATAATTGGTACTCCCGTTACAAACCTTCTAAATTTAATACTTTTTGCTGTAAAGTGGGAGATTAAAATTGACACTATTGTATAGACAAACATGACAAGTACGCCATGCCAAAAGTGAGTTTCTAAATCAATTGAAATATCGGCAGCAACGCTTCCTATTGTAATACCTACTATATAGTCATATAAGTTAAGTTGAGATAATTGTTTTCTACCCATCGCCTTGGTAAAAAAGAACAAAATTACCATTGATGCGACTGCTTTTATAAACACATAAAAAAAATCCATAATATCACCATTAGTATTATGGACCTTTTCTATTAAAATAAACCTGTTATTTCTTCGTTTTCATCTATATCTATTTTTTCTAAGTTAGGTATTTTAGATAAGCCTGGCATTGTTAGTATATCACCTAATAGAACCGTTATAAAAGAAGAACCTCTATATAATCTAACATCTTTAACTGTTACTTGATAATCTTTTGGATATCCTAATAAATCAGGATTATCACTTATAGAGTATTGAGTTTTAGCAATACATACTGGTAAGTGTTCATACTTTTTTAATTCATTTATTTTTTGATTAGCAATGTCAGTGTACTCTACTTTACCGGCATGATATATTTCTTTAGCAATCTTTTCTATTTTCTCTTTTATAGATAAAGTATCATCATATAGTAATTTGAAATCATTTGGTCTATTACATAAATCAACTACTTTATTTGCTAAATAAATTGAACCTTTTCCTCCGGTTACATAACTATCCTCAGTAACAAATTCAACATTAGTACTTTTACAGTAATCTTCAATTACTTTTATTTCTTCATCTGTATCTGTTGTATATTTATTTAAACATACGACTAAATTATTAGTATATTTTTTTAGGTTTTCCACATGAACCATTAGATTTGGTAATCCTTCTTTTACTTTTTCCACAGAAGGTGTTAATATATTTTCTTTTTCTACCTTTGCATTATATTTAAGTGCTTTTAGTGTTACTACTAGGACTACACAGTCAGGTTTTAAATTTGCTCTTCGACATTTTATATCAAAGAATTTTTCAGCACCTAAATCTGAACCAAAACCAGCTTCTGTTACTACATAATCGGCTAGATTAAGTCCTAAGTTGGTAGCAATGATACTGTTGCAACCATGAGCAATATTAGCAAAAGGTCCACCATGAATTAAAACGGGATTATTCTCTAGTGTTTGTACTAAATTAGGTTTAATTGCATCTTTTAATAGTGTTGCAAGAGAGCCTTCTAGATTCAAATCTTTTGCAAGTACTTCTTTATTATCATAAGTATAACCAATTAAAATATTACCTAGATTTTTCTTTAAATCCATTAAGTCTTTTGATAAACAGAAAACACTCATTACTTCACTAGCTGCTGTAATATTAAATGAATCATTACGAACTACTTTACTATTAATTGTAATGTTTCTAAGCGCTCTATCGTTCATATCCATGCATCTGTTAAAGGTAATTTTATCTGGATTTATATTTAATTTGTTACCAAAATATAAATGATTATCTATTGCTGCACTAATCAAATTATTACAACTTGTAATAGCGTGCAAATCACCTGTAAAATGTAAGTTAATATCATCCATTGGTACTATTTGAGCATATCCTCCCCCAGTAGCACCACCTTTTATACCAAATACTGGTCCTAAAGAAGGTTCTCTTAAAACAATCATTGTCTTTTTATCAATTAAATTAAGAGCATCTCCTAGTCCTATACTTACAGTAGTTTTCCCTTCTCCATAAGGAGTTGGATTAATTGATGTTACTAGTATTAGTTTGCCTTTATTATTATTTTTATATTTTTTATAATCTATTTTTGCTTTATAGTTACCATAAAGAATTAAATCTTCCTCTTTTATCCCTATTTTTTTAGCAACATCTTTAATATTTTCTTTTTTGCAATTATTTGAAATTTCAATATCACTTTTCATAATGACACCTCTTCTTTCATTAGTAGTATACCACATTTAAATATTTTATCTACCAATTATATCTATTTTATTATATAATATGTTTAGTTTTAGGAGGATAATTATGGAGTTAAATAAATTAAAGGATAAGAACTATTCAAATATTACTAGTTTAATAAGCGCGATTATATTTTTTATTATAGGTAGTATTATTTTTACTAATCCAAACAGCACGGTTAAGTTTATTGCATATGTTTTAGGTGGTTGCTTTATCGTCGTTGGATTATTTAAAATTATCAGTTATAGTATTGCTAAGAAAAAGGAACAAGAAGGATTTATAATAGATTTAAGTATAGGTATTGTGGCTTTATTATCTGGTCTTATATTAGTAATTTTCTCTAATGCGGTTGAAGTACTTATAAGAGTTCTTACAGGAGCATGGATATTGTTTAATGGTATTAATCTTCTTGTTAATTCTATTAAAGGTAGAAAAGCTAATGATAGTTCTTATGGAATATTAATCATTTTAGCAGGATTAATGATTGCTGGTGGAATATATATGATTTTAAGAAGTAATCTTGTTTTCAAAATGATTGGTCTTTGTATAATGATTTATTCTGTTGTTGAAATTATTGGTTACGTTTATTATTCACAAAATAATTAGAACTTCGGTTCTTTTTTATTTTGCTTTTTTATTTAATGTGATATAATTTTTATAGAATAGGAAGGTGTTTATATGAGTACTTTAGTAATTAGTGCGGCTAACTTGGCTACTTTAGAGAACAATCTGCAAGTTTTAGCCAATAATATCGGTACTGTATCTAATAATGTAAACACTGTTAATGGTCATATCAATGATGTTGAAGGACAAGTAAATACTGTTAAAAATGATGTTAAAAGTCTAGAAGAAGAAATAAAGAAATTTATGGTAGAAATTAAACAAGGTACTATTGTTTCTAATGCTAGGCAAACTATTTTGATGGACCAAGCTGAGTTCAATAAAAAATTTAGTCATAGAGATGAAGTTAGAAGACGTGTTAATGGATTACTTCAATCGGTAGATATAAATGCAATTAAAAAAAGTACTGTAGAAAATATAAGTGAAGAAACAATTGTTAATACTCCTGATTATTGGTTATCTCCTGCTATGGTGGCACTTTGTTCATGGTATACAAATAATAAGGAACTTGCTAATAAGGCTTTAAAAGAAGCAATGGCTAGAGACGATGAAAAAACTTCATTATTATTTTGCTTAGTACATTTAAGAGCTAATAGAATTGATACATCAATGAAATGGTTGAACAGATATTTAAATATGCAAGACCCTACTAAAATGGAGAGTAAAATTATAACCGTACTAGATGCCATTACCAGTGGAGTATTTGGACCTAGTGCTAAGAAAACTTGTTTAGAAAAAGTTAATGAATGGGTTTTAGAACTAAATAGTTATAATGAGATTAAAGCTAATGAAATTAAGAGATGGGAAGAATACTTTAGAGAAAAATTAGAAACAATTAATGATAATGAATTCCCATATATTGATAAATATGTTATAGAAAGTGATATGATTCATGATGTTATTTCTTCTTCTAGGGTACACAAAAATATTTATAATGATTTAAAAAACACTATGGAAGAAAAGCAATATAAAAAAGCTAGTACTACAAATAAAATAGATAACTTATTACACATGTTAGTATTTAATTATGATAAAGAGGAATTACAATTAAAACGCGATATTCAAAAGAATAAACATATCATTGAAGAAAATGGCGATATTTCTAAGGCTCTTGATAAGTTTAATAAAACTAGTATCGCTTTAGAAGAAACCAATAATTTTTATAGTCACATTACTAATATTGCAATTAATAATAATGTTGATGCTAGTCCTGATACTAAAAAGTTTGCTATCGCATTATCCAAAAACTTTATTATTGATGGATATTCAAATATATCTAAGTATAAATCTATTGACTTGTTACCTGATATTAATATAACTATTAATGACTGGACTGGGTCAACTAAAAATGGTAGTAATGAAATTGAATTACAAAAAAATCTTGCTAGTTTCTTAGATGATAAATTTCATGATGAAGTATATAGTGACCGCTTGTTCAATTTAAAAATGTTAATATCAGTTGTAATTGGTCTGTTAGGTATATTTTTAACATTAAAACAACCTATTGTTGCAGCTATAATTTTCTGTATTGTATTAATCTTTAATGTTGTAGAATTTATTAAAAACTATTCAAAACGTGAAAATAAGATAAATCAATTAAAGGATATTAAAAAGCAACATAAAGTTTTATTATCTAATATAGTTGCTGAAATAGTAGATTATTACTTTATTTATAAAGATAGTATGAAAGATAGAGAAAAATTTATAAATTATATTAATTCATTTAATTGTGAAGATTATATTAAAGTTGATACTTCTAGTAGTAGAAACATAATTATAGATGGAGGTAACAATGGATAACGATAATACTTTTACTTATGTAAATAATGTGAATAATAATGATGAAAAAGTTATAACTCAAGATGATGATAAGCACGAAGAAACTGTTGAAACACAAGCTCAAGCATTTGTAACTGGTCTACCCGATTGGGATTTAACACCTCCTTATGAAGTAGTAAGGAGAGTGAATCGATAATGACTTACTATGAGTGGATTAATAGTTTTGATATTTTAAAGTCTGGTGCTAGAGATGATGTTTTATTAGAGAAGCTTTATAATAGTTCAATCGAATTAGATGGAAATATGCTTTATCGTTTTATAAAACACGTAAATAATTTGGTAAGAACTAGACTAAAAAATGCTTTAGAAGGTACACTACATAAAATATCTAGTACCAATGACGTTAATTTATTATCACTTGAAATAATAAATATCAAAAAAGAACTAGCGTTTTCAAAGAAAATAATTAATTTACCAATAATACCTGATGAAAATAAAAAGAAGTTCAGTGAGACATTACAAAAATTTGCTAATGAAATAAATGAAGCAATTGAAAACAGTGTTCAAGGGATAGATACTACTGGTGAAATAATGACTTTAGTTAAAAACAGTAAAATAAACGTTTTGGAGGATTAAATTATGAATTATGAAGAAACAAAAAAATTAATGAGACAATATCTTTTAGCAAGAATTCCTTTTATAGCTATTAAAACAATTGAAAAAAATCGTGCTCTAGCACTTTTAAAGGATTTATCTAATGAACTAAATCTACCTATTAATGTTTTCTCTATGTCTAAAGGAATTACTTCTGTTACTAATAATGAATTAATTAGTGATGAAAAAACAATTATGGGAGCACTTGATTTCATTGGTGAACAAATAAAAGTAAAAGAAAATGCTACTTTTGTTTTAACCGATATATCTGAATTAGAGACGGAAAGTACTGTTTCTAGATATTTAAATGATATAGTAACAACAGCTGAAGAAAAAGGTGGTTCTATTATAGTTATTACTTCTTCTCCTATTTGGACTAATCTACAACGTATGGGTATGAATATTGAACTTGCTCTTCCAAATGAAAAGGAATTATATAACTTGATTACAAATTGCACTAATCCTTATCAAGGCCAGATTATTATTGAATGGGACAACAATAATTTTAAAGAAGCTGCTACAATTCTACTAGGATTAAGTGAAGTTGAAGTTAAAAATGTTATTTCTTCACTAATTGCTAAAGGTTCTTTGTTAAAGAGTGACTTAATCGATTTGAAATTTGCTAAGGATAGTATGTTTTCTGATATAAACGGACTAGAAAAAATTGAAGTAGACCCTTCCATTGCATTTGGTGGATTAGATGGATTAAAAGACTGGTTAGATGAAAAGAAAAAGTTACTTGCACCTGATAAAAAAGAAGAAATGATTAAAAGAGGTATTAAGCCACCTAGAGGTATTTTAATCGTAGGTGTTCCTGGTTGTGGTAAGAGCTTATCTGCTAAAGCAATCGCTGCTAAATGGCAAATGCCTTTATATTTACTAGATTTTGCCACAGTTCAAGGTAGATATGTTGGACAAAGTGAACAACAGTTAAAAGAGGCTTTAGAAACGGCTGAACATGTTTCTCCTTGCATACTATGGATAGATGAAATTGAAAAAGGATTATCTGGTACATCTGGTGATTCTGGTGTTACTAATCGTATGATTGGACAATTCTTATTCTGGTTACAAGAGTGCAAAAAAGAAGTATTCGTGGTAGCTACTGCTAATAATATTGATTCACTTCCTGCTGAATTGCTTAGAAAAGGAAGATTCGATGAAATGTTCTTTGTAGACTTGCCTAGTGATAATGAACGTGCTGAAATAATTAAATTATATTTGCTTAAATATTTAAATGTCAAAGTTAACGATGAGTTTATAAACAAATTAGTTGAATTATCTAAAGGTTTTGCTGGTTCAGATTTAGAGTCATGTATTAGAGAAATAGCTTATCAAGTTGTTGCAAATAATATTACATTAACTCAAAATACATTTATTGATGCATTTAATAATACTGTTTCATTATCTAAGACTAATCCTGAAAAAATTAATAAAATTAGAACCTGGGGACACGAACATGCTACTCCAGCTACAAAAGAAAAAATTCCTACTCTGTAGGAACTTTTTTATTGGGTAAATATTTTTTAATAATACTTGTAAATAATACTAGGTAAGATATTGAAATTAAGAATCCTCCAAAGACATCACTAGCAAAGTGAACTCCTAAATATATCCTTGTTATACAAATTAGTATAATTAAAATTCCTAGTAAAATTGAATAAAACCATTTCTGTTTATTTTTAGTATTTGATTGCCATATTAGATAAATCAAGAATCCATAAAAAGCTGTTCCAACCATCGCATGGGCTGATGGAAAACTATACCCTAGTTCTTTTATTAAATTTATGTCGGTAGGTCTTGGTCTTGTAAAAATATATTTAAGTAATAAGTTTAGTAAAAAGATAGCTACTAAATTAATACTAGTTAATATACCATATATTTTCTTTTTGGGAATCAATAACATTAAGACAGCAATAGATATAAGTGCATAGGCACTACCTAAATTAGTTATTACTTTGACAAAGAAAGTCATTTGGTCAGAAATAAGTTTTGATATATATCCATAATAGAAATTATCAAAGCTTGCTATTTCATTTGCATATATGTTTCTTACTATAGCTATAAACATTATTAAAGTAATTAAACTAACTATCCATTTTAGATTTTTTTTAAGAAATAATAATACTTTTTTCATTATACTTCACCTATTGATGATTATAACACATTTTATTTATCAAATTGTGTAAAATGGGGTTATTTGCAAAGAAAAGTTATGTTACTATAGTAGTGTAAGTGAAAGTAATGGAGGTTTTTATGGAGTTAGTATCTAATAATTTACGTTTAATTGTAATGGATAATTTTTTAGACTTTGGAAAAAAAGTCGATGGGCACTTAAAACTGATGAGAGAAATTAATGATGATCGATTCAGTTTTATTGTTCCCAATTCTTTGCCTAGGTTTTCAAGTGGTGAAGCCAAAGCGGTAATCGAAGAATCAATAAGAGCTAAAGATGTTTATATTTTATCTGATGTTCTAAACTATGATTGTACATATCAAATGCATGGGTTTACAAATCATAAGAGTCCTGATGACCATTATCAAGATATAAAAAGAGTTATATCAGCAATGAATGGTGCTAGTGACTCTATAACAGTAATTATGCCTTTCTTATATGAATCAAGACAACATAAGAGAAAAGCACGCGAGTCTCAAGATTGTTCTTTAATGTTACATGAACTTGAATTTTTAGGAGTTAAAAGAATAATTACTTGTGATGCTCATGACCCTGGAGTTAGAAATGCCCTACTACATTGTTCGTTTGATAATGTATACCTTACTCATACGATATTGGACCAATTCATTGATGAAGAAAATATTAATTTTGATGATTTAATTATTGTTGCTCCTGATACGGGTGCTTCTGATAGAGCTGAGTATTTTGCTAATATACTTGGTTCAAATATTGGACAATTTAATAAAAGACGTGACTACACTCGTGTGGTTAATGGAAAGAATCCTATTGTGGCACATGAATACATTGGTACAGATGTTGTAGGAAAAGATGCTATAGTAGTAGACGATATGATTTCTTCGGGTCAATCTATGTTAGAGGTTGCAGATAAATTAAAAGAAAAAGGTGCTAAAAATATTCATTTAATATCATCATTTGCATTATTCAGTGATGGACCTAAAAGTGTTGAATTATTTCAAAGAGCATACGAAAATAAAGTTTTTGATAACTTATATACAACAAATTTATCTTATGTACCAGAAGATACTAAAAAATTAGAGTGGTTTAATGAAGTAGATTGTTCAGAACATATTACCCAAATAATAAATGCACTAAATAATCATGAATCAATAAGTACTTTCTTAAATGGGAAAGAAAAGATACTAAAAAAAGTAAATACTGCCAAAGAAAAAAAGAGGTTTTAAATCAATTAACCTCTTTTAGTTTGCTTTAATTCTTTGAATTTTTCTTTTGATTCACTGTTGAATCCCCAAATTATATCTTTGTTTTTACTTAGAATTTCATTTGTTATCTCTTCAAATATTTGTTTATTTTTCTTGCCTAAGTTTCCTATTCCTGCAATTGTATGTTTAGTAAAAGATTTATCAAAGACTATTAAATTTTTAGCAGTTGTTATACCATTTTGTCTTAATTCATATGGATATAGCCATACAATATCAGAATATTTAACTGCATATAAGCAATTTGAAAAATCGATTAAATAGTTCTTTGTTAAATATATTTTGGCTTGCTTGTAATACTTGGTATCTGAAGATTCTATTTCATTATTAATTTGTTGCCATTCTTCAGCTGTTACATTTTTAATAAATTTCTTAGTTTTAGTTTTGAATACGATTGTTATTGCACCAATTATTATTGCAAATACTCCTGTTATGATGGCAAGACATATTTGAACTGTTATATCATTTACGTCAGCAACAACATCAAGATATACACCACCGAAATAATTGTTAAAGTTTGAATCATTTACAACTTCACTTTCCATATCTCTATTATATACTTCTATTGCAAGACGTTTTATATTACTTTCAATTGATGATGTCATTCCACATATTGCTACTGGATTATCTTCAATAGATTCATGATTTAAAGAACTAAAAGTCTTGTAATCTAGGTACGCTATATAGAAATAGTTGTCATCGCGGATAAAATAGTATTTATTCTCCATTTCGTTAGTGGAAGTTTCAGCAAAAACATAAGGAATTGCCGTAACATTTACGCAAGAATAAACTCCTTCTTCATTTTTACCTTCCATAATTACATCATTTAAATATTTAGGAGTTGGATATTCTTTCTGACTATCTATAACCGCCCATACTATAAATCCTATAGTCATAAGTACTAATATAATTGTTATTATTAATCTTCTATTGCCTAATTTTAAAGATTCTTTTATTTTATTTGAATATACTTCTTTCATAATCTCACCTAGGAGAATTATATCATAAATGTAATTCTAAAGCATTATTTTTCTAATAAATCATTTATTTTATTTGAGTAATCTTTTATTGTCTCTTTGTAGTCATCTATTTGAGCTTGTAATTCATTATTTTTTATTGCTAGACTATCATTTTTTTCTTCTAATTCTGCTATTTTATTTTCTAATTCATTTATTCTATTCTCATAGTTTGCAATTTCGTTGTTATATTCAATTTCTGCTTGATTAGTAAAATATTTTTCTCTATTACTAAATAATATTTCTTTGTTTTTAGAAGTTGTATATACAGTTATATCATACGAGTATAATCCACGATATAAATATAATTGCTTTTTAGATAAGTCTTTCAATACATTAGTAGTAAAGTTTTTAAATGTATAATCTTTCCTATTACCATAAAAATTTATTTCATTATCAATGTTGTTAATTGTAATATCAGAGTAATCATTATAATACTTTACTTCTATTTTAATATTGTCACCCATATTTTCATCTATAACGTAATTAATATTATCATAATATCGATCGATGATTGTTGTATTGCTATTCATTGGATAACTAACTTCATAAACGCTAGCTTTTATTCTTTCAGGAACGCCTTCAATATAACTCATACTACTAAAGTCCCATGCAGTTATTCCAGTTCCTATTCCTAAAACTACTATAGAGATTATGAAGGTTAAGAAAATCCTTTTTAAATTATTTTTCTTATTAAAAATAAAGTTGAAGACTAGTTCTAATAAAGTTATGTTAATAGCTATACATGCTAATATGGAAGGAATTATTCCAAGAAAGAATATTCCTTTAAATAAAATTACAATACCTAAAATTAATCCTATTGATAAGAAGAATAAACTAAATATAAAGGGTATAGTCATAAATATTACAAATAGTTTTACACATGCCATAACGATTTCACCTAAAGTATCAATGAAGGTATATTTTTGAGTTTTTACTTTAAGTGACTCATCTTTCTTTTCTTGATTTTTGCTATTTTTTTCTTCTTGCAAGTTGCTGTCTTTTTTAGTAATATCATCGACTATTTTTTCGTAGTAGTCTAATACTCTTATTTTATATACATATACGAATACAATTAAACCTAATATGAAATATGCTGTATATAAAATAAATTTAAAAATACTTGATAATACTGGTCCTACATGATTTCCAAAATTCATAAATACATCATTACCTAAATCATAAATATAGTTAAGTGGTATTCTTAATATATTAATAATTAGAAATACTATAAACATTTCAAATATTATTTTAAGAATTGTTCCAAATGATAAATTTCTAAATATTTTACAAGTTCTATTTATTATTTCTAATACTTCGTCAACTAAGTTGCTGCCTATTCCTTTATTTTTTTGAGTAGTTCCTAACTCACTAATTTCATCGTTAGTAAGTTCATCTAATGTACAATTAAATATTTTGCACATCGTAAGTAATTTATCCATTTCTGGATATGTTTGGCCACTCTCCCACTTTGATACAGCTTGACGTGATACATCAAGTTTATCTGCTAATTGTTCTTGTGATAATTTATTTTCCTTTCTTAACTTTTGAAGTTTTTCACTAAATTTCATTTCTTTCACCTCACGCAAAAATCTTATAATAAAACCATGTAGCAATCTACCAATTTTAAGTTGTTTTTTGTAAACTTGTGGTTGCATTTACCTCTTTTCTTATATTATACCATTAAAAATGATTAATATTTCATGTAATTGTTTCTTATGAATACATTAATAATGGTGAGGTTTTATGAAAAAGTATTTGGTTGTGATTGTTATAATTACTTTATGTATTACTACTCTTATTTTGATAAAAGATAATTTAAGACTTAGGAATTCTATTAATGTTGCGGTTAATGTAATCGCAATTAATAATAATGAAACTACTTTAGAGAAAAAAATTGTAAAAAGATCAGATAATCCGAGATATAAATTAAATATTTACTATCCCTACACTTCTTATGAATTATTGAACAAAACAATTGAAGAAAAGATAAAGACCGAAATAAATTTATTATTAGATGCAATTAAAGAATATGGAGTAAGGCCAAATCAATATTATTCTTTGTTTATAAATTATGATAAATATAGTTATAAGAATTTTTTATCATATGTTTTTTATATAAGTAGTTATACAGGTGGAGCACATCCAAATAATACTATATGGACAATTAGCTACGACATTGACACTAATGAAATAATTAATATAAATGATTTAATAAAAAAAGACCAAACCATTTTAGATACATTATCATCTTATAGTAAAAGTGCATTAAAAAAGGATAAAAGGTTTAATGACACAAGTAGTGACATAAAAGAAATGATTGATGAAGGAACTAAACCAAACGTGGATAATTTTAAAAATTTTGCTTTTTCAAATGATGGATTAATTATATTTTTTGAACAGTATCAAGTTGCGCCTTATAGTTTTGGAAATTTCGAAGTAGTAATTCCTTATTCTAAGTTGTATGTGATATAATAATATTAGGAGGTTATTATGAGAAAAGTAGGAACTGTGGTAAGAGGTATTAGAACACCTATAATTAAAGAAGGAGATAATTTAAGTGATGTAGTAGTTAATTCTTTAATTGAAGCTAGTCAAAGTGAAGGATTTGGTTTCAATGATAAAGATGTGGTGGCGGTTACTGAAGCTGTTGTCAGTATAAGCTCGGGTAATTATGCTACTATTGATGATATTGCTAAAGATGTTCAAGACAAGTTTGAAAGTAAGCACATTGGAATAGTATTTCCTATTTTGAGTAGAAATAGATTTGCTCTTTGTTTAAAAGGTTTTGCTAGAGTAATGGATAAAATCACTATGCTATTGAGCTATCCTTCTGATGAAGTTGGTAACGATATATTGGATAGTGAAAGGATGGAAGAATTAAATATTAATCCTTATTCCGATATTATTAGTGAAAAAGAATACATGGATAAGTTCGGTGACTTTAAACATATTTTTACTGGAGTTAACATGGTAGATTTCTATCGTGACTTGGTAAAAAATGAAAACTGTGAAATTGAGTTTGTGTTTGCTAATCGTCCTGAAGTTATTTTAAATTACACAAAGAATGTTATAGCAGCTGATATTCATACTAGATATAAGACAAAGAAAAAGTTATTGGAAAATGGAGCTAATAAAGTACTTGGACTTGATGACATTATGAATCAAAGTATTGATGGTAGTGGATATAATAGTAAATATGGTCTTCTAGGGTCAAATCGAGCAACTGAAGAAAAAGTCAAGTTATTTCCAGACAATGGTCAAGAACTAGTTTTAGATATTCAAGCAAAGTTAAAAGAAAAGACTGGTAAAGCAATTGAAGTAATGGTTTATGGTGATGGAGCTTTTAAGGACCCAATTGGTAAAATTTGGGAACTAGCTGACCCTGTTGTAAGTCCTTTTTATACTAGTGGATTGGAAGGAAGTCCTAATGAGTTAAAGCTTAAATATTTATCTGATAATAAATTTAGTAATTTAAAAGGTGAAGAATTGCAAGAAGCTATCAGAAAGGAAATAAAAGAAAAAGATAAAAACTTGAAAGGTAAAATTGAAACTCAAGGAACTACACCTAGAAGATATACTGACTTGATTGGTTCACTATGCGATTTAACTAGTGGTAGTGGTGATAAAGGAACACCGGTTGTATTAGTACAAAACTACTTCACAAATTATGCTGAATAGAGACACTTAGGTGTCTTTTATTTTGATAATTATTTGAGTCTTGCCTTATTGGTGCAGATTATATATAATAAAAGCCATTAAGGAGTGATTGTTATGTCTTTGGAGCATTATGCTAAAAATATATATCCTGTTAAACTTACTAAAACTGAAAAAGATGCAATTCTTACATATACGGCTGAACATTTTGGCATAAATAATTGTTTGAGACACAATACTCCTAGTCGTGTCTTTTTTGAGGAGCAAATATTAGCAATTGATAGGGCTATTTCTAAGTTTGATTTAAGAAGAAAGTTAGTTGTTTATAGAAATCTGATGTTTTTAAACCGTGACACACTTAATAAATATCTTTATTCGGTGAAGAAAGGCTCTTTCTTGGAAAAAGCTTATTCAAGTTGTTCTACTAATACGGGCTTATACGGTGAAGCTTCTAACGTTAAACTTAAGATTTTGCTAGAACCCAAGGTAAATGGTGCTTATATTAAATATATATCTTCAATGGAACACGAAAATGAGTTCCTACTAGCAAGAAATACTACTTTTGAAACGATAAGCTGTTGCAAAGATGAAGGTACATATAAAATACTATGCAAAGTTAAAAAATAGATTGGTTCATATCAAGCATAAAAAAAATACCTATTTTGTATATGGTATTTTTTGTTTTACATGGATTTTTTTCCACAATCATCATAGTTTTCTGGCTTATATTCCTCTTCTACTTGAGCTTTAGGTACACAACTATCATAAAACTGTGCTTCTTCTAGCTGCTCTTTTAATTTTAATAATTTGTCCTTTTCAATTAATCTAAAGTTTTCGTAGTCATCCGGAGTATCAATATCAGAAACTCTTATTGATGATGACTCAATTTCTTTTTCTGGAACTTCTACTATTTTTATTCCTTCAAGATTTCGCATGGATAAGTTTCTCCTTTCATTTATAAAAAAAAGAACTATATAGTTCGAATATTCAAATGGCAGGGGCGGAGAGAATCGAACTCCCAACAGTGGTTTTGGAGACCATTATTATACCATTTAACTACGCCCCTATTTGCTAGGTATGTAAGTATTATAGCACAATAAAAATTAATAAACAATAACTCATTTAATCTTTTTATAGTTTTAAGCAAGTAAAAAATCTACGATGTGTAGATTTTTGATTATTTAGGTAATATTAGTAATTGCCCTATACTTAACGTATTTGAGGTCAGTCCGTTAAGGGCTTTTATTTCATCAACTGTTGTGTTATTAGTTCTTGCTATGTTATATAAACTGTCACCTGGTTTAACATAGTATGTAACATAATTTTCGGTAGTAGGAATTCTAAGTATTTGCCCTACTACTAATAACGTAGATGCAAGGTTATTATATGACTGTAATTCATTTGGAGTTATTCCATATTTTAAAGCAATGCTGTATAGACTATCACCTGGACGAACCACATATTCAATTACGTTCTCTTCTGGTCGTGATGGTGATGGAGCATTTGACTGATTTTTACTTGGAATGATAAGTACATCTCCTACTTTTAAAGTAGTTGTATTTAAATTATTCGCTTGGATTAGTTCATTAACGGTTACTCCATACTCGTTTGCTATTTTCCATAAAGAATCCCCTCTTTTAATTGTATATGTATTATTTTGACTTGACTTTGAATTAGGGATTAATAGTTGTTGTCCTATAACTAATACAGTAGTTGGTAATTGATTAAATTCTATTATGTCGTTGACTGACGTTCCGTACTGGTTAGCTATTTTATATAGAGTATCACCACTTTGAACGGTATAAACTATATAATCACCTGGAGTAGTATTATCGGCTGGTAATTTGGGAATCGTTAATCTTTGGCCTATAGTTAAGAGATTAGATGTTAGGTTATTTGCAAATTTAAGTTCATCAACTGTAACTCCATATTTATTTGCTATAGAATATAGTGAGTCTCCTCTTTGTACTACGTATGTGTTATCATTAGAGCCGTCAGGTGCAGTATATGGTACTCCGATGTAATTAGCAACAGCCTTTACTACGGCTTCACCATAATCAAGTAAATTGTTTTGCAATTTTTTCAAATCGTTAGGATTATCTATAAAGCCGTACTCGATAAGTAATGATTCTGTATCACCAGTTAGTCTTTGAATGAAATAATAGTCTTTTGATGGATTTTCGGGTAATCTTCTTTGATATGCTTTACGTATTTTTTGACCTTCCAAACCTATTTCTTCAAGGATACTGTTAGCTAATGTTGGATTGTTGCGAAGTGCGTAGACTACTTCAGCGCCTTCGCCACCACCAGATTAGTTCGTTCATCGTACAATAATTTTTATTTGTTATTTAACTTTCTACTAATATTTTTTAATTCTTTATTTGTATTTTTCATTTCTTGAATCTGCTTCTTAGTCAATCTAGCATAATCAGATAAATTGATCATATAATTGTAACCATCTAATGGAATATCAAAATACTCATGATATTCTTTATCTAATGTTTTATAAGATATATCAATTTCTAAAGGAACAGTTGCTAAAGTTTTAAAATCATCATGCCCATTTCCTGGAATACATAAGCCATAACATAATTGTTGATCCACAGTTAAAAATAATCTTTTCTTCTTTATTATTCTTAAACTGTTAGCTACTTCTGGAAAAGTAAATGTTTTTTCTAGCTTTTTTAACCATTTTTCACTAACATTTATTACTACTTCAGTTGCTATATCTTTTCCTATATTTTGGAATGATAAACATAACATCTCTCCCTCTAAAACAATAATCTTAGGAATAACATGCGCTCTATTATTTTCTATGAATTGCTTATATGATTCTTTAGTTTGTTCTTTTGTAGCTTTTGCTGACTTACAATTAAAAACGCATATAAATATAGTTGCTATTACGTATACAAAAGTTAACAACGCCATTACAAACCCATTATTATCATTTAGCCATGTAATTATACTCATTATTTATCCTCCTTATTTAATTTCTTACTGATTATTTCATTAATCATTTTCTTTAATGCTGTTAAATTTTGGATGGTTTGTGATAAATTATCTAAATTAGATGGTATTGGATTAGTATTTATTAAAGCCACTTCAGAATCCTTTATACAAATTTCAGCATACTTTTTATCAGAAAAATCAATAGCTTCTTTTAAACAATTAATATTTTTATTACTTAGTTCATTTAAATAATAATCACATTTATTATAATCATCAATTAAATTTTTTATTTCCATTTTTTTTAAAAGTTCATTCATAACTTTCCTCCTTTCTTTTGATTAAATTCATTATAAACCCAAAAGTTGAAAATACCAAATTAGCCATATAAAAAATCACTAAATTAATAGTGATAAATCAATTATTATATTAATTCTTTCCTTTTCTACCATAAGGGTTACGAACTATGTTTAAATTCTGATATTCAAACGTGCAGTCTGGTATTACACCATATTTATATTTAATCGTTATAATTCTATTTTTATCTATCACTATTTTATCTACTAATGTATGTATTAATTCTTTTTTAGGTTTATTTAAATCCAATAGCTTTTTTATTTTTTTGGTATAATCAGGTAATTCTTTTAATTTATTTTTTATTTCATATTCTCTCATCTTATCATTATTAATACTTTCATTAATTTGATGTAACTTTTCTTCGAATGGTTTTGCTAATTCCATATAAGTATCAGCAGTAATAATACCATTATATTTATCTTCATATAAAGAAGTTAATCTACTTGTTATCTGTTCTTTTTCACTCATTAAAGAACTTATATTCTTATTTATACCTTTAGTTTGCTTTCGTACTTCACTAGCAACTTTCTTATTTAATTCTTCTATATTTAAATTTTCAATTTTTATCTTTATATTTGATTTTATTTTTTCTACTATTTGATCTTCTAAATAATTATAAGGAAAGAAGTGTGGTTCACATCTTTTCCTTAATGGATCTCTAGAGTACCTATTGCAATTAACACTCCAGTAATCTAAATTTTTTCTATATAAAACACTTAATCTGTTACCACACTCTTTACAAAATAGAAGTCCTTCTAAATCCCTAATTATTCTTCTGTTTTTAGGTCTAACATCCTTTTTATTTTGTTTTATTAGACTAGAAATATATTCAAATGTTTCTTTATCAACTAATGGTTCATGAGTATTTTCTACTATCATCCACATACTTTGGTCTAGTGTAATTTTTTTCTTAGATTTATAATTAACTTTAGTTTGAGTATGTTGAACCATATCTCCAGTATATATTCTATTACTTAATATCTTTTTTACAGAAGAAATGTTCCATGTATCTCTTATTATTAGTCTAGTAGAATAATTTGTTTTTTTGTATCCACTAGGTGTTGGATATCCTTTTTCATTTAACATAGTAACTATTCTAGATGGACCAATACCATTTTTTCTCCATTCAAATATTTGTTTAACAATGGGAGCAGTTTCTGGGTTTACTATTAAATGTCCCTTATCTTTAGGATCTCTCATATAACCAAAGCATGGTAAACTACCTACAAATTTTCCACTTTTTCTTTTTTCATTTAATACATTTCTGATCTTAATAGAATTTTGTTTACTATAATAATCATTACATGCAATTATAAATGTTGAAGAATCATTACTAGCTTGATTTTTAAAACTATCAAATGACTCAAGTATAGATATAAATCTTATATTATTCTCTGGAAAAAATGTTTCAATATAATATCCGGTCATTACATGATCTCTACCAAATCTAGATAAATCTTTTACCACTACACAATTTATCTTTTTCATCTTTATATCCTCTAACATTCTTTGAAATCCAGGTCTATCAAAATCTGTTCCTGAATATCCATCATCAACATATTCTCCAGATAAATTAAAATTATTGTTTTTAACATAACTTCTTAATAACTCTTTTTGATTAATAACACTTTCACTATCAGATTCATATTTCTTATCTTTATCTTCTTGAGATAATCTTATATAAATTCCAACATTGAAATCTATACCAGTTAAGTAAGTATTATTCATTCATTCCTCCTTGTCTCTTACTTGACTGGATACTAAGATAATTAAATAATACCGCGCTATTTATAAATAAGCAATGCATCAGCTTGTATATTCCTGTACTTCTTTTTTTATCTCATCGATAAGATATTTTAAAATAAGATCTTTAAATGTTATATTATTTGTTATTTTTTCATTCATAGCAACACCTATTTAAGACTATGAAAGAATTGTTTATTTTATTATTCTTCATCCTATTCCCCCTTTTTATTCCATAAAAAAACTATTCATATTTTCATATCAATAGTTTAATTAATTTTTTTATTCTCTAATAAATTATCTTATTTGTCATTAATGTTAAATACATTTTTTTCGAGCCTCATAATAACTTTAAAAAGTTTCTTGTTAAAAATTTCTTTCAATTCTTCTTCTGTAGGATTTTCTTTATCTGTTTTAAATGTTTGTGTAATCTTGTAAATAACTTTTTGTTTTTTCATAATGTTATCACCTCTCAAATAAATCATAACGCAATTATAAAAATAAATCAGCACCTAATTTTATTGATGTGACTTTGACTTATCTTCTGTAATAACAGCATCAAGATTTTTATAAATATAATCTTTTAGCATAGATTCCATAACAGATTGCATTGAAATATTTTTAGCTAACAATATCCTTCTAAAAGCCAAATCTGTATTATAATCTATTCTAAATTTCTTTTGTACTGGTTTAGTTAGTTTCATTTATCATCTTCCTTTCATTAATTTTGGTACCATTCTTTACCTTATAAAAAAGTGAATTTTTACATTTAATTATAATAGAATGTAAGCAGGATAACCCTGTTTACAAAAAACTCACCAATGGTGAGTTTATCCTTATTTCATATGATATTAGTAAAGTTAGTAGTGTTTACACTTTCTCATTTTGTTATACAATCGTTTACTTAAGAACCATTATTCTATAATGGTTGTTACACAATCGTACACACTTTTCTAATTGAGTTTTTGCTGAAATTGGTACTATATAATTAAAAAGATAAATATTATTAGTACCATTTCTTGATAAATATAAATATTTTTAAGGGGGGAATTTTGAATACAAAAAAGCACTAATCAGTTGAGTAATTAGTGCTAAAATATATTATTATTTTGTATTCTACCATATTGTATCATAGTAATGTCTAAAGTCAATAAGGATAAAATGTTTGATAAAAAGCGATAAAAATGTCTAGTGAAAGCCATCTTAACAAGCATAACTACTGATGATTTTTTAATTATAACTGATATACCTTTTATAGTATTGACTTTGTATGATATTTTTTCTTTGGGTAATAAAGAAATTAATGCTAATGAATCAATAGTATAATTCATGTTTTTTCTTATACACTTTTCTAAAAATAAGATAGTTCTGCTTTCTATAGTTATTTCATTTTTTCATTAGTCAATAATTTTTTTCAATTAACATGTTTTCTATATCATCAAAAATTTTAGTTTCTAACTTTAAAATTATGATTTCTTCTTTTTCATTTTAAAGTTATGTTTTAAACAATTTTTTTCTCTTTCTCAGCAATACTAAAATAGTATAATTAAAATACTTTTCGAATACTTTTTATACTTTTTTTAGACAATTTTAATAGTTTTTAAAAGTATCTATTATTTTATTTATAGATGTAGTTAATAATTTTGTATCATCCTTTGTACATTGAAAATAGCTATCAATAATATATTTTGTATCTATTAAAATTAGTGCAATATGTTCATATAATTTATTTTTATTGTCCTTCCAATTACTTTCTGCAAATCCTATATACTCTATGTTTTTATTAATATTAAAAACATTATTTGCTTTGTTGTATGGAACAATAAAAGCATTAAATATCTTGCTGAATTTTTGCTTATTATTTGCATATTCACCATATGTTATTTGTTTTTGTATAGATTCAGTATGAGGCAAATCGACTAAATTCCCACTTATACCAAATTTATAATATTTTGAATCCAATATATATAACTTGTCATCATCAGATAAAATAGTGTCTGGTCTAAGTTTACTATCATTTGATTTGTTCCAATCCAAAATACTCCAACTTGCGCCAGGAAAAAAATCACTAACCTTTTCATTACCAAACACATCATCTATCATATATTCCCAAATATACTCAAATTGATTAGTTCCGTATTTTTTTTCACCATATACTGAGTTCTCATCTGTTGTATTATCTTTATTTTTTTCTATATTATGTAATCTATAAAAATCTCTATGTGTATCACCTGTTATATAAATCATTGTTTCACCTTCTCAACTTTATTTGCTATTTTTTGCTTTTCAAATCTTTGAAAAATTTTAACTTTAACATTCTTTCTAAAATAAATAATATTTTTTTCATTTGGAAAAACTTTTTTTGCTCTATTTACATAATCAATAAATTTTTTAGATTCTCCATTACTGCAATTCAAATCTTTTAATATTCTATGTTTATCTATTTTAGTGTGTTTTTTCTTTGCTTTATTTAATCTCACATTTTCACGTTCTTTCATATTATCTATTTTTCTATACAATTTATAAAAGAACTTTGTTAATGTTTTATCTCTAAATCTAACATACAAACCGTCAAATGAAAAACCTAGATAACTAATAAAATTACCACCATCTTCCATTCCTTTAATACATTCATGTAAAGAACTTATTTTACCATCCTCATATAAATAACCTGACGTTTTCTCTACATTCATTATCAAAGTTGGATAATTGTTTTTTTCTTCCAAAAGTTTTTTCCATATTTCTTTTATAGAATCAACTTTATTTTTAGGTACAATAACAATTAAATCATCAGAATATCTCATATACAAGCCGTTTTTTGAAGTTACATAGTTGCTTACCGCTTTATCAAATTTTATCATGTATACATTAGCAAATACACCACTTAATGGCGAACCTTGTGGGATTCCATATGTTTCCTTATTTATTTTAATTTCATCTTTTAAGTCTTTTTTTGCATCATTCCACGAAATTTTATCAAATAAACTATTGTTAGATTTCAGACTTTCACTGGTTTCTATTTTTTTAGATATCAGATAATTTTCTATAGTTTGTTTTTCTATATAAGAATATCTTGTTATACTTTTGAACACTTTATAAAAATCTTCATCTAACTTATCTATCGATAAAACCTCGCATAAGTATTTCTTTAGCAAATCATGATTAATATAATCAAAAAAATTAGAAAAATCACTAACTAATATATAACACTCACCACTTTGTTTTATAAAATCAAAGGCAGTTTTTGCAAACTCTATGTTTGTTTTTCCTTTCAAATTTGTTCGATAAGCAATTGCTGATTTATTTAAATTATTGTCATTACAATATCCATTGTATTTATTATTTAAATTATATGAATACCATTGATAAATACATCGGTCAATATGTGAAGCATATTTTATAGGTCTTTCTTTTATTTTCCAATGATGATGTGTTGTATCATTTATCTCTTTAGTAAATTTTTTAAATTCTAATTTATAACTAATGAAAGGATAAAATCCATGTTTTATTACATAGTCTTTATCTTTTACTTTAGTAATTACATCATTTATATTAATTACTTTATCTATATGTTGATAATACCTTGGTTTAAATATTTTATTTTTCATTTTTCCTCCAAATTAAAGAAACACATCCTGGTTGCAGCCACCAATATGGATGTGTTCATTAATAACCTTTCAATTTTCATTCTTCACAATTAAAATTTACTTAGTCCTTTTTAATGCTGCGCCTCTTTACATTAGTTATAGTATAATAATAGTAGATGAATTATTGAATGTATTAGTTCAATTCTTCACATTTCTAATATCAACTATTCAGTCAAAGCGAGGTGGTTCAGTTATGAACGTAAACTTTAACCTAATAATTATCAATTTAGTATTGACAATTAACATTTAACACCCTACGATACAATTTACCGTGGCAAAATATATTATACTCTTTTTTTTATTTTAATCAAGCACTCTGACACATAAAGTGCTATTTTAATTATAATATTTATTTAAAACATAGCTCATATATATTCTAATACTCATTCATAACAACTTCTAAGCAAGTTAAATGTAGCTTTAATTAAATCATAAAATGCATAAAAGGATAAACAAAAACTAAAAGAAGATAAGAAATTAAATATAAATTTTTTCATAGAAACAATAATAAACAAATCGAAATCAACATTTATAGGATTTTTAACAAACGGAATATCTAAATATAACACAAGATTACAAATAATTAGGATAATAATTAAATATAATATTAGAAATATATCTTCCTCAATACTTTTGATAATTTCTCTTGATTTTATTTTAAGTTTCTCTTTGTTGTTATTTTTCTTTATAATACCTGTAATTGAAGACGAAATAAAACTAAAACCGCTGAAACATAACCCCAATAAAGTTAGTAATATTCCTATTAAACTTTTAGAATCAGTTAAAAAAACATCTGTATTAATACATAAACCTGAAACAAATGATAATAATATGCACATTAATATAATTACCTTTTTCTTCATACTAATTGCTCTCCTTAAATTTTTCAATTGTTTCTATAGAATCAAAGCATCTTATTATTTCATTTATTTCAATTTCATTTAACTTATCTTTCATTAAGTTTTCATAAGAGATTGGTACATTAACTTTTGTACTTTTTTGGCTACTACTAATCCTTTCTTTTCTTCCGTTATTTCCTAATTTAGTTATTTTCCAATGTCCACCACCGGCACTTATATACCTAACATATGAATCAAATCCCGTTTTATTTGGATTTAAATTACCTTTGGTATTACAAAAATTTATGTTTACTACATCTGAACCAACATTTTTTTCTGCCTCTTTTAAGAAAATATTAACATCATCCTCTGCATCAAACATATTCGGAGCAATCAATCTAAATTCTATATTATAAATTTTACTATTATTATCAAAGTGTGTCCAAAAGTTTTCTTCTTCAATAATTGGATTTAACGTTATTCTTATATCTTTTTCTTTTAAATTATTATTAATAATATTTTCTAATACTGTTCCACACGTATTATAATTTTCAAACACTTGAGTATTAGATTCAATTAAAAATTTTTGAGTTTTTAAATCAACAAATATATTAACATAAGGATAATCATTATCTTCACGTTCAATAATATTATTATCAACAAGTTCTCTTTTATTAAATTGTTTTTTTCTTGCTAGTTGACAATGTAAAACATCATTATAATTATTTTTAAATATAAGAAAGTAAATTCTACTTTGATAGCGTGATTCAAACTTTTTTTCAGATTCAATCATAGAAAAGAATTCTCTAAATATTTTATTCTTCGAAGCCGAATCATTTTGTAATGAATAATTATAAATAGTAGCTTGTTCCGGAAAAGTTATATTTCCCCTAAAACCATAAAACAAATTTGTTACTTCCATACTTCTACCTCCATATAAAAAATAAGCAGTATCCATCTTAAAAAGATTAAATACTGCTTATCTTATAGGCTAATTATACCACATAATTCGACAAATTACTTGAATTTGTAAGTAATTCATACCTAAAATGCGATTTTAAGGCTCATATTAAGCCAAAATTATCTTTTTCAGCAATTTATACATTCAATTACTTTCGTTTAAACTCAATCTTCTTAGTACCCAATCAAGAGTTATACCGGTAAGAGCCACTCCCCTCCTCCTGCATTTATGTGATTAGATATCATTATTACGTCTGGACTATTACCATAGGCATTCATTATTCTATTGATTCGTTCTTTTCTTTCTAATGTTTCATCCGTATTTCTAACGATTGTAGATGGTATGCCTAATTCTTGTAATCTTTTATACATATATTGAGCAGCTTCTAAATTTAGATCTTTTTCTTTTAAATTACCAGAAACAGCTCCTGGATCAGCACCACCATGACCAGCATCTATAACAACTTTTTTAGTAGCTCTATTATACATATTTATCACCTGTAGTATTCTATGTATTTATACTATCTTGGTTACTGTTTTTAGTTTTACTAATTAAGTTTCTTATACTTCTAAAAAATATTCTTAATATTGAATACGTTAATGTGTAGGCATATAAATCCTTTAACACTTCTTCTCTTGTGGAAAAATAATCCGATTTTACTATTAATCTATTTTTTAGAGATAGAAGTTTTAATATAGCTAGATCTTTATATTCAATAGTCTTATATCTCTTTTTTACTTCCGAACAGTTAAACAACTTACAAGCTAAATTCTTAGTAGGACATCCATTACTATTTTGATACTTGCATAATCTACAACATCCATTACATTTACCATTATTTTGTTTTTTTTGAATGTAGCATTTGTTATTCTTAAATCCACATATATTTAGACCTTTAGTATTACTATCTATAATATTACAAGCTGTATCATATACATAAGTAATTCTTTTGCATCTGTTTTTTATATTTAATCCTTTTATTATTTGCTGAATCTTATCATTTACTTGGCATTCTTTTACTTGAAACTCCGTATTAATGTATAAGATACTTTTATATAAAATTATTCTTTTTATAAATTTTGTATAATCTTCTTTTGATTCAATAACAATGGTTTTTCTTTTCATATAAATACACCAACTTTTTAATTAATCATCTATGTCGTCATCATTATCATTAAATAGATACTTTTCTGCTAGCAATACTGATGCTACTCTTAGACCAGCTTCTTTCTCTTCTTTTGCTTGTTCTACTTTTTCAGTTATAATATTTATAATTTCAGATACTTCATCTTCTAATTCTTCGACTTGCTCATCTGAAATATCAATTATATTTTCATCTTCTAAGTCACTCTTAATATTAAATAGTGTCATATATTCACTATCTATATTAACATCAACATCATTAATTAATGCATCATCATATATTTCTTCTGCTTCTTGAATAAGATTATTTAAATTATCTAGCCTTTCATCTTCAACAGATTTTTCTATATATTTATCTTGTTTATTTACTAATTCTTTTTCTTTCAACGTCTGTCTTTCCTTTTGTTTATCTTCCTTTATAATTTTAGTAATTTTTCCAAATACAAGCTTTACAAACTTAAAGATCAAAATAAAGAATCCTACTATGACACCAAGAACTATATAGCCACCCAATTCAGTAGTATCCTCTTTTCTATATTTCGACATTATTATCACCAATTTCATTATATCATATTTTATTTTTTGTTGATATTATTAGGTATACAAACAGCTTACAAAAAAAACGTCATTTTTTTCAAGAAACCTATTGCTTTTTATTTTTAACTATGCTAAGATATATACATCTTAGATATGGTAATAATTGACAGCCGTGGTATTTAAATGCTTAATCATTGGGATTATCTATTTGGTATTATCGCTGGGTTGGTTTATCAGATATCATTTTTGTGATATTGTTGTTGGAGTAGTGATTTGTTTAGCTTATTGCTATCCTGTCAAAGTCTAAGTGTGCACGTGTAGCGAGAAAGTCACTCGCATTTGATAGGTAACCACTCCTTAGTACTGACTATATTAAGGTTTTGGGGTTGAGTTGTTTTATCGGTGTTTCATAAGTAACTAATGGTTGCTTATGAAAATGTAAAACTGTGGCTTGTTTCCTTTTGTGGTTTTCCATTAAAACTCAAAAACATAGTTTGTCAGGACTATGTTTTTTGTTTTATAAAAAAGTAGGATTTCTCCTACTTTTTTAGTTTGCATAATTATCGAAGTATCCTTGAATAAATACAACTGGTGTTCCTTTATCTCCAGAACCAGATGTTAAGTCACATAATGAACCTATTAAATCCGTATATCTTCTTGGAGTAGTTCCTTGAGTTTCAATTTTACCTTTTAAGTTTTTATCTTTTTCTTCTATTTCTTTTCTAATAGCAGCTTGTAACTCTTCACCTTTTAAATTACTATACTTGTTATCAGATAAATACTTTAATTTTAATTCATTTGGACTTCCTTCTAGATCTTTTGTATAGAATGGACTAACTACCGGATCAGCTAATTCCCAGATTTTTCCTACCGGATCTTTAAAAGCTCCATCACCATACACCATAACTTCTATGTTTTTACCTGTTAATTCTTTTAATTTATTTTGAATATCTTTTACAAGTCTTGCACCATTTT
>OLHG01000089.1_pt1 | contig 61546 bp, 65 predicted proteins | sample 1605971 | NCBI WGS metagenome assembly OLHG01 (sample SAMN03283289) | human gut metagenome | biome: human-associated habitat; material: feces | host: Homo sapiens | place: Peru | collected 2012 | reverse complement strand
TCATGGATATGACTATGGACAAATTGTAGGTATACAAGAAATAACTGGTACTTTAGCGGCTCTAAAAGTTGGAAACTATAGTTTTACTTGGTCATTAGTAGATAAAGATAACTATGAGTGGAATGATGGTACAACTGATGATTATACTGTAAATTGGTCTATAATAAAGGCAACACCTAATTATGAAGTGCCAACAGGATTAACAAGTGTTAAAGGAAAAGTACTCAGTGATGTAGTGTTACCTTATGGCTTTACTTGGGATACACCTGACTTGGTTTTAAATGCTGGAAAACATAAATATAAAGCAACATATACACCAAAGGATACTAATAATTATAATGTTGTAAATGACATTGATATTGAAGTTGATGTAAAAGATTTATTTGATGTAATGACAGCAGTTGATGGTGGTATTAGTGGTGGTAATGGAACTATTACTCCAAGCAAAATAGATGTTATAGAAGGAAGTAAAGTAATAATTGAATTTACTCCAAATACTGGTTATATGATAGATAAAGTATTAGTAAATGGAGTTAATACACCTGTCGTAGGTAATAAATTAGAACTTACTGTTAATGAAGAAAAAGAAGTTGTTGTAAGTTATAAGAAAATACCATTCACAGTTACTGTTAAAGATGTAACTGGTGCTACTATCACTCCAAACGGAGCTGTTAGTGTAAACTATGGTGATGATAAAGAATTTACAATCACAGTTAATAGTGGTTATAAATTAGTTAAAGTTTTAGTAAACGGAACTGATAAAACTGCTGATATGGTTGATGATAAATTAACACTTTCAAATATAACTGCTAATATGGAATTAGAAGTAGTTGTAGAAAAGATAATTTATGAAGTAACTGAAGGAGCTAATCAAAAATATGTAATTACTAAAAATAGTGAAGCTAAATTTAAAATCAATGCTGATTATTCATTATTTGATGGTAAAGTATATGTTGATGGGGTATTAGTTGATTCTAAAAACTATACTTCTGAAAGTGGTAGTACAATTATCACATTCAAGAAAGAATTTGTAGATAGTTTATCAGCTGGTGAACATACATTAAAAGTTACATTCACTGATGGTGGTGAGGCTACTACAACATTCACTGTTGCTAATATTATTCCTGAAATTAATAATCCAAAAACAGGAGATAATATTGCACTATATATAGTAACTGGTGTCCTTTCAATGATTGGATTAGCAGGTGCTGGAGTATTTGCTTATAGAAGAAAACAAACAAATTAAAATGTGAGTTAGAGTTTTCTCTCTAACTCCTTTTTTAACAAAGAAAGGATGATAATATGAAGAAACGAAAATTAAAAATTAAGAAGAAACAAATTATCATTATTTCATGTGTTCTTCTAGTTATATTATTGGTAATAATACTAATAACTACGAGCAATGTAAAAGTTGGCAAGATCAAAAATGGTAAAGCTCTTTATATTGATAGAATTGTTAATGTAACAAATTATAAAGATAAAAATAAAGTTGTTATTGAGTTTGAAAATAATAAAGAACTTATAGATAACTGCATTATAACTACTGAGTTATATGAACAATTTAAAAACAAAGATGCAAAATATAATTTAACTATTAAAGATTATTTAAAATCAAACGATATAAGTGCCAAAGAAAATTATAATATTAATAAATCTCTACAAATGAAATATATTGATGAAGATACTAGCTATATGGATTACTTCGCAATGACTTGTGGATTTAAGAATAAAAAAGAACTTATGAAATATACTAAATCGGTTATCAAACTTGCTAACAAAGAAAAATAAAAAAAGAGTAGAAATGACGCAAAACGAATCAATTTCTATTCTTTTTATTATGTATTTATTTTTCAACAATCTCTAAATTTTTATCATTAACAACTAATAAAGAATATTTTTCTTTTAATAATCTTTTAATTTTTTCGTTATCAATATTATTTTTAAAATTAATAGCAGTAAGATTTTCTATTGCATCATTGATATAACTTTTTAGATTTGCTTCCCATAAAGCATTTAATCTATATCCAGTTGCAATATAATAGGCAATATAGTCATCTAAAAAGCCTTCTATGTATTTTGATATTTCTTCATTAAATGGTTCTACAATTTTAAGAAATTCTTCTTCAGAACATATTTCTAAATTTTTTCTAATCAAGTATTTTCCTCCTTAAACTTCAATGGGTTTTCTGATGTTACTTCTAAATCATAAGTGTTTTTTAAAATATTTTTTACATTTTCTTTAAACTTTTTATCAGTTATTATTTCTTGATTAAAACAAATTAGTGCATCTGCTAGGTGTTTTTCAAAGGTGTTGTAGTACAAGGTATCTAATTTATATCCAGTTGCTATTGTATAAGCACAAACAAGAGGGGCAATTTCTTCTTGAATGTACTTATCAACTTTATCAATAAATGGTCTAAAATATTTTTCATATTCATCATCTGAAATATCAGAATTATCATCTACTCTAAACATATAGTAATCCTCTTATTTTTTATCCTCTTTCTTATTACTTTTTTTAAATAATTCATAGTTTTTTACTTCGCTTTTATCTTTGTAAAATGAACAATTTTTACAATCCTTTTCTGTAAGTGCATTGCAAGTTTTAAAGTCTATCCATGCAAAGCAATTAGTTTTATCATTATCTTTCATATTTTCTCCCTAATACATTTTTAATAAAATATTTACTACTTTTTTTCTTTTATAATAATTCTCAATTAACCTTTCAATTTGCATTAGATATTGACCTTTTACTTTGTTATCTATTCTATTATCAAATAAATATAGTGTTACATATTCACTAGGACTACCACAGCAAAGTTCTTTTAATGCAATAAAGAGTTTGTCAGTGTATTTTTGCTTATTTAAACTAATTTTATCTAAGTTAATTGATTTACTTTTAAGAAATTCTTCAACTAATGAACTTTCGTCTATTTTTCTTAAAATTATTAAGAAATTATTAACTATTGCTTTTCTAATTTGATATTTAAAATAATTAATATTATCATTATCTCCCCAATATTTTTTTGAATATAGTAGGGCAGTAATATCTTCATTAGCAAGTAACATTTTAATAATAAAATTTTTGTTTGAACCAATATACCAAAATTCATTATAAAAGCTATTGATGAAGTGCCAAAGTATATCTATAAATTGTTCATTAGCTGTTAAGTATCCTTTTTTATGAATAGCTTTGCTATTAGTCATAACTTTTTGATCTCCTATATTTAAAATTAGATTATCAAGATATTTACTAGATATGAGTATGTAAATAAAAGCACTAATTTCATCACTGTTTCTTTCTGCAATCTTTAATAAATTCTTTCTCTTTAAATAAAGTTTAATCATTGATATAATTTTTCGTTTTCATGTATTGCAAACATAGTCATTTTTATTTTTGATTTTATTTCTCCGATTTTAATTTTAGTTGCGAAGTAAGATTTGTTGTAAGGATCAAGTTTAATTATGTATTCGTTATCTCGTTTATTAATGGTTATAGTGTAAGTATTTTCTTTATATGTAATTTCTATTTTGTTTTTTAAAATTCTAACCTTATAACCATTATTTAACAATTCTTGTTTATTATTTTTTAAAATAAAACTAATTATATAAAAATATACTCTTTTTTTCATGATTACCTATAATTTTCCGTATTAAAATTCAAAGATTTATATTAAATAAAAATAACTTTAAATAAATCTTTATGAACGAAAATTGTTGTTCACCTCCATTTCTTTTTTGTAGTTTTTAACTATGATATAAAAAAGCAGCACACAAAATGGCATTGACCATTTGATGTACTGCTTAATCAACTACTAATATTATTTTAGCCCATAGTGTCGCAAATGTCAAGATATTAAATTTATTAATTTAAAATATTTATAGGTGATGCTTATGGAATTGAGATATAACGAACTTCGTTTAGACAATGAATTAACGCAAGATGAAGTTGCAAAAGTTTTAAAAGTTAAAAGAAGTGCATATTCAAAATGGGAGTTAGGTATTAATGATATGCCATTAGATAAGACTAATGATTTGGCAAATTTTTATCATGTTAAAATTGATTATTTATTAGGATTATCTAATATTCATTATATAGTTGAAAATAATTTAGATATTGATTGGAATAAATTAGTAGAAAGATTAATTGAATTAAGAAAGAGTAATAACTATACTCAAGAATATCTAAGTAAAAAATTAGGGTTTCCTCAAAGAACTTATTCTAACTATGAAACAGGAACTAGAAGACCAACAACTTTCAAATTGTTATCAGTTGCTCAATTTTTTAATGTTTCTATGGATTATTTAACTGGTAGAGTAGATAATAAAAATATAAAATAAATAATGATTATAAAGTTTTAAAAAATAATCTGTTTTTTATAAAAATTTTCAGTTTGCACTTTACTTGCACTTCAAAATATGCTATTATGGTAATATAGAAAAGTTGTAAGAAAGTGAAAGAGATATTTGTTTATCTCTTTTTTTCGTGCAATTTTTCTTTTTTATTGAAAGGAGCGTGATATAAAAATTTTTAGTGTCTTACGGTTGTACAACTTATGTTGAAAGGAGAATAATTTTGAAAAAAATATTTAAAAAGTTGTTAAATGTCGTGATGGTGGTAGGAATTTTTATGTCGTCTTTTCCAATAACTCCATTTGTTCAAAAAGTTAGTGCATTATCAAATGTATCAGGAGATAAAATAATTGAAGTAGCACAGACTTATAGCAACTGGGGTTATTATGAGGTTGGTACTTGTACAGGATTAGTTACAAGAACTTTAAATAAGCTAGGAGTAGGTACAAGTATAGTTGGAACACATCCATATAACATTGATAAACCTCAACCAGAGGGAACAGGAGCAAGATATGCTCCAGCTGCAATGTATAATAATGCAATGAAACATCCTGAGGATGCAGTTCATATATGGAGTGGCTATATAAAAGATGTTAAAGCTAATGCTTCATTATTTAAAAATGGAGATTTAGTAATACAAAGACCAGAAGACAAAGCCAATTATACTGGTTCAGGTCATGTTGCATTAATTCATGTGTACAATGGTAATATTTCAATGTTTGGTGCAAATGGAGAAAAGTATGGTGTAGGGGATGCAATAATGGCTCAAGGAATTGCAACAAGAGGTACATCTATAAGAGTAAATGGTAATGATTATATTCATGTGTTTAGACTTGTTAAAGTAGAAGCAGAGTATGATAGTTTAACATCAAAAAAATCATCAACTGAAAATGTTGATGTTTCTTTTTATAAGAGTGATAAAGAAACAGATAAGCCAATTAAAGGTGTAGAAGTTGAATTTTATCGTGATGGTGTTAAATTTGCAACAACTGTAACTGATGAAACAGGTTATGCTAAAGCAACTTCTAATGTAACATTTGAAGTTGAATCATCTCCTAAGAAATATGTAAAAAACTATGATCAATTAGATGCTGAAGACAAGGCTAAGATTGAAGATGGTATTTTTAAAAGTGAAGCTGATGCAAGAGCAAGTGCAGATGTAGAAGCACAACAAAAAGCTATTGAAAAGGCATCTCAAAAACATGAATTTAAAATCGTTGAAGTAAAATCTAATGAAAAGTATTGGTTAGATCCAAATAATAATACTATAAGTGATTCACAAACAGGTAGTGGAAGTATTTCTTTAAGTATGACTAATCTTAGAACAAAAGGTATAGCTAAATTAAAAAAGGTAGATAAAGATACTACTATTGCTCAAAATGAAGCAACATTAGATGATGCTTTATATGGATTATATGCTAGAAATAATATTTTAGATCCTGCTGATGGTAATATTATTTATAATGCAGGTCAAGAAATAGCAAGAGTTAGAACTGCCAATGGTGAAGCAGAAGTTAGTGATTTATATTTAGGTGATTATTATTGGAAAGAATTAACTCCATCAGATGGATATAAATTAAATCCTAAAGAAGAAGATTTTTCAATAACTCCTAATTCATCCACTAATATTGTAACTTCAAAATCTGTTGTTAAAGAAGAAATAATTACAGGTAATTTTAAAATAAATAAAGTAATTATATCTGGTGATAAAAGTGAAATTACAAAACCTGAAGAAGGTGCAGAATTTATTGTTGTTGCTAAAAAGTATGTTGAAAAATATGGCAGTGTAGAAGAAGCATATAAGCATAAAGAAGAATACACTAATACGGAATACGATCATATAATTACATCAAAAAATGGTGAAGCAACATCAAAACAATTAAGCTATGGAACATTTGTAATTAAACAAATTGGTGGAGATATAAATACTAATTATTTAAAAGATAGTTGGGAGTTTGTTGTAAAGAAAGAAAATCAAGAAACAAAAAATTATGTAGTAAGTAATTCTGTTTTTAGAACACATCTAAAATTAGTTAAGAAAGATGCTGGTACAGAAAGAATTATTTCAGCATCATCAACAACATTTAAAATCAAAAACTTAGAAACTAATGAGTATTTAAAACAAAAAATTGATGGCAAATTAACAGAAGAATTTACAACAAGTAAAGACGGAACTATTTTACTTCCAGAAGAAATAAAAGCAGGTAAATATAAACTTGAAGAAATTAAACAACCTAATTCATATCTAATAAATGAGGATGGTGTAGAATTTTCAATTAATAATACTAATATCCTAGAAACTGATAATGATGGTAATACTTATACAATAATAACAATGTATGATAAATCTATTAAGGGTATCATTGGCATTGAAAAAACAGGTGAAGTATTAGTAGATGCTATTAAAGATGATTCTGGTAATATAAAGTTTATTTATGAAAATAAACCATTATCTGGTATGAAGGCAAATATTGAAGCAGCCGAAGATATTAAAAGACCTGATACTGGAGAAATCATTTATCCAAAAGGTACTATAGTTGATGTGCTTGAAACAGAATATGGTTATTCAGAATCAGCATATTTACCACTTGGAAAATATGTAGTTTATGAAGTGGAAGTACCAAAAGGTATGACAATAGATAAAACAAGATACACTGTTGAACTTACAAGTGAAAATAATAATGAAGAAGTAGTATTTAAGAGTATATCTATAAATAATCAAAGACAAAAAATAGAAACAGATATAACTAAGTTAGATAAAGATAATAAAACACCACTAGAAGGTGTTATTTTTGGTTTATACGCTAAAAAAGATATAATTCGCCCATATATACCTAGACTTGAACTTCGTTCATTAAAAAGTGAAAATAGGAGAGAAAGTGTATTAGTAAAAGCAGGAACATTAATTGAAACAGTCGTATCAGATAAAGATGGTAAAGTAAAATTCAATTCAGATTTACCACTTTCTTATGATGATGACATTTATTTTGAAATAAAAGAAATAAAAACATTAGATGGTTATTATGAAAATGATACTGAAACATCTATTAATTCTAAGTATCAAGGAAGTGATGTTACTGCTATTAAAAATGATATAACAATTTATAATGAAGCAATTAAGAATTATATTTTAATAAATAAAGTTGATAGTTTAACTATGCAAAATATAATTAGTAAAGATTTCACTTTTGATTTATGTAAGGATTATGAATGTAAGGAAGTAGTCAAAAATTATAGTGCTAATATAGAAAATGGTACTGCATTAATACCAATTCATTATGGAACGTGGTATATCAAAGAAAAAACTGCTCCTCAAGGTTATGCTATATCAAGTGAAGTAGTTAAAGTAAAATTTGATGCCGAAGGATTATTTGTTAATGATAATTTAGTAGAAACAGATCAAGACTTAACTTATAGCATTATTTATCAAGATAGTTTACTTCCAGTTATTCAAACTGATTTTAATGATAATCCTACAATCTATATTGTGGTTTGTAGTGCATCTTTGTTATCTTTAGTAAGTTTATTAGTTTATGAAACAAAAAAATCTAAAAATAAGAAAAAGAAGGATTAGTTTTGCTCCTTCTTTGACTTATAATTAAAAATATTTCTAAAACTAGAAAGGAGAATAATGTTAATAATTATAAGTATTATTATGATAATTTTAATATTATTATTTTTGTATTCTGCTTGTGTTGTAGCAGGTGAATGTTCTAGGATGGAGGATGAGTATGGAAACTTTGACTATAACAGTAAAGAATGAAACTATTAGATTATCTGGAAAACTATCTGTCATAGAACAAGAAGCAAAAATTATAAATGAATTAAATTTAATTGGTATTGAATCAAATGATAGACTACTAATTCAAGAATGTATTGATAAAAACAAATTAAAATCAAATATACTATATTCAGGTAATTCAGTATATTCGTTTGATAAAATTGTGAGAGAATATAGAAAACTACAAAAAAGTGGAAATTTATCTAATATGACAAATCTATTGTATGATTTCTTTATGTGTGCCTGTGGTGATATTGCTCATTATAATATTAATGGTTATATTAGTTATTATGATAATGATATACGAAAATTAGAACAAGAATTTTTGAAAAATTGTTCTTGTGCATCAAGATTTTCAGATGTTGATAGAATATTCAAAGAATTAAAAATTGGTAAATACTTTAAAGAAAGAGATTCAATTAACTTAAATCTTTTATCTTTGAATAAGTTAAAATCTATTATTAAGGATTGTGGATGGAATGTTAATGTACAATCTAAAGATAGATGGCAATTACAAACTGATTTAGATGAAATTAATAAATTTTATTTTGATGTAGAAATATCTGGAGATGTTCAAACAATTATTTATAGTTTAATAAGATATAGTATTAATTATGATCCTGATAGTAATATAGAAAAATATATTGAGTTAAGAGATAAAGAAGATGACACATCAATAAGGTTTATTGTTAATACAGTTGATACTATTAAGAGAAAATTAATGACATTAGCTTCAGATATGTTATATAAGAGTAAATATGAGGTTGAAATTATGAAAGACAAAGATGTTACAAATAATTATGAAATTGAAATGGAAAGATAGGAGGCGAACATCATAGACTTTTATAATGAAGTTCTAAAACAAGTAAGTATTAAAGATGTACTTGAAATGTATGGAATTGATATAAGTCGTGGAAAAGCAAAATGTGTCTTTCATAATGATAGTAATCCTAGTATGATGATAAATGAAAAGAAAAATATTGCAAAATGTTTTGCTTGTGGTGTTGGAGGTAATCCAATTACATTTGTACAAAAATATGAAAAAGAAATAAATCATACTAATATATCAGTGAATGAAGCAATAATAAAATTAGTAGATAAATTTAATCTAAATATTGATGTATCAAAATTAAAAAATAAAAAACTAGATTATCAATATAAAACTAATGCTAGAATATATAACACAGAAGAAAAAGAAATGCTGGATGTAAATGAATATTTAAGTAAATTGTTTAGTTATAATTTATTCCATTCAAATTATAAAGAGGCACTTGATTATTTACATAATAGAGGATTAAGTGATGAAGATATAAAAGAAATGAATTTGGGTTTTTGTGTAAAAGGTCAATTACTTAATGTAAAGGATGGTTCAGATTCTAAAATTAGTAAAAATCTTTTAAAACAACTTGGATTCTTAAAAAGTGATGGAAGTGAAGTATTTTATGATAGAATAATGTTCCCAATAAAAGATGAAAAAGGAAATATTGTAACCTTTGCTGGAAGAACTATAAAAGATGAAAAACCTAAATATCTTCATACAGCAGAAACATCAATATTTCATAAAAAAGAATTATTGTATAATTATTCAAATGCTAAAAACTTATCTTATAATGATGAAATATTTTTGGTCGAAGGATACATGGATGTTATTGGTGCAAAAAAGTTAGGAATAGATAATGTAGTTGCTTTAATGGGAACTGCTCTTACAGAAGAACATCAAAAACTTTTGAAGCAAAACAATTCATCAATCATTCTTGCACTTGATAATGATGATGCAGGATTAAATGCTATGTTAAATAAAATACCAGAATTGTTAAATAATAATTTTGATGTTAGTGTATTAGATATATCAAAACTCGGAAATTATAAAGATTTAGGTGAATTATCAGAAACAAATATAACTAGAGAATCTATCTATTCAGTAAAGGTATCTGGTTTTACTTTCTTAATGGATAAGAAATATTTTAACAATAAAGATTTTAGTATAGAAAATATTTCAAGAGTATTTAATAAACTTATGCAAGAAAAAATTATTTCTAATACATTAGATAGAGCAAAATTTATTGAATACTTAGAGAATAATACTAACTTTGATAAAGATAAAATAAATGAAATAATAGAACCAGAATCTATTAAAAAAATAGATCCATTATCTACAATAAACACTCTTGCAATTAATAATTTAATTATTAAAAGTATAGATGATTATGTAAATGTTTCTAATGATAAAACTTTGATTTCATTTTATGAATTAAATAAAGATTACATCAATAAGATGGCAGTAGAAATATTTAATGCTTATGATGTAAGATACCTTGATAATAATAAAACAAGTATTAATTCAAAACTACTTCTTGAAGATGTACTAGCACTTGATACAAAATATTCAGAGTATAAAACACTTCATAGTTTTCAATATGAAGATATATTTGATAAAACATATATAAAAAATATCAATGGAAGTGCTACTGTTAATCTTTCTTTTGAACAAAAGCAAAAGGTTATTAGTCAATTTGATAATAGTTTTAATGATAATGAAAGATTAGCTTTAGAAGAAGTTGAAGAACTTTATATTGTTAATGATATTAGTGATTTAGATGGTATTTTAAATTTTGATAATAATACTGTAAAAATGTTAAAAGAAAATATTCAAAACAGAATGTTCTTAAATCCTAAAAAAATGGATTTTTTTAAATTTGGTAATTTATTTCAAAACACAGAAAAAGATTTTATAAGTTCAGAATTTAAAGGTAAAACTGGTAATTTTAAAACAATACTTCTATATAACAACTTAGATAGTTTATTGAATATAAATAAAGAAAATATTATAAAAGAGCAAGATAAAAGTAAGAAAAATCTTGAACAAGATTATATATTTTCTATAAATAAAGTTCTTTTAGTAAAAGATTTAGAAACTGAAAAATCTTATTTTGTAAGGATACCAAATACTGAAGGAAAAGATTATTTTTATATTGATAAAAGTAAATGTAATTGGTCTTATAACAATGAAATGTTATTTACTAAATTAGAGAGTAATGGTATGTATAAGATTTATGACAAAGATGGTAACTTTAAATATGAAAAATCAAGTCTTGAGCTAAAGCATTATTGGGAAGATAAAACTAAGTCAAGTGAAACCAATTCACTAAAAGAAAAATCTAAAATAATTAAAGCTGATTTTAAAGGAAACTATGAACCAATAAAAGATCCAGTTAGTAAAGTCTATAAGTCAAGAATATATGAAGAAACAGATAACGGATTCTATATCAAAGTAGATGATTCAAATACATTGCTTTTTGCATCTAAAAAAATATGTAAATGGAATTTGGATAGTGATTATTTAATAATTCATCCTAGAAAGAATTTCTTAAAAGGAACAGATATATCTTTGTATTCTTTTAACGGAAAAGATAAAAAATTTCAAAAAAAATTATCCTTTGGCGAAATAGAAAAATACTTAAAGATATTTTATCCTGCTTCGCTTAAAAAGAATATTGAAAAAATAAAAGTGTTAAAAAGTGATTGTGAAATTAAAAATAATTTTATTAAAATTCCTATAATTTTAGATGATGTATCTGGATATATTGATGTTAGTGTCTTTAAGTGTATTCAAGAAGATGAAAACATTGTTTTAGAATTTACTAAAAATGAAAAATTATCTTTCTATTCTAATAATGGTAAATATATCGGTAATTATCCTTATGAAGAAATTAAAAATGGATTAAACCAAAAAGAAAGAATAATTCCAATTCAAAAAAACAATGTAGATTTTAATTTGTTATTAAATGGGAATAGTAGTAAAACATTTTATTCTAATAGTGATAAGCTAGAATTTATTTATACTACTATTGAACCAACTTATGAATGTTTTGAACAAGTCATACAAGTCAAATTAAATGATAATTATATATATCAACCAGTAGGTGTTAGCGTTGCCCCATATAAACATGAATTAGTTCAAAAAGGTGTATTTAGAACTAAGGAGGATACTATAAACTTCTTAAATTCTTATTTTTCTAACAAAGAATTAACTTCAAAACAAGATTTAGAAAAAGAAAGAGAGGTGGCATAATTAGTGGATGGAAATGCTAAAAGCGATTTAGAACATTCTACTGAGAAAGCTGTTAGAGTATCAGTAAAAAGTAGTGCAGTAATTTCAAGAGTTTTTAGAAGACTAATTATTTGGGGTAATAGAGTTTATCAGAGAAACTTTTCTTCTTCTTTAAGAGCATTAAAAAAAGATGGACCAACAAGAGAATTATCTGTTTCTCCAGCTTTAACAAAAGAAGAAGCAAAAATGATAATTGCTAATGCTAAGGCAAATGGTATTATTATAGGTATTAAAAAGATGCAGCCAGATGGTGAAGTAGGAACGAATCAATCACTTCATCAGCAAGAAAAAATGGCTAAGAATGAAATTAAGTTAGATAAATGGAAAGAAAGAAGTAAAACTTATAAAAAAGTACCAATTATTAATACCATAGCAAAAAATAAAACTCAAAAATATAGTAAATTATCAAAAGAAGATAATGAAAAAAATAAAGATGATAGATTTATTATATTATGTAATAAAAGTAGATTAGCATTTTTAAATGAACAACTAGAATTAATTACAAAATTAAGAGTTCAAAAGATGTCTAAAAATGAACTAGAAGATATTAATAAAGATGGTATAGTTGATCCAAAAGATTATGAGCCATTGGTAACTCGTGATGTTAATTTAACCCCTAATCAATTAGTAGATGTAGGTAAAGATTATGGAACTTGCATGGTAAAAGATTATAATAAAAATTATTGTTTACAAAGAATTACAAAAGCACAGTATTGTGAAATAAGAGAAGCATTATTTGAGCTTTCTTCACATGGTGCTTGTGTTTTAAATGATAATGAAATGCTTGTAGCAATAAATTCAAGTGAACTAGAACAGTATAGAGAATATGCTCCTAGTGATAGACCAATTAAAGAGTTTGGCAGTAACGGTGCAAGGAGTATTGAAACCGAAAGTAATTCAAATGATATTATGCAAGTAGAAGTACCAACACTTAAAGAATTTAATATCTTTAAAGAAAGATATAAAGGTAAAGATTTTATAGCACAGTATAATCCTAATGGAACAGTATCCGTTATTGTTCGTGAGAAGGATACTGAGGAAATGGTGGAAGATGCTAAAAAAAAATCGCAAACAGCAGATTTATTAAAAGAAGCTGATGAATTTGCTGAGAAAAATGTTGAAAACATTATAGAAACTACTATTCCTAAAGAAGTAGAAGAAAAGGAAGAAGAACTTGATCGTTAAAAGAGATAGAAAACCAAGTTATATAATTGTTTTCATTATAGTTTTAATAGCTTCTTATTATACTTTAAGAGTAACTACTTTAACAGAACAAAATGGTGGTAATTTTAAGATAGAATATCTTAGCATAGCACTTGATAATCTTCATAAATTATCAACACCATTAATATTAAATCAAAAGACAATATCTATAACACTGTTTGTAAGTGTTTTTTTGTTTGCAATTATTTATAATTATTTAATTTCTCAAAAGAAAAATATGCAAGAAAATACTTACGGTAGTTCTGATTGGGAAAATCCTAAAAATGCTAAGAAATTTAGAGATCCAATACTTGAAAATAATCAAATATTTACAAAAACAGAAATGTTTTCTAAAAACATGAAAATATCTAAAAGAAATAGAAATGTTTGTTTAGTTGGAAGACCAGGAACTGGTAAAAGTAGATATTATTTTAAAGTTAATTTATTAAATACTTGTGGTGAAACATTTATAATAACTGATCCAAAAGGTGAATTACTTAGAGATTGTGGCATGAGTTTAATAAATCGTGGATATGATATAAGAGTTTTAAATCTTGTTGATAAATGGAAGTCTGATCATTTTAATCCACTCATGTATATTAGAAAAGTGCCTAAGGATTATACCAAAATAGATATAACAAGTAATTCAACGCTTGAGGAAGAATTAAGTGCTGATAATTCATGGATTGCTGAAGATGATGTTATGACTTTAATTAATACATTAATGCAAAATACAAAATCGGAAACTATTGAAAGCAATACAGGTGATCCTTTCTGGGAAAAGGCTGAGATGGTATTTTTACAAGCAATAGTTTATTATGTAATTTTTAATTATGAAGACAAGGATAAAAACTTTAAAACTGTACTAGAACTTATTAGATTGGCAGAGCCAGACAAAGATGGTAATTCCAAACTCTCAAAAATGTTTGATGTATGGGAAAGTAAAGATCCTGATAATATTGGTGTTAAACAATGGAGACATTTTAAAGTATCAGCATCATCTCCTAAAATGATGTCAACTATTATAATGACGGCATCATCTCGTTTAGCACCATTTAATATTGCTGAATTAGAGAAAATGACAGTAGATGATACACTAGAACTTAATAGAATTGGTAAAAAAGGTGATGAGGGTAGAATTGCTATATTTATAATAACTAGCCCTAATAATTCAACTTTTAATTTTCTAGCAAATATTGTATATACTCAGATATTTTCAATTATAGATTATAACGCTAGTAAAAATAATGGATCACTTGCAACTCCATGTCAATTATTTATGGAAGAATGGAGTCAGCTAGGAACTATTCCAAGGTTTATTGAGATGCTCGCCTATGTCCGTGGACTTAATGTTGGAATAACTATAGGACTTCAATCATTGTCTCAGTTAAAGAAGGCTTATAAAGACAGTTGGGAAACGGCACTTGATTGCGTTGACTATTTTTTATTCTTAGGTTCAAGATCTAAGGAAACGCTAGAATGGACTAGTTTGATGGTAGGAAAGAAGACTTGGTATAAAAAGTCATCAGGAAGAACATTTTCAAGGCAAGGTTCATCATCAACGACATGGGATGTTGTAGGTAGAGAACTTGCAAATGTTGATGAAATATCAAGGATGAAATCAGGTACTTGTATATTATTGGTATCAGGATTAAAACCTTTTACTTCTGAGTTATATCAAATAAAAGACCATCCTAGATATAATGAACTTTTTGAGCCTTGGATGAAAGAAAAAACTATTCATAATTTATATGATCATGCACTTCAAAGAAAACTTAGTAAAGAAAGTATTAATAGACAAAAAATGTTAAATTATCTAGGACTTTCATTTGCAAAAGTTGAACCTAAATTTAAAATGCGTGATATAAGCGATTATGAATTATCTAAAATGAAGGAGGATGTTGTTTTATCTAATAGTAAAACATTAACAGATATTTTACTTGATTAAAAACTAAAAAGAAAAGGAGAAAAAATGATAAAAAACTTAAAATATAAGGTTTTAAGTTGTACAAAAAAGTTAGTTAGTTTAAGTAATATCGTTTTAATTAGTTTGATTTTAGGTACTACGCCTGTTTATGCAGCAGGAAGTAATACTAGCAGTATTGATGCTTTCATCAATTTTGTATGTGATTGGTTATTTAAAATTGGTGGAGTAGTAGCATTAGTAGGTGGTGTTATGTTTGCATTAAGTTGGCAAAGAGAAGATGCTGAAGGTAAATCTCGTGCTTTAATGACTTTAATGGCTGGTGGTATGGTAATGGCGATAAGTATGTCAAAGAGTTTGTTCGGTCTATAAATCAAAGAAGGAGGAAATGAATGGAATCTTTAATTGAGAAGATATTTCAAATTACATTCACTGTCCTTGGCTTTAAAATTGATTTTGGAAATTTTGCGGGAACAATTAGAAGACTGTGTAATTGGAATACTATAACAGGAACAAGTATTTGGACTTTGGCTTCTACACTTCATTCTGTTATAGTACCAATAGGACTTTCTTTATTAACATTGTTCTTTTTAATTGATTTAACAAAAAAAGTAATGGATTTTGAAAGATTATCTTGGGAACGAGTTGTCTTTATATGTATTAGATTTTTAATATTTAAAATGCTATTAGAAAATTCATTTGAACTTATGTCGGCAATAATGAATATATCAAATGATTTATTAACAAAAGTTACATCATCACTTGGTAATACTTCATCTATTCCAGAATTGGCAACTCAAATGGGAGACTTGGTTAGAAATGCAGGTAACTTTATAGAAAGAGGATTTATGGGAATTATAATACTTATTTTATATATTCCTTTCATGGGAACTCTTGTTGGAATATTAGTTCAAATATTTTTAAGAATAGGAAAACTAATATTGAGTTTTGCATTTTCACCAATACCAATAGCAATAGGGGCATGGGAAGACGGACAATCTGTATGTAAAAGATTTTTTATGTCAACTATAGCACTTGGAATAGAAGCATCAATGATAGTTGTTGCAAGTGGAATATATTCATTAGCACTAAGTACATTAACTGATGCTGGATCTATTAGTACAATGATTGCAATTATGTTCCTTAATGGATTCTTAATGGCATTAATATCACTAACAAGCAACATGGCTGAGAAATGGACTGGAGGGTAAGATAATGGATAGAATAGAACCACGAATACATGATGAAATTAAAGATTACAAAGAAAAGTTTTATAATTTTACATTAAGACAATGGATTTTTGCAATTTTAATATTAATTACCACTGTACCGTTATATTTATTTTTAAGTCCTAAACTTGGAAGTGATATAACTGGGTGGCTTGTAATAATAGTTGCTGTTCCCATTGCTTTTTTTGGATTTATTCCTATACAAGGACTTAATGCTGAAAAAATAATATTTTATTGGATAAGAAATTATATAAATTTTGCTAAACCAATAACTTATATTACTGATGAAGAATTAGCATTAAAAAAATCAAAGAAACATATTTCTAAGAAAGCTCAAAAGGAAAGTATAAGGCTAAGGCGTGAAGATAAAATTAGAGTAAAAGAACTAAAAAAAGAAAGAAAGAAACAAAGAGAACTTGCTCGTGCTAAAAAGAAGTATGGTAATAAAAATATATTAAATAATAGTTTTACACTAAATGAAGAAGAAGCAAAGATTCTACTTAAAATTGCAAATCAAATTGGTGGAAAGGAGAATAATATTGAAGAAAATCAAGAAGCAAAGAAAGAGTAGTAAAATAAGAAAACCGATACTTCAAAAAGTATATACTCCAAAAACAACGCAAGATGTTATCAAATATTTATTTAAAGATATAGATAATAAGACAGGAATTTTCAAAATTACTGATGATGAATATTCTATATGTATGGAATATACTGATATATCTTTTGCAAAATCTAATGATGAAGATGCAGAGAGCATCTTTTTTAAATGGCTTGAATTTTTACATTCATTTAGAGAAGACACACATATAGAAGTTGTTAATGCTGGTTCACCAATTAAAACTGAAAGATATAAAGAACAATTTATATTTGATAATAAAGGACAAATAAGTGAAATAGAAAAGAAAATCATTGATGAACTTAATACATTAATAATAAATGCTTTAGGTACTAATGAAGAAACACTTCAGACAAAGAGATTTGTAGTAATATCTTTAAAAGCAAAAAGCTTTATAGAAGCAAATTCTTTATTTTTAAATATTTGTATAAAAACAGAACAAAAATTTAAAGAATTGAAAAGTAAAGTTAATGTTGTTTCGGTTAAGGAAAGACTATCATTCATATATAATTATTTGAATACCACTACATTAGAAGATAGAGAAATAGATAATATTATGAAATATGCTGAAGATAATAAATTAACTTTATTTGATGCGTTAGCACCTAAAAAGATTTTAATGAATGAATCTGATTATATAGAAATAGAAGATAGTAAGTTCTTGCGTATTTTATATGTTAGTAAATTACCTAAAAGTTTGACACCTAGATTTTACAATAAAATAACAACATTAGAAAACATAAATTTAATGACTACTTTAAATATAACTCCTACCAATTCGGCTAAAATGATTAAGCAAGTTGATAGGAGTTTATCGGCTATGGAAACCGAAAGATTAGAAAAAATCAAAAGAGCTGGTAGAAGTAACTTAGATTATAATTATGTTAAAGACAAAAAATTGGAAACAAAAATATCAAATGCTGAGCAATTACAATATGATTTACAAAAGAACAATCAAAAAATATTTCAAAATAATTTTTTAGTTTGTATTAGTGCATCATCATTTGAAGAACTAGAAGATCAAACAGTAAGAGTACATGAAGTTGCTTCAGAAATGCTTGTTGAAATGAAACCACTTCTTTGGCAACAATTAGAAGGACTACAACATACACTTCCGTTAGGACATAATTCTATTCAACTTCAAAGAACTTTAACTAGCGAAGCAACTGCTGTAAATGTTCCATTTAATAGTAAAGATTTATTACATCCTAAGTCATTATTTTATGGTACTAATTTAGTAAGTAAAAATGCTATATTCTGTGATAGAAAAAAACTTATAAATGGAAATGGATGCGTACTTGCAACAAGTGGAGCAGGTAAATCATTTAATATTAAAACAATTATTGAGCAAATAATGATTAGGTATCCAGAAGATGATGTTTGTATAATAGATCCTCAAAACGAATATGCAAGTTTATTAGAGGCATTTAACGGTCAAAAAATAATTATATCTACCAATTCTAATACTCATATAAATCCTTTTGATTTAGACTTAAATTATGGTCTTGAAGAATCAGGAAAAAATGATCCTTTAAAATCCAAAGTAGAATATATAATTGCATTTTTAGAAAGCATAGTAGGAGCTAATGGACTATCTGGAGGACAAAAAACAATTATAGATAGATGTTGTAAATTGATATTTGAAGAATATGAAAGAAGTCATTTTCAAGATAAGTCTAAATTACCAACACTTCCAATTTTTTATAATTCATTAAAATCACAACCAGAACAAGAAGCAAAAGATTTAGCACTTATAATTGAAAGATATGTTTCAGGTTCATTAGATATTTTTTCAAAAGATACTAATATTGATATTAAAAATAGATTAGTTTGTTTTGATATAAGCGAATTATCTTCTAGTTTGCAATCAACAGGGTATTTAGTATTGCTAGATCACTTACAGAATAGATTAGCATCAAATAAGAAGAAACAAAAATATACATGGATTTTTATTGATGAAATGCACATTTTACTTGGTAATCCATACTCAGCACAGTATATTGCAAAATTTTATAAAGTAGGTAGAAAATTTTATGCAATAAATACAGTTATTACTCAAAATATTGCTGATGTTTTAGAAAATGAACAAGGAAGAAAAATACTTTCTAATTCAGAGTTTGCAGTAATCTTAAAACAAAAATCTCTTGATCTACCTCATATATGTAGTATCTTCGGTATTAGTAAAGAAGAATCAGAATATGTAGAAGGAGATGCTCCAACAGGGCAAGGTCTTTTGGTGTATGGATCAAATGTTATTCCTTTTACAAACAAAATTCCAAAAGATTATGAAATATATAGAATAAATAATACTGATAACTTACAACAGACAAGGTAGTATGGAAAATAAGAATAATAAAGATGTTTCAAAAAGTATTGAAAGAGAAAAAGTTTTAAGAACAAGAGCAAAGGAAAAAATCTATGATTTAACTGATAAATCTGCTAAAGGATTATCTAACTTAAAAGAATACCTTAATGAAATTGAAGAAGATAAAAAAACAGAAGAAACTGATGAAAATTTAGATAATCAAGAGCCAGAGTATGAATCAAGATTAAAGACTAATGAAAATGATAGTGATGTAAATCAAGATAATAATTATGATAATAATCTTAATAATAACTCTAAAATAAAAACAAATATAAATAATGAAAAAGCCGAATCAAATGATAAAGAAAATAGTGTAAAGAAAACAAGTAAATTAAAGACAAATATATCAAATAAAATCGGCTTTAATGATAATCAAGGGAAATTTTCTAAAAGTGTAACAACAGTTAGTAAGATTGGCAAGAAGGTAGAAAAAACAAAAAGAGGACTAACTAAAGCATCAAGTGATTTAACTAAAGCAATTTCTAGTGATGGTACTGGTACAGAATATCTAAAAACATCAGTCAAAAGATTAGAACAAAATGCTTCTAAAAAAGTTATGAAAAATGTTAAAAAACCAATAAAAAAAGGAATTAAGAAAATAACATCACCTTTAACTAATAAATTAAAGATGGCATTAAAGGAAGTAATGAAAAAAAGTATCAAGGTGATATTAACATTTATTGTTTCATACGCAGAAATAATTATACCTGTTTTATTTGCATTTATAATTATATTTGGCAGTTGTAGTATATTTTCAAGTAGTAGTGAAGGTAAAAATTCTTATCAGACTTATATGACTAATATACAAAAAGAATATGATAAAGAAGTTGATGACTTTTTAAAACAAAATCCTGATTCAATTTCTATTGGAGTTAGAGGAAGCTATGGAATGGTAGATTGGCGTAGTGTTTTTTCTTTAATTCAAGGACTGGGTGAAGATTCATCTTTTGATTTGTCAGAACAAAAGTTATTGCAAAAATTTAAAGACGCAGAACTTTTTGAAAAACATTACATTATAGATCAAAAGGTATCAACTGGTAAAGATGAATTAAAGACAGAGAAAACGATTAAAGTTATGGTTATAGTAAATCCTATTTTAGAAGAATATTTAGAATGGATAAATAATAATTTCATTTCTGTAAATGAATATATGCAAAGTAAAGGTACGCAAATATTAGGTCAAAAAGAATTAAATGCTTCTCAAATAGAGCTTATTAATATGTTATATGCTTCGGATGATTTATATGATGAATTTGATAAAAAATACAAAGACCATGGAATTAAATTTGGTAGTAATACTACAACAAGAAACTTAAATAGCAATTTCTATTTGAAAAACTCATTAGCAACAAGTGGTTATAAAGGACAATGTACTTGGTATAGTTTGGGTAGAGCATTAGAAAGTATGAATGTTAAAACACCAACTGGAAACGCTCAAACATGGACTACAAAAGCTATTGCAATGGGATTAAATACTGGTAATGCTCCAAGAGTAAATTCAATAGTAGTTATGGCAGGAAGTAAGTTTGGTCATGTTGCTTATGTTGAAAGCTATGATGGTAAAACAATAAAGATTAGTGAAGGAAATGTGGGCAATGCTTGTTATGGTAAAGATGATTGTAATCAGGTTGAATATGCTAATAATCATGCTAACGAACTTGTCAAAGATAGAACATATAATTCTTTTACTGAATTTAAAAAGAGCCGTATGGCAAGTGGATATTATATAGTAGGTTTTGTTTATTTAGATTAAAAGGAGAGAATATGAAAAATAAAAAAATAGCATTTGGTGTTGTAATAGGTTTAGCAGTATTATCTTGTTTTGTAAAATATCTAATTCCATCTAGTAATAAAAAAGGTAATAATGATGAGGTAGTCAATAGTGAAAAAAAGGATATAACACCACCGTACTTATTATTAAAAGAAGAAAAATTTATTATATATCAAGATGATGAAATTAATTATAAGTCTTTTATAGTTGATTGTTTTGATGAAGTTGATGGTGATTTGATAGATAAAGTAACTTATAACACTATTGATACATCAAAAGTAGGCGAATATACTGTTACTTATTCTGTAAAAGATTTATCAGGCAATGAAGCCAAAAAAGATTTATTATTTATTGTTCATGAAAAGATAAATTAAAATGGAAAAGCCAAGAAATATTTCTGAATATACAGTAATAGAGCAACAGGCAATTATAGATGAATTAGATAGATTATTAAGTACCCATACAGAAGATTATTATGGAGTGTTTTACAATGATAATAAGTATAGTAATCAAAGAACTTATAAAAATATTTTTTTCTATGTACCTGTACTTAATTCGTTTTTTTATGTAAATACAAATTATTTATCAAATTTTTTTGACAGAAATTTTAATTCTATAAATAATGTTGGAGAATTTTTGATGAAATATAATAGAAATGAAATATTTAATATAAAATCATTTGAAGATATAAGGTACGGTTATTTTTACGATTTTTCTTCAAGAAGCTTAATTTATAATGAAGTTATAGATTTATTTAAAGAAAATAATAAATATTCTGGAATAGATGAATTTAAGACTTATCTTAATGCACCAAATTATCAAAGAGGGCGTTATGTAGATAGTGATATAAAGATAGGTTTATTAAATTATGCTATGAAATATATAGAAACACCTCAAATAGAAAAAATGGTAAAGTCAGGATTTGGAAGAATTGTAAATAGTTGGCTTCATAGTTCTAACGATTTATATTCAAGAAGTTTTAAGAACGGCAATAATATGAATGAAATTACTAAGTTACCTAAATTTGCATGGCAATCATTACAAAAAGAAGGTATTTCTGATATAGGAATGTGGAATGAATATAGAATATGGATTCAAAAAGATAATTTGTCAAAGGATCAATTAGATACCATTCTTAATTTGAATGTTAGAGATGCTTCAACTATAAAAGCAATAAGAAATATTCTTAACTCTGAGTACAATAACAAAAAATTATATACGCTTGATACACTTTTGAATTATTTATCTCGTGTTGATATGTATCAAGCAATATCTATAAATGATTCAATTACAATATTAAGAGATTATATAAAAATGTGTTTAGAATGTAATATAGAACCACTAACTAATAGTAATTCATTAAAAAGAGAACATGATGTAGTTTTAAGAAATTATAATTTAGTTCAAAGAGAAAAGTACAATGAGAAAGAAAAAGAAAAACAAATAACTTTAAATAAAAAAATAGAAGATAGATTAAAGATTATAGAAAAATATAAATATAGAGATAATGAATTAGAAGTTATATTCCCTCAAAATATTGAAGATTTATTTCAAGAAGGAAGAAATAATCATAACTGCGTAGGATCTTATTGTGATAGATATGCAAATGGAAGTAGCAATATAGGATTTATTAGAAAAATAGATAACCCAGAACAAAGTTATATTACAATAGAAGTTAATTCTGATTTTACAAAAGTTAATCAAGCTTTTTACTCATCTAATAGAGATATAACTAGCATAAGAGATATTAAATTTATTGAATCATGGATTGAGCATAATAAAGAGATTAATCAAGAGAAAAGCAATGAATTTGATAGGGATATAACAGATGATATGTACTAATATTAACTCTTTTGAAGGAGGAAAATAATGACGGATGAAGAACTATTAAAAAAGTATAGAAAATATAAGAGGAAAAGGAATTTAATAATTATGATTTCTTTTCTTTTTATTTTAATGATTGGTTTATTTGTCTATAGTAGATTATCTAATAAACCAGTAAATGATAATAAAGAGATTATAAAGGAAGAAATTGATATAACGCCTCCTGTTTTAGTATTAAATAAAGAATCTATTGAAATAAATGAGGGAGACAAAATAGATTATAAATCTTATATAGAATCAGCAACTGATGAAGTTGATGGTGATATAACAAATAAAGTTCTTTATTTTGAAATAGATACTTCTAAAATAGGAGAAGCAAAAATTATTTATTATGTATTAGATAATTCAAATAATATGTCTAAAAAATCTTTGAAAGTATTGGTAAAAGAAAAACCACAGGAAACACCAGAAAATAACCCAAAAGAAGAACAAAAACAATCAAATAATACAAATACTACTAACAATACAAAACAGCCTGAGAACAAGCCAAAAAATGATTCTAAGATTATAAAATACTTTTTATTTTCTGATGGTTATACAATGAATAATGTAGTTGATGCTTGCGCCAGTGAATTAAAAAAATTAAATAGAGCAGGTCGTTGTACTCCATTAACCGATTCAACAGGTATTTATTTAGGAATGAAATTAGAAACAAATTAGGAGATGATTAAACTGATTGATAATAAAAAAGTGTTAATTTATTGTAGAGTGGGAAATGAAGAACAGAACAATTTATCATACAATATAGAACTTGAAAATATTTTAAAAAAATATATTAATGATTTTAAAATGCCAGATATGTTCAAAAGCAAAAATTGTTATATTCCATATCAAGGTTATTATGATTTAAGAGAATATAACTTAACTGAGAAGGAATTTATAGATTTTTGGAAGACGCAGTATTTACTTAAATGTTGTGAGAAAAATAAAGAAACTATTAAAAATACAGATATTAGTGATTTTGAAAGATTAAAAGAAATATCTGGTATTTATCAAAATAAATTGTTTGAAAAAGAATTAAAAGATAGAGAAATAGAGTTAGATTATTAAAAAGAAAAGGAGAAAAAATGAAATATAATTATTTGTTAATAGGTGAAGTATTGAGAAATGAAAGACTTAAAAATAAATATAGTATTAGAAGTTTGGCAAGATTAGTGGGTATGAGTGATACTGAACTAAGCCGTTGGGAAAATGGTGAGAGAATTAATTATAATTTAATATTGTTAATACGCCTTTGTGATATTTTAAAAGTAAATTTTATTAAACTTTTAAAACTTAGTAATTATTTACCTTTAAACTATTCTGAAAAAATGTATAACACTGAACAATCACAGTCAGAAGATAAAGTAAATAAAAAATATGTATGTATATATATTCCAAGTGAATTTTGCATAATAGGTGATCATAATGAAGAAAAATAATAGAGATATATTGGTAATTAGTACAGAAGAAAATATATTACACATATCTGTATCAACTTATTGTGCTAATTATTTTTTATATGATAATAAAGGTAAATTTTTAATAAGTGGTACTATGGAAAGTTCTAAATATCAAATGAATGAGAATACCATAACTATTGAAATTATAAATTTGATAAGTCAATATATACCTTTTTCAGAACCATTTATGTATTTATATGACGGACAAACAGAGTTTTTAAGAGATTTAATTTTAAGTGAAAATAATAAGAAGGATATTGAAAAAATGGTACAAGAAATAGAAAGGAGAAACTAATTATTATGAAAGAAGAATTAGAAAAATTTATTTTAAGTGATTCAAAAGAACCATTTGATTATATAGATGATGAAAGAGAATATTTTAATAAGAAGTATTTAAAGATTAATTACAATCATAGATTTGATATACTTTATAGTCAAAGATTATATAAAAATAAAATGAATAATGACTCATTTAGTTTTGCAGGATTTTATGACAAAATAGATAAAGTTATATATAATGCTGATTATGATTTAAGAGATGTATTAAAAGATAAAGATATTAAATTTGATGAAATCTGTAATTTAAAAAGAAAAATTTATAAAGATATGAATGAGTATATTAAAAATTATACAATAAATAATCAAGATGAATTAAGACAACTTTATCATAATAATTTTTATGATAATGAAAAACCTTTTTTTAGAAGAATAGAAGAAGATGTTGAAAGACATTTTATAACTACAGAAGATACTGTAATTGAAATACCTTATTTTGCTGAAACTAGATATGATGCTAATTATGAATATGATAAAGTTTTACTAGAAGATTCAAATAGTATATATACAGATTATTTAGATAATCCAGAACAAACTATTAAAGAAAAATCAAAAGTAATGTTAAACGAAGAAACAACAAAGAAAAGAATTGGTTTTATGTTAAATCATAATGAGTTTGAAAATAATTATCTATCAAAAATATTTGAAAATAAGAACAATGAATATGCTAGTTTATATAAAAATAAAGAATTATATAAAGCAATAAAAGATGTAGAAGCTCAAATGATTAATATAACAATTAACTATAATGGTGATGAACTTACTTTTAAATTTTCTAAATATACTTTTCAATGTGCATTAGAAAGAAATTATAAGAGCGAATGTAGTTATAACAAATCATATGAAAGTGTAGAAAAATTTCTTGAAGAACATAAAGATTTGGATTATAAAAAAGATTTTGATTTCTTAAATATTACAAAGATAACTTATGGTAAAAATACTTTGTATGAAAAGCAAGAAGATAAGGAATTAGAAAATGATGAGCATGAAATGGAGATGGAATACTAAATGAAAGAATATGATTTGTTAATTAAAGAATATGATGAAAGAGTTTTAAGGGGAAAAGGCGAAAGTTTTGAAGAAGCTAGTTTAGAAGTTGAAGATAAAATTAATAGCGGTGATATTTACTTAGATCCAGTTAATTATAGTAGAGAGATAGTAAATTATAACAGTAAAAAAATAACTAAAAAAATAAAAATTGTTATTGAGTATGATCCAATAACAAAGAAAAATTCTATTGAATGTGGAGATATTAAGTCCGAATATAGTTCTGGTAAAACAGTTCGTGATTTAGAAACTGATTTTATAAATTTTTGTGAAGTTCACATGGAGGATAGAGAAATAGAAGCTGATAAAGATTTAGAAAACGAACTAAATGAAGAAAGAGAGATGATATAATTTGGAAAAACAATATGATGTCTTTTGTAAAATGAAACAAAAGGAAATGTCAAAGGCAATAAGTGATATGACTTATGAATATATTAATCCAGAAACAAACAGTCCGACATTAGTACCAGCTGCACATTATGATAAAATATTAGGCTTGGTAAAAGAACAATTTATAGATGTTGCAATGCAAAATGAATTTTTAAATATAGCATACGATCAATTAAAAAAATTAAAAACGCAAGATCCAAAATATTTTTATCAAGCACTTCTTTGTTTAGATATGAATATAAAACCTAATGATTTGAGAACGAACGAAAGACTTTCATTAACACTTACCTATGACGCAATAGAAGATAAAGAAAACAATTCAAAGAAAGAATTTAATTTCTTAAATCAAGATATTTTAGATTTATTTATAAGTAATAGAGATAATAAGCAACTTCATGCTGAAATGCTTCAACCAAAAGATAATGTAATTGAAGAAAATGAGGAGGAAATAGAGTTAGATTATTAAGAAGAAAAGGAGAAAAAATGAATAAACAATTACAAGCAAAAATAAATAAATTAGAAAGTTTAAAATCAAGAGAAATAGAAAAAAGAGATAAAATAAATGATGTAATTAACGATATGGATAAACAGCTAAAAGTTCTATATGATTATCAAAAACAGCAAGAAAAGATTTATCAGCTTCAACAAGAATTAGATGGAAAAATTAAGGAACAATAAATGAATAGAAGAATTTTTATTGATATGGATGGAACTTTAGCTAGGTGGAAAGAAGTATCAAAGACAGATGAATTATATGAGCAAGGTTATTATTATAACTTAGAGCCTAATCAAAAATTAATAGATGATATTAAAGAAATGATATGGAAGGGAGAAGATATTTATATTCTTTCTTCCTTTTTAAATGACAGTAAATATGCTTTAAATGAAAAAAATCAATGGTTAGATAAATACTTACCTGATCTTGTAAAAGAAAAAAGAATCTTTGTTAAATATGGTGATAATAAGTCAGGTTATATAAAAGATGGAATATCAAGTACAGATTATTTAATAGATGATTATACTAAGAACTTAATAGAATGGAAAGCATCTGGAGGTACAGGTATTAAATATTTAAATGGTATAAATCATACAAAAGGTACATGGAAAGGTTTAATGCTAGATGAAGCAAATGAAGAAAATAGTTTATTAAAATTGATAGATGGTTTTGAAACAAATAAAGATTCATTTAATAAAAAGTATTTAGAATTGAGAACTAAAACAAGTGATTTTTTATCTAAGACAAGAAGTTGTTCTACTAAAAAGGTAGGAGAATTTACTGAGTTATTAAATGAAATTATAATGGAACAACAGCACTTATTAAATGATTATATTATAGATATAGAAAGTTCTTGGCAAAATAAATCTTCTAATGATTTATCCGTGCATTACAAGATAAGAAACAAAGAATCTAAATTGTTATTTGATGGTTATGCTATTATAAATAATAAAAAAGACTTATCAAAGGACGAAATTAAAGATGAAATTTTATTATCTAATTTTCATGACAAAATAGATATTACAAGTATATCTAATGAATTAAGAAGTTTTGTAGATTATGTAATTTCTATTGATCTTGATGTGGGAGTTAGGTTTTATGCTGATGATTTACTTAATTATTTTGATATGGATGAAAATGAATTAACGAATAAAATGGCTGATGTACAAAAAGAAGTAGAATCTTTGGGTATATCAGATTATTTAGATATTCATTATTCTAGTTTTGATAATAAAATTAATTATGTTGATGTATCGCCAAATATTATATATGAGTTTGAATATTCAACGGCAAGTAATGAAATAAATATTGAAAGGACATTCAAATATATAATCAATGGAAAAGATGTAGTGTGTGATCTTAAATATGATAATAGATTGCATGGATTTGCTGTTTTAGGTTATATAGTTGATGAAAAAGATGTAAGCAAAGAAAATATATATAATGTACTTAGTAAAGAAGAATTATCAAAAATTCAAGGGTTATTATTAAATGAAATAAACGAAATTTATGATAAAGAATTTTTAAATAATTCTTGTGATGAAAAAGATATAACTGATGATATGTATTAGAGAGGAGATTATATGAGAGTAACCAAATTAGCTGAAAATTTGAAAAATTATAATAATTCAATTTGGCATGGTGGTAAAGTCGCTACAATAGAATGTAATAAAGGAATATATAATATTTATGCTAATGGAATTGTAAATTGTAATCTAATAGCTAAAAGAGTATTTATAGATGCTTACGGAAATATTTATGGTAAAGATGACATTATAGAAACAGTTAAAGATAAAAATAATAGTGGGGAATTTTTAAAAAGATTAGGTCATTATATAACAGATGATGAGCATTTAAAAAGAATATTAGAAGATAAAGACAAAAATTATGAATTAGAAATAATTAATAATAATTGGTTAGAACTAGAGTATATTAACAATACTGGAGAAGTTGAATATAGTGATGTAATACTTGACTTTGCTAATATCACAGATGCAATAGATAATGTTTTGGAACAATTAGAAAAAGAAAATGAAATAAATAAAAAGTTCATAATTTATTGCAGAATAGGAATGAGTAAGGATAATCCCTATTCATGTGAATCACAAAAAAAGTATTGTATGAGTTATTTAAAAGGTGAATATAACATTAATGAAGAACAGGTAGAAGTATATATGGATGAAGGATTTAGTGGAGTAGATCCTGATAGACCATGCTTTAAAATGATGCTAGAAAGGATAAAGGAAGGTAATGTAAAGCAAATAATAACACCTTCTTTTTCTAGGATGTGTAGAGATTTAGAAACTTCTTTTGTTCTTATAAAATTATTAGAAAAGTATAATGTAGATTTATATTTCATTAAAGAAAATTCTTCACTAAAAGATATTATTTCTCTTTCGTTCAATAAATCTTTATTTGAAACATATCATCAAACCAAACAAAATGAAGAAAAGGAATTAGAATATGAGTAAATATAATAAAGCTAGAGAAGAACTTGTTAATATGTATTTAAACAGTTTAGAAGAAGGAGAGATACCTTGGTATAAAACTTGGAATATTAAATCACCTTGTAATGTTGTGTCTAATAGAAATTATAGAGGAACTAATAATTTATTATTGTCTTATGTTGCAGTCAAAAGAGGTTATAGTGATAATCGTTGGTGTACATTTGACCAGCTAAAAAAGAACAAATGGAAGTTTAAAGAAGATGCCAAAGGAAAAGGTGTCTGGGTAGAATATTGGACGCAATATAATGTAAAAGAAAAGAAAATATATTCATTTAATGCTTATGAGCAAATTATAAAAAATAATCCTGAAAGGAAAGAAGAGTTTAGGATAATAGATAGATGTACGGTAGTTTTTAATTGTGATTTGATAGATGGCGTTCCAAAACAAAAAGAAATGATTGAATATAATGATGTAAAATTATCTAACATTATTGATAATATAATTAAAAATATTGGTATTAAGTATATAGAGGATAGTAGTGATCCATATTATAGTCCTTTAGAAGATAAAGTTGTAATTCCATATAAGAAATCTTTTACAAATGAATATTCATACCATGCAACTCAATTACATGAATTAGCACATTCAACAGGTCATGAATCAAGACTTAATAGAGATATAAAAAATAAATTTGGATCTGAAGAATATGCAAAAGAGGAACTTAGAGCAGAAATAAGTTCTTCTTTTTTAATTCAAAAATTTGGATTAGAGTATGATAAAAAACATTTAGAAGAACATAAAGGTTATATTCAAAACTGGATAAAAATTATTAAAGATAAATCTTCAGAACTGCTAAAAGCAATATCTGATGCTGATAAAATTGTTAGTTATCTTGAAGAAAATTCAATAGATAAAAGCAAAGAATTAGTAAATGAAGATTTGGATAAGGAGATGGAATTAGAATATGAATGAAAGTCTAAATGTGTTTAGTAATATAAAAAATAAATTGACTTCTAATGAAATGCTAGAAGACTTTTTATATTATTTAGGAATATCTAATATTAATGAAAATATTTCTAATGATGAAATGATAGATTTGATTGATTATTGTAAGACAGTAAGAAACAAAAATATAGATCCGTATGTAATAGCAAGAGATTTAACTTTAATAATATATAAATATAGAAATAGTATTACACTTGAAAATATAAAAAGGATTCCAAGTGATTCAATAGAATATTACTATGAAAGTGGTAATATTTCAGAACTAGAGGATTATTTTGAAGATTATGAGGAAACATTAACTTCAACAAAAGATATAAAAGACGGAGTGTCTTATACGATAGCTCGTGTTGTAGAAAATGGTTATTGTGTAGAACTTCATTATAATAGCAATGATGGAGCAACTATTGAATATGGTACTAAATTAGCACATGATTATTGGGAAAATGATATAGAAGAAATTGATTGGTTTAATACTAATTTGTCTGATGATTATATTTTAAGAAGACTTGATTGTTTATATGAAGACTATTTTTCTGATAAAGAATTAACTAATGAAAAATTAGAAGAATTAAACTTAATTTATAAAATTCTTCATAATCATAAAGTAGATGATATTACATTACATATTGATAGATTTAATAATATAGTTGCTTATGATGATTGCAATTTTTGGTATGGTAAAGAGTTTTATGATTTTATGTTTAATGAATTATTTGTTTACAATAATGATAATCAAGTTGATTTAATTGAAAGTAAAGATTTAAAAAAGCTGAGTGGATATAAAAAGCAATATGAAGACTTAGATAATGTGAAAAATGAAACTCAGGCTAATAAAATAGTACAAGAAATGGAGATTGAAATCTAATGATAAAACTTAAATATTGTAAATGATTTTTTAAAAAATCTACTAAACTGTCGGAGACTTTTAGCAGGTCTTAGGAGTATCTCCTAACAAGCAATAGGGTGTGCCAACACCATGCTTGGTAGTTTATATATATATAGTCTGTAAGATACAATCTAAAATTAAGAAAGGAGCGATTAAAATAAATTTATTTTTTGATAAATGGCAAGTAATGAAACAGTTAGAAGTATCAGAAAAAGAAATGAATATTGCAATTAAGAATATGGTTAGAAGACATCCTTTTGAAAATTGGATGTATGTTAGAAATGCAAGTAATAATCAAAAGACTACATATATATCAAATGAAGGAATAGAATGGTTAAAACAAGTGTATTTTAATAGAAGTAAATTTTATTTAGATCTTGATATTTTATTTTTTGAAAATTTAGTTAAGATATTAGAAGAAAAAAACAATCTTCCTCATAAAAATAAAATCTATGATGATATGAGTATAAAATCATTGATGACTTTATTTAATAAATCAAGAATTGCACTTGATACAGCAATTAGTAGAATGAATAAAAGAACAGGAAAAAATTATAAAGAAATTATTGATGATGAAGTAATAATTAAAAGTGATGGTGTTAAATGGTTGTATGAAAAATATTTTCGTTTAGCATATTTAGAAGAATTAGAAAATTATAAGTTAGAACTTGAAAGAAAATCTTATGACAGAGAAAAAATCAAGGCGTGAAAAAATTAATATTATGCTAAATGAAGAAGAAAGAAAAACTATAACAGAAAAAGCAATTAAATATGGTTATGGAAGTAAACTCGCCGAATATGTTAGAGATGCGTGTATTTATGAAAAATTATATGTTGAAGATGTAAAAGGAAAAACTGAGATTTGTAAAATAGTTAATGATCTTATTTTAGAAATAAGAAAAATTCAAACAATAGAAAGTAAAATATCTAAAAATATTACTATAACAAAATCAGATATAGAACTTATAAAAAATAATAATATAAAATTGAATGACTTGATAGATAATTTAATAAAAACAGTAATTAAAGTATTATCTACATCATCAACACAGAAATATCAAAAAAGGTTTAGATTAGTTGAAAAGTATAAAACAACTAATAAACATATAGATAATATTTTAAAAAAGGAATTTTGTTTAGTAATTCCTAGCACTCTATCATTTAATGACTATAAAATAGGATATTTAGTTATATTATTAGATACATCAAAAAGTGTTAAATTAGATTATGTAAATTATAATAGCATTTCGATAATGATAGATTCTCAAAGAGAATTAGCACTACAAAATAATTGCTATATTCTTTTTAAAAAGATAGATAATATTTTGTATTCATATTTAGCTCTTTATAAAAAATCAAAAGACGAAGCAATGAGTTATATTGTAGGAAATAAAAACAATTCTTTATATGATTATGTAAATGGTGTAGAAATTATATCTGATAAATAATGCCAACAACTGCTAGATGGGTTGTACATGGAGTTCAAGGTAGAAGTGATTGCATTAATTATATAAAGAATAAAAATAAGACTGAAGATGGTATTTTGGTAACTGGTGTAAATTGTTCTTCAGAGTTTGCAGCGTATGAAATGAAAATGAATAATGATAAATTCCATATAGTTGAAGATAATGACAGCCGTACTTGTTATCATGGTTATCAATCATTTGATCCAAAAGAGAAAAATCTAACACCAGAAGAAGCACATGAAATTGGTGTTGAACTTGTTAAAAGATTGTATCCTGATTATCAAGTGGTTGTTAGTACCCACACAGATAGATCGCACATTCATAATCATTTTGTTATAAATGCTGTTAACATGAGTGGTAAGAAATTAGAGGATAGACTTGCAAACCCAATAGAAGGATTATATGGACTTAGAGATATGAGTGATTCCATTGCTCTTAGTCATGGATTGAAAATTATAGAAGATGCTCCAAAAATTGGTCGATTTCATAAGAGCAAATATTTATATGCTTTGGCACAAAAATCTTGGAAACAACAGATAATTGAAAAACTGGAAGAACTAAAAACTAATTGTTTTACTTTTGATGAACTTTTAGAAAATTTAGCACTAGATGGTTATCTAATTAAAACTGGTAAAAATATTAGAATTAAACCTTATGCAAAACAAAAATTTGTAACTATGAAAATTTTAGGAGAAGAATATAGCGAAGAAAATTTAAAAAAGTTTTTCTTAAATAAAAGTAAAAATTCTGTATTACTTGATTTTGTAGATTATAAATTAAGTGATGAGAATAGTGAGTTATTAAATATTCAAGATATATTAATAAGAATGTCTAAAAAATCTATTCTTTCAACTATGAAAGAGTTAGAACCTAATTCTAAATATCCAAAGTATTATAACTCAAGGTATATGGAGATTAAGCGTTATCATAAATTAATAGATACGCTTAATTTTTTAAATGATTATAAAATATATACTCATGATGATTTAGTAAATAATTTGAATGAATTAAAAAAGGAAATAGAAGTAAAACAAAAAGAATATGAAGAACAAGTATCTGCTAATGAGACATTACAACTTCGTGTTCCTCTTTGCAATTTATATCTACAATTAGTTGATTATTATGAAAGTTATTTGGAACAAAAAGATATGATAAATGCTGAAATAGAATTAAGTAATGAAGTCAAAACATTTATGGATATTAAAACCGAACTGGGTGATGTTTCACTTGATGATGTAAAACATATTTTAGCTTCTGCCAATAGAAGTAAGACTGAAACGAATAAACAGTATGCTTATTTGACTTATTTAAAAAATAGGGCTAGTAGTTTAGAAAGAATAAAAGGCTTATCTTTAGAAACTGAAAAAGGATATATAAAAAGTTTTTCAATAAGTGAAAAAATGATAGACCAAAATAGAACTTCTGAATCTAAATATTGTATTCGTGTTCCTTACAGCAACTATTATATTTATATACCTAAAGAAAATGTTGCTTGGTTTAATTATAATCAAAGAGCAAATGTTTATGTTGTAGATGATAAAGAATATGAACTATATGATAAAGATAATTTATTAGTAGATCATATTACAGGAGAATTATTAGAAGAATTATCATTAGAGGAAAAATCAAAAGTAAGTGAATATTACAGAAATGAAAATGAAAAGGAGAGAGAAGAAAACAATGAATAAAGAGAAAGTAAGAGAATATCTTAAATTTTTTAATAGTAATAGAAACAATTATAGAGAACTAGAAATAGCATTTATTTTTTATACTATATATGATGAAAAAGAAATAACAGATGAAATGATTTATAAAATAGATAGAGAAACAAATAATAAATCTATACTAGATAAATACATTCAAGATAGTATTGAAGATTTTGATGAAAAAAATAATATAGAAGAAAATGAGGAGGAAATAGAATTAAATGAAAAGTAAAAAAACATTTACTGTTATAAAAGTTTTATATATAACAATTCTATTGTTAATAGCTGCTTTTTGTTTTTATAAATATTTTTCAATAAAAGAAGATAGAAAAGAGCAAAAACAAGAACATGAAAAAATACTTGATGTTGCTGATATAAAAGAAGATACAACTAATGATGACAATAATAAAATTAATTTTGAAGAATTGTCAAAGATAAACTCAGATATTGTTGGATGGGTAACTATTGAAAATTCAAATATTAACTATCCAATAGTTCAAGGACAAAATAATACTTATTATTTAAAACATTCTTTTGAAAAAAAATATAGTGGGTATGGTGCTATTTATATGGATGCAACGGCAGATAAAAATTTTAATTCTTTAAATACTTTCATATATGGTCATAATACATCAAATGGTACAATGTTTGCTGATTTAGGAAAATTTATGAAGCAATCATTTTTTGATGAACATAAAAATATCTTTATATATACAAAAGATAAAAATTATAAGTTGGAAATATTTAGTGTTCATGTAGATAGAGCATCTTCAAAATCTTATCAAATGAATTTTACAACAATGAATTTATATAAAGAATATATTGATTTAATGAAAGAATATAGTGTTATAAAATCTGATGTTGAAGTTGATTATGAAACAGATAAAATAGTTACTTTATATTCTTGTTCACATGAAAGGGGTAATTCAAAGTTAGATAGATATTTTGTTCATGCTAAATTAAATGAAATAAGTTAAATTTTAAAGAAGCAAAGTTTTGAATATTCCAGTTGTATATGATGATAAGGTTTTACAACAAAAGCATGAAGAAATATTTAAAGTTTTAAAAATTGATAAGACTAAGAAAGAAATGTTAGATGCAAAATTGGTTATAACAATATTTGATATATTATATAAGAAAGATCTGATTAATGAAAGAGAGTACAAGGCATTGATTTTAAATACTAATCGCACATTTAATATTAATAATAATATTTGATATTATTTGTTTATGAAAGAGAGGTGTGATAATGTCAAGAACGGTAGCGATATATGCTAGAGTATCAACAGAACATGAAGCACAACTATCAGCTCTTGAAAATCAAGTACAATATTATGATGATATTTTAAAGAAGCATCCAGATTGGATATTATATGATAGATATATTGATGAAGGAATAACTGGTACTTCTATAAAAAAAAGAAAAAACTTTATGAGAATGATTGAAGATGCTAAAAACAAATGCTTTGATCTGATTATTACTCGTGAAGTATCAAGATTTGCAAGAAATACAGTTGATACTCTTCAAGAAACAAGACGATTGAAAAAACTTGGTGTGGAAGTCTATTTTACTGAAGACAACATTTGGACTTTTAATGATGAGGATGGAGAATTAAAACTAACAATTATGGCTACATTAGCTCAAAACGAGAGTAAAAAAACTTCTCAAAGAGTTAAAGCAGGTCAAAAAATTTCTTTTCAAAATGGTGTGTTTTATGGAACAGGAAATATATTAGGATATGATAAAATCGGCAAAGAGATGATTATAAATGAAGAACAAGCAAATATTGTAAAGTTTATTTATTCATCTTTTCTATCAGGCAATGGTACAACTAAAATAAAATATGAATTAGAAAAAAGAGGATATTTAACTGCAACTGGTTTAAAAATCTGGAGTGCATCAAATATAACAAGAATTTTACATAATCCGTTTTACTGTGGAACTATTATATATAGAAAAAGTTTTATCCCTGATTTTTTAGAACAAAAGCCCAAGAAAAATAAAGGTGAAGTTGAAAAGGTAGTAGTTGAAGGAACACATCAACCAATAATATCAAAAGAAGACTTTAATAAAGTGCAACAAATATTTGGAGAAAGAGCATCAAAAATAGAAAAAGACAAAAGTGTAGGTTATGGTATTCCTAAAAATATATGGAGTAAAAAACTTATGTGTAGTTGTGGTTCAACATTTAATCGTCGTACTTATCATAAAAAGAATGATGAATCTATTACATATTGTTATCATTGTTATAGACAAAAAAACTTGGGATCATCTAAAACAAGAGAAAATAAAGGATTACCTATTGATGGTACTTGTGATGTATCGTTAATTCAAGAATGGAAATTAAATGTAATGGCAAGAGCATTGTTTGAAGTAATTTATACAGATAAAGAACAAATAATAAATGTCATAAATGAATTGATAGATAACACTATTAACGAAAACAATAATTACGAAGAAATACAGTCTAAAATTAATTCATATTTAAAAAAGATAGAAAAAGAAAAAAATAAGATTGATAAACTTTTAGAAATGTATTTAAGTGATATGATAGAAAAAGAAAATTATATAAAGAAAAAGAAAGAATTAGAAGAATTAATAAAAGATCAAAATATTGCAATAGATGAATTAAGACAAAAGCAAGATATTTCAACTGAAACAGTTGCAGATAGAATTAAAAATTTAAAAAAGAATGTATTAGATAACATTAGATTTGATAATGAAAATACAATATCTGAATTGGTAGATTCGTATATAGAAAAAATAACTATATATAATGATAGAAGTGAATGGATTTTAAACTATATAGATGGTATAATTAATTTAGACATAAAAGGTCAGGAGCGATCTTCAAAGAAGGAATTATATATGACCCCTCTGCGAAAAGCGTTCCGAAGTGCATAGTGGCACAAGCCGCTATCAAATCTGGGGATAGAAAGTAATTTACTTTAAATACTGTAAATTCTATGATTATATAAAAAACTAAAAAAATGAATGTTTAAACATTCTTACTTCTAATTCTAAATTGAAGTAAAAATATTATTTTAAAGATTGAAATAGATACTAATACCCGTATATTTCAATCTTTTTTTGGTTGAAATTAAATAATATGCGGCAAGAATTAGGAGGTAATAAAAATGCGATTGTTGTATGTGAAACCTGAATTAAGGGATTTATCTCAAGGAGCTAGAATAGTTTTTGTAAGAGAACTAAGGCATTTATCACAAGTAAAAAATACTAATAAGCCAGAGATTAAATTATTAATTAACCCATTACAAGAATGGAAAAAGCAAAAAATAAAAAGAGAAAAGCACGAAATATCTTATGAGGAATATTTAAACTGGAAATTAAATTATGAAATTAAAGGAGTAGGTGAAAATGAAAGATAATATAGTAAAGATTAATTTAAATGATATAGATACTTTCAAAGAACATCCATTTTTAGTTAATAATGATGAATCATTTATGGATTTGGTGAAAAGTATTAAAGAAAATGGATTCATTAAAACATCAAGGAAAGAAAACTTGTGCAACTGGGTTGCATAAGACTAGTGATGCAATTTGTCCGTTCTTTCAATTCTCTGATTCAATTAGAAAAATAATGTATACAACAAATATAATTGAATCATTAAACAGGCAATTTAGAAAATTCACAAAAACAAAATCAGTTTTTCCAACTGATATGTCATTACTTAAATGTTTATATTTATCAAATAGAAATATATCTAAAAAATGGGATCAAGCATATAGAAATTGGGGTCCTATATTATCAGAACTATCTATTATGTTTGATGGTAGAATTTAGTTCTTTGAAAATTTAAAAAAATATGATATTTTTAAAATAAGAAAAAAGGAACCTATATAATGTTCCTAACTATCATGGATAGATATCATTTACACAGACACCTTTTTTACGTATTCAACTCTAATATAGACCACACTTTTTTAAAAAAGCTATTGACAATATACAAAAAAATATATATAATATAGCGCAGATTGAGAAAATATCACTATAAAATGAGGTGAATATAGCATGCAAGTTAAAAATGGCATAATTAATATTCTCATAAATAAACGAAAGTTATTTATAAAAATGATTGAGTTAAATTATTTACAAAATAAAATAATGTATAAACATGTGAGTGTAGCATAAGGATAGTATATCAAAAAAATATATTATCTGTTTCTTTTGTTACCTCTTTTTTTATAAATAATTTTATTATTACTGAAAGGAGTTTATTGATATGAAGCAAAATTTTCTTATAATAGCTGGTCCATGTGTTGTTGAATCTCAAGAACAAATTATTAGAATTGCAAAACAATTAAAAAAAATTGGAGTTACTCATTTAAGAGGTGGTGCATTTAAATTGCGAACCAATCCAAATAATTTTCAAGGATTACAAGATAAAGGAATTGAATTTTTAATTGAAGCAAAGAAAGTTACTGGATTGCCGATTATTACTGAACTATTAACGATTGAACAAATAAAAAAATATGCTAAGGATATTGATATAATACAAATTGGTTGTAGAAATATGTATAATTATGAATTGCTAAAAGAAGCAGGAAAAACAGGGAAAACAGTTTTATTAAAAAGAGCATTTTCTGCCACTTATAACGAGTGGTTATTGGCTAGTGAATATATAAAACAAAGTGGTAATAATAATATTATTTTGTGTGAAAGAGGAATTCGTACCTTTGAAACTGCTACAAGAAATACATTGGACTTACAAGCCGTTCCATATATAAAAAACAATTCGAAATTACCAATCATAATTGATCCGAGCCATGCTGCAGGGAATACATATATGATTAAACCAATGAGCTTAGCAGCGGTCGTTTCTGGTTGTGATGGGTTAATAATTGAAGTTCATGACAGACCCGATGAATCATTATGTGATAAAGAGCAAGCAATTTCTATTGATGAATTGAAAGAAATAATAAATAAGGTTAATCAAATAAAAAAAATAATTAAATAAAAAAGGAGAATGATAGTATGAAAGAAAAATTTCCAATAATAAAAGCAGGATATATATTCAACCCATATCCTAAAAAAGAAAATATAAATAGCTATTTAAAGTATAGTCAAATAGAAATTAATTATCCATGTAGACTTGATGCAATGGCGATTAATCCAGCAGCTGTTTGTTATAATTCGGATATGATATTTACTCCGGGTGAAGTTGTAATTTCATTAAAGAAATATATTAAGGTAAAAATCAAAGTAATATCATCTGATGGCGGTATGATAACTATTTCTGATAAAACCAAAAGAAAATCATTGATTAAACATTCATATCTTTTGATGTGCGATGCATTAAATGTTAAACCATCGCTTGAAATAGATGTTGATGAAGGAGATATACCTAAGCATTGCGGTTTTGGCTCAAGTAGTTCAACTATCGCAGCAGTTGCTTCAGCTATCAATGAATTATACAATTGTCCAATAAGTAATGCTGATTTAATTAAATATTTAGCCTCTAATCATGGAGAAGAAATAAATGATAAAGATGAAAATAACCTAAAAGTTGTGCAATGTATTGGCGGTGGTGCAACAAATGGCTTGACTGAAGAAGGAATAATTATTATAGCTGGAAAGTCAACAACAATAGCAAAAATGAAATATGAATCAGAAGTTTTGATTGCTTTTCCAAATGATTTTGTTCAAAAAGATGCAAAAATTTTAATGGAATTAGAAGAAAAAAACTTATGGAAATTTAAAAAAACAGGTGAAGAATATGCAGAAAAAATCGCATATGATTTGTTGCATAAAGCTTTACCGGGAATGGTTAACGGAAGTATAAAAGAGTTAGCAGATGTTGTATTTGATTATAGATTTAATATGGGAAGTAATGAAAATTGTTCTTTTGTATATGATGGGTTAATGAAAATAAGTGATGGGATAAGAAAATTATATGAAAATAATTATTGTGAATTTTTAGCATTATCATCGGTTGGTCCGGCATTTTTTGCAATGGTAAAGAATGAAACACAAAAAGAAAAATGTAAAAAAGTAATGGAACAATTAAATTTAAAAGTATTAGAATCATCAATTTGCAATACGAAGTATATTGTAGTTAATTCTACAGAAAAAGATTGTTTTTGGAAGTCAGAAAATACAGGTCAATCATTCAGAAATCGTCCAACTTCTAAATATATAACTGATGAAATAGATATTTTAAATGTAAAAAATAATAAATGTATTGATATAGGTTGTGGCGGTGGAAGATATTCTAAATATTTAAAAAGTAAAGGTGCTGATGTTTTATCGTTGGATAAATATCCAGAAATGTTTGACCATAGTAGTAATATTAATTTTATAAAAGGTTTAATGAGTAATATTCCTGTTATGGATAATTCATATTACTTAGCATTATCAATTGGTGTTATTCATAATTCTGTAACAGTAGAAGAATATGAAAATTCCTTAGTTGAAATTTATAGAATACTGAAAAAAGGTGGGTATGCACTTATATCAACATTTACAGATGATGTAATTAGTTCAGATTTGATAAAAACAGGAAGTAATACCTATTTAATTAAAAGTCGTCCACCTATGGTATTATTAAATAAAGACAAAATACTTAATTATATTCACAATATTGGATTTAATTTAATTAAAGTTGTTGATGAACATATAACTGATGTGGGGAGCGGTAATAGATATGTTTATACAATTCTTATTCAAAAATAAAAATTATAGCATCGCAAAAAGAAATTCAAATTAAATCGTGTAAGGAGGCTATTATGAAAATATCGTTAGCAACAAATTTTGATGATGAACTTATTGAAAAGGTCAAAGAATATCCAATTTATGAAGTATATGGAAAATTGAACGAAGATATTATAGGTGGTGGAAGACCATCAAATTATTTAAAAAATTTAGATGCAAAAAAATTTGAAAATCATGTAAAAAAGGTTAGAAGTCATGGATTTAATTTTAATTATTTATTAAATTCAGCATGTTTGGCAAATTATAACCAAGAAGAAATATGGGTTAAAAATGTAATAGAATTTCTATCTTATTTAAAATCTATAAATGTAAATGCATTAACGATTACAAACCCATATTTAGTAGATTTAGTAAAAAGAAATTTTGGTAATGATTTTATAATTAGAGTAAGTAGTTTTGCTTGTATAGATAATTATGAAAAAGCAAAATTTTGGGATCAGTTAGGTGTAGACATAATTTGTGTAGATTTTTGCAAAGTAAATAGAAATTTTAAAATGCTTAAATATATGGTTGATAATTTGAATTGTAAAATCGAATTGCTTTGTACCAATAGTTGCTTAAAAGATTGCCCAATGATTCATACACATGTTAATGATATAGCACATGCGTCAAACAGTAATTTTGATGGTAGAAAGTATGAAGATTGGGGATTGAATTTTTGCCAAGAATATCAACTTAATAATTTGCATGAATATATAAAAAGTCCATGGATAAGACCGGAGGATATACATTATTATGAAAGCATAGGCATAGAACATTTTAAAATAACAGAAAGAGATTTTACTACTGATGAATTAGTAAAAAGAGTAAAATCATACTGTGAAAGAAAATATTCAGGTAATCTATTGGATTTAATACAGGGTTCTGGTGCATCAACAATAGAGAATATTGAGTTAATAAGAAAAAAACATTTTGATAATAGAAATGAAATAGTAAAAGAAATTCAAAGAGTTAGAGGAATAGGTTGCTTTAGAGAAGCGGAAAGACATGTATTTATTGATAATACAAAAATACCTAATGATTTTATTTCTCATTTTGCTGAAGGGAAATGTACCGGATTATGTGATAAATGTAATTATTGCAAGAAAATTAGTGATGTAGTTATTAGCTCTAATGATGAAGTGTGTTCCTATTTAAAATTTTTATATAAGGAATTTAATAGTAAAAAATTTGATATATAGTGTTAGTAGTAAATAAGTGGGGGTAATATGGTATATTTTGTTGTGGGTCCAAGTGGAGTAGGTAAAACATGTTTTTCAAAAACAATTAGTGAACAATATGGGATACCTGTATATGATACAGGACCGATATTAAGAAATATATATAGTAAATTAAAAATAGAAGAATCATTTTCTGAATGGGTTAGCAAAAATGAAAAAAAATATGGAGATAATTTTGCTATATCAATAATATGTGAAGACATTAAAGAACAAATTAATCCTAAGGCATTGACTATTATTATTGGAAATAGATGCATAGAAGGGATAACTTATATAATTAATTATTTTAATTTAACTGATTATCGCATAATTTATTTGGATGCAAGTTTTGATTGCTTAAAAACAAATTATGAAACAAGAGAAAAAAAGCGTCTGACTGATGAAGAATTTCAAGATAGAATTGATGGCGGAAATAAAATGGGATTACTTTTTCTAAAACAATTCATATTAGAAAATTCAAATAATAATTGTTATTATTATTTTAAAAAAGCGAATGAAGACTTAAATTATGTTGATATTTTTAATGAGATATCTAAAAATAAAAATCATACTAAAATAAAAAAATAAAATTTTGTGGGAGGAGAAGTTTACGAATAAATTTAGTATTATTATACCTTGCTATAATGCTGAACCATATCTTGAAAGATGTTTGAATAGTATTATAAGTCAAAGTTATAAAAATTTTGAAATTATTATAATAAATGATGGCTCATCTGATAAGAGTTTAGAAATAATAAAAAAATATTTAAATATATTTGGTAATATTAAATGTATAAATCAAAAAAATCAAGGAGTAGCTATTGCAAGAAACAATGGAATTAATCAAATTAGTGGAAATAAATTTATTTTTGTTGATGCTGATGATTACATAAACCCAGATCTTTTGTGGCATTTGAATGAAGTGTTGAAAAAGAGAAACTCTGATATTATTAGATTCAATGCAAATTTGATAACTACTGAAGGTGTAAATGAAAAAAAATATTTTTGTGCAGGGTATGACTTGATTGATGGAAAAACTGCATTAAAATTTTTTGTTGATAGTAATGTACGATATGGTCCTTTATGGTTATATTGCTATGACACTAATTTTTTTAAGGCAAATAATTTCTCTTTTATTGAAAACAAAATTCATGAAGATTTTTATAATATATATATACTCTCTAAAGCATCATCAATTCAATGTATAGATTATATTGGATATAATTATGTAAAGAATGATACAGGAATTACTTCAAGTAAAGATAAAAATAAAGAATTGAATAGAGCTCAAGATATATTATATGTTTATGATTATGTAATAAAACGATTAGAAGAAAGTTTTGGAGACAGACAAAATGATTTTAATTACATTTATGGTGATGTATCAATGTTTTTAAACATTGCATTAAAATATTTAGAAGGGGAAGATAAAGAAAATTATTTGCGAGAAATAAATATCAGAAAAAGGTTGATGAGGAAATAATGGAAAATTTAGATGAAAAGATTAGGAATATAGTTAAATATGCTTATAAAAATGTTCCGTCGTATAGAAATAAAATGATAAAAATGGGTATATCACCAAATGATATAAAAGGTCAAGATGATATGAAATATCTTCCTTTTATGGATAAAGAAGATTTTAGAGAAAATTATCCTTATGGATTATTCGCTGTTCCAAAAGATAAAATAATTAGAGTTCATTCTACGAGTGGAACAACTGGAATATCATCCTTAGTAGGCTTTACAAAAGAGGATTGGGAAAGACAATGTTATTTAACAAGTATTGTAGGAAAAATGGCAGGTATTGAAGAAAAGGATATAGTTCAAATAGTTTATGGTTTTGGTATGTTTACAGGTGGCATAGGGTGGCTAGAAGGATTAGAAAATATTGGTTCTTTAGTAATTCCAATTGGTCCAGGAAATACAAAAAAACAAATAGAATATTTAAAACATTTAAAAACAAGTGTTTTAATTGGAACTCCTTCATATATTTTACATTTAGCAGAATACATAAAAAACAACACGGATATTGATATAACAAGAGATTTAAATGTTAAAAAGATTTTAGTTGGAGGAGAAATTTTAACTGAAAATATTAGAGAAATAATAAAAAAATCTTGGCAAATTAATAACGTAACTCAAAATTATGGATTTTGCGAAGGCGGTGGTGCTGGTATTTCTGGAGAATGTGTATTTCAAAACGGAATGCACATAACAGATGAATATTATCCTGAATTAATTGATCCGGTGACTTGTGAAAATTTGGAAAATGGGCAAACAGGTGAAATTGTATTTACAACATTAAGTAAAAAAGGACTACCTCTGATAAGGTATAGAACACATGATATTACAAGTTTATATTATGAAAAATGTGATTGTGGCATAGAAGGTTATAAAATGTCCACTATTTTAGGAAGATCAGACTCTATGCTAAAAATTAAAGGAGTTTGTGTCTTTCCTAGAAGAATAGAAGAAATAATTTTACAAGATGGTATCTGTTCACCAAATTATGAAATTATTTTAGAAACAAAAGATTATATAGATTATGTAACTTTAAAAATAGAATTTAATGGACCAATAACAAATTATACGAAAGATTTTATGGATGTGTATAGTCAAAATTTAAGAAAAAAAATAAAAGAAGAAGTTGGAATAAATGTAAATATATCATTTGTTGAAGTTGGAACATTAGAAAGATTTGATGGTAAAGCAAAAAGAGTTAAAGATTTAAGGCTTTCAAGGAGAATATAATGAATATAGAAACTATTAGAACCAAAGATGGTATAGGTTTAAAAGGTTTGTTTCTAGAAGTAAAGGATAGTGACAGAGTTTGTTTGTTTATTCCTGGGTGCTGTGGGAACTTTGTTGATAACGATTTTATGAGAATTATTGGACTAGAACTAGTAAAAAAGAATTATAATGTTCTTTGTGCTAATACTAGAGGATCATTTATGATGAATAGTAGCTTTCACCCACAAAATTTGGAAAAGCCTAAACAAATAGGAGTTGCTTACGAACATTTTGAGGATTGTATTTATGATATTGATGCTTGGATAAAACATTTAATTTTAAAAGGCTATAAAAAAGTTGATGTAATTTGTCATAGTTCTGGTTCAAATAAACTTATATACTATATGAATTGTGATGTTCAAGGTAAAGAATTTATAAATAATATAGTCTTTTTATCACCACCTGATTTTGCTAATAGAATAAGGTGTTATAATGATTATGAAGATTTATTAAGAGAAGCAAAAGGGAATGTTGAATCTGGTAATCCTAATAAACTAATTAAAGTACATTTTTTTTACAAAACCAGTTCTAGTTTTCTTAGTATGATGAGTAGCAAAAATTTTGATAATCTTCCATTAGTTAATGGGGAAACAAAAGACTTTTTTCAATATACTAAAATTGATAAACCTATTTCTATCATATATGGTTCAGAAGAAAATTATATAAAAAATTATAGAGATAAATTAATTTCTTTTGCAAATCCAAATACTTCTGTGGAGTGCCTTGAAATTATAGGTGCTGATCATATTTATTTTGGTAAAGAAGAAATAGTAGGAAAACAAATTGCGAGTTGTTTAGATAAAAACTATATACAAAATTCAAAAATACCACTTACATTAAGAAAAAAACTAAAAAACAATAAAATATGATATAATTAATACGATAGGATGAGAAAAAATGAATTTTAAATTTGTAGAGACGATGACAAAACAAAACATAAAGTTGTTTGGTTGTCTATCAAAAAACAATAACAAAAAATGTATATTATATATACCTGGATTAACTGGGAATTTCTTTGAATCGAAATTCCCAAGAGAAATAGCGGAAGAAAGCGTTAAAAGAGGTTATGATTTCTTGTTTAGTCATAATCAAGGCTCTTTTCAAATAATTGACTTCCCATTTTTAAGAGAAGATGGAAAATTAAAATCAAAAACAAGAGGAGCTACTTATGAAAAGTTTGAAGATTGTGTTTTTGATATAGATGGATGGATTGAATTTTTGGAAAAATTAGATTACGAAGAAATAGTAGTGCTTTGTCATAGCATGGGATGTAATAAAATTGTATATTATTTGAATCAAAATAATAGTAATAAAATATCAAAGGTAATTTTATTAGCACCACAAGATAATGTTAATTTATCTAAATTAGAAATGCATGAAGGATTATTAAATGAAGCAAAAGAAAACATAAAAAATGGGAATCCAGAAAAGATATTAAGTAAAAAATTTTTAGGATTTTGTCTGATGTCTAGTGAAACATATTATCAGGAAATTACAAATAAAAACATTAACAATATTCCTTATAAGACACCAAATGGCGATTTTTCACTAGTGCAAGCTATTAATAAACCAATATATGTATTAATTGGTTCAGAAGATATTGGCGAACATGGTAAAGAATATATGGAAAAAGTGATTGCTAATTGCCAGAATGCCAAATATGATATTATTGCGGATGCTAACCATAATTTTAAAAATAAAGAGGCTGAATTAATAGAATTTATTTTCAATTATTTAAATAATTAAAATAAACATAGGGGGTATTATTATGATAATAGCGATAGAAGGAATGGATGGATCTGGGAAGTCATCTATATCAAAAAAAGTTGCAGAGAAAATCGGATATGAATATTTAGAAAAGCCTTTAAGAAATTATTTAAATATGTCAGATTCGGAATTTGAAAATTTATGTCAAAAAATTTATTTGCTAGATGATAATTTAAAGGCACTTTTTTTTGGTTTTGGAAATTTACTAGTTATGAAAACAGGCAAGTATAATATTATTTTGGATAAACATATTTTATCTACATATTTTTGGAATGGAACTAATGAAAACGAATGTCTGTTTAATAATTTTATAAATATGGGGATTTTTCCAGATTTAACAATTATCCTATATGCTAGCATTGAAAGTAGGATACGTCATATAAAAATAAGAAGTATAGATGACAAAGATTTATTAGATCAAAAAAAATGTCTTTTGGATACGACAAAATGATTGATTTTGCAGAAAAAAGTAATATGTCTTATATATTTATAAATGGTGATGAATTGTCATTTGATGAAATAGTAAATCGAATTGTTGCAATAATAAATGAATGTGATGGATTAACCAAGGAAGATATTTTGAATTATTGTAGTGCTGTAAATATCGTAGAATATGAAAAAAACAAAAAAGTAAAGAAATTATGTTTTAGAGGTGAAAAATAATGGAAAAAAAAGATAATAGAACTTTTTTAAATGATTATTCATTTAATAAAAATTCCGTTTGTAATATTGATATGGTTTTATCTGGTAAATATTTAGATGATAGAAAACTTACTATAAATTTAGATGATATTGAAATAGACGAATATCCAAGCAATGATAAAATTAATGAACTAAAAGAATTAATTGCAAAATTAAATAATAAAAGCAAAGAAAATTTTATCATAGGTGCGGCAAGTAATGGAATTATTCAAAATTTAGTTAAATTATTTTTTTCAAAAGGTGGTACTTTATTAACAAGCGAATATTCTTTTGCACAACCAGAATATGCAGTATTGAGAATTGGCGGTAAAGTAAAAAAAGTTTCAACTGATAATGATTTTAGAATAAATTTTGACAATATATTAAACAACATAGATGATGATACAAAGGCAATATTTTTGTGTAATCCAAATAATCCAACAGGATATTATTATGAACCAGCTACTATAATTAATTTTGCAAAAAAAATAACAATACCAATTATTGTAAGTGAAGCTGCAATCGAATTCACTGAAAAAGAATCGTTATTAAATTACGATTTGCCTGAAAATATCATTGTTACTAGAACTTTTTCAAAGGCTTATGGATTAGCAGGATTGAGAGTAGGTTATGCTTTTTTATCTGGAAAATATTTGGAGTTATATACAAAAAGCATAACAAGATTTGAAGTATCATTGTTATCTATTATATTAGCTATTGATATGATGAAAAATAATTCTATTAATCAGAATATCAAGTTGGTTTTGAAAGAAAGAAAATATTTGCAAGAAAATATGAATGTTATTGGAATAGATACATTAACATCAGATTCAAATGCTTTTATGACAAAATATATGTATCATAAAGATTTCTTTGAGTTATTAAATGATAAAGGAATTGCAGTTGCAAAAATTGATAGTAAATATAATGATTATTTTTACTTTAGAGTTGCAGTGCAGAAGCCAAATGTTAATAAACATTTTATAGAAAAATTAAAAAGAATCGATTTGTCTGAAATAAAAAAATATGAGAAAAAGAATTAAAATAGGAGGTAATTTTGTGAAGTCAAAAGAGAAGCCATTATATTTGACAACAAATAAAGGAAAGTTCGATGAAGCAAAACATATCTTTAATGATATTTATGGTTTTGATATAGAAATAAAAGAACCTGATTTTGAAATACTAGAAATACAAGCAAAAAATTGTAGTGAAGTTGCTTCTTTCAGTGTGAAATATGCATGTGAAAAATTGCAAAGGCCATGCATAAAATCTGATTCTGGTTTATACATAGATGCTTTAGGAGGATTACCTGGACCATACAATGCATATTTTGCAAATCAGATAGGAATAGAGAAACTTTTGTATTTGTTAAAAGATGAAACAAATAGAAAAGCTAGATTAGAAGATTGTTTTGCATATTGTGAACCAGGTAAAGAACCAATAGTATTTTCTGGAGGTGGAACAGGAACAATTAGTTATGAGGCAAGAGGTAATATGGGAAATTGGCATGATAAATTTTATATACCTGATGGCGAAAATAAAACATTAAGTGAATTAAGAGAAGAAGATCATGAATATGAATCAAGGTTTTGGGGAAATGCAAAATATGATTTTGCAGAATGGTATAAAAAAACTAAATTCAAATCCAAATTAAAGAGTTAAATAAAAAAGAAAAATAAAAAAAGAACACTGAAAGAGCCTGTAAATAATTTTACCAAAAACCTACAAAAAAGATTGACATTTATAATTATTACTAGTATTAATATTGGTATTATTAATCTCTTACCTATAAAGCCTGTAACACAAGCTGCTATTAAGGCTAGTAAATAAGTTTTATTGTAAGAGCTTAGATTTTTATCTAGGTTCTTTTTTTGATGATTTTAAATGTAAATGGTTGTATTTTATGTTGCTTGGGTATATAATCAATACATACTAATTAATTTGCCTAATATTTGTATGACAATTTAAACGATAAAATATATTTCTATAGGCAAGATGGAAATGTATGTGGTGCGGAGATACTTATTTGTGTGATAAGTGTCTCTTTTAATTAAAGGAGGATATGTAATGAGAGAAGTAATTGAAAAAGAATGTTTTGTGATTGAAGATATGATTTATGAAGTTAGGGGAACACAAGTGATGTTTTCGAAAGATGTTGCTCTGCTTTATCAAGTAGAAACGAAATGATTAAATGAAGTTGTAAAAAGAAATATGAACAGATTTCCTGAATCGTTTTGTTTTCAATTGACAGAGAAAGAATTTAAAATGATATCTTCAAGGTCGCAAATTGCGACCTTGAACAAAAGCAACAATTTAAGGGGATACAATATAAAATATTTGCCATATGTTTTAACTGAACAAGGAATAATGATGTTATCGGGGCTTTTAAAAAGTGATATTGCTGTTAGAGTTAATATTCAAATAATAGATGCATTTGTTAAAATGAGAAAATATTTTGTAAAATCTACGTTAACCAGCGAAATGCTAATTAATCATGAGAATAGAATTTTGAAATTAGAAGATACATTTAATAGATTTAATGAAAAAAAAGAAATAAATAAAATTTTTTTGAGGGAGAATTGTATGATGCTTATTCGTTACTTTTAGATATTTTTGGTAAATCAAAAAGTCAAATAATTATAATAGATAATTATGCTGGGAAGGAATTGCTAGATTTATTAAGAACAGTTGATAAAGAGATTATGGTAGTATCTAAAAATATAGATGGAATATTAAAAAACAAATATGAAAGCCAATACACTAACATACTATTTATAAACAATGATTCTTTTCACGATCGATTTATAATATTAGATAGAACTAAATTATATTCGTGTGGTGCTTCTTTTAAAGACATGGGCAAAAAATGTTTTGCAATTAATGAATTTAATGACAAAGAATATTTAACCAAATTATTAAATATATTAAATATTAATTAGGAAGTTATATTCAATATTCTATTTAAAATATGCAAAGATTATAGTTTGAATTATTAATAAATGAAGGGTTTTCATACTTTTTGATATCATAATTTTATGTTTAATTAAATAAATAAGCTATAAGCGATATAAAATATTCAAATATTTACAAGATATGCAGATGATTGTATAATTGTAGTAAAATTGGAGTAAGCGGCAAATCGTGTTATGGAAACTACAACAAGATTTATAGAAAAGAAATTAGGTTTAAAAGCCAATGTAACCAAAAGTAAAATAATCAGACCTAACCAAATAAAATATTTAGGTTTTGGTTTCTATACTACTAAAACAGGTATAATAAAGTCTAAGCCACATCTTGAATCTATTCAGAAGTTTAAAAGGAAATTAAAACAAAAAGGCCTAGTGTATTAGCCCATTATTTAAAAGTACATACTGCAATATAAATTGAACTTTCGTATATCGAACGGTACGTACGGTGGTGTGAGAGGGGCAAGTTAAATATAATGGATATTATTTAATTTTCTCTACTCGATTATTTGACTAAACTGTAACTGTTTTTGATAATTATTTATGTTATTTATTGCGAATAAAATTAGTTTATGATAATATTTAGATAGGAAGATATTTATAATAGAATGGCGGTGATTATATGAAATATTATAAGTATATAGTTTGTTTTCTTTCTGTATTTGTATTATTATTAGGAGGATATATTATTTATATGAGAAGTACTACAACTTTACTGGATAAAGAGAATAATATAGATAATACTAATAGTAATAAAGAATTATATTATGATTGTTCATTTACTAAAACATATAGAGTAGTAAATTTATTAGAGAATTATATAGCAGAAGTACCAGAAGAGTCTTATATTGTATTAGATGCTTATCAAGATCATAATTGTTTTACCCATAAAATTAGTCCAGAAATAAAAAAGAATTTAGAAGTAAATAAGTTTTATGAATTTACTTATACTTTATATGGTAATGGAATAGTTAATGATATGGAAGATGTTAGAGATAGAATTAGTTTTTTGAATTCTATTAAAAGTGATACTAGTTTAAAGGTATTAGTTGAGGTTAAGAAAACTGATAAGATAGGTTTAGAACAAGTACAGGAGCCTATATGCAGAGACAGTTAATATTTTTATTTTAGGAAGACTTCATTATGGACTGAAGTTTTCTTTTTTGTTTAAAATATAAAAAATTAAGATAGCAAATTATATCTTAATTTTTTTCTTTAAATAATTTGTTTTGAACTTATCTTCTTCTTGTTTAGCAATGTCTTCTAGTATAGAGTCTTCTTGTATTTTACTGGTATAAATATCATGGGCATGTCTAAACTCATGGATAGCAATTTGAGCAGTTTTTAAATCTACTATTTCAGGTATACATATAATTAGTTTTGTTAACTCTTTTCTTTCATTAAATTCATACCAAACACCGTAGTAGTGCATTTTTAAATCATAATCTAAATAAGGATCTTTAATAATTTTTGTTTTATCTTGAATATAATTCCAAAAGTCATCATTGTATCCTAAATATTTTTTGATATCTTCAATTGTTAGACTAAGTCCATGGGCCATTAGTTTAAATTCATCAGTTTCAATTAATGTTTTAAAGTTTTTAGGAAGACGTCGATATGGATAACTTCTATTAAACTCTATTTCTTTTTCAATATCATCTAATAAACTATAATAATAGGTAATAGTAGTATCCGCTAAATCATTTAATTTATCAATTAAATCATCAATAGCAGTTATATCTTTATTAATACCATTTTTAAGTATTATATTTAATAACTTATTTTCTTCACTTAAAATAGCCATATATTCATCTTTAATTTTAATTAATTCTTCTAAGTAATTATTAGATAGTCCTTTTCTTATCAGAACGATAATAAGTAAAAATATATATTCTTTGCCCATCATTATTTTAGCTAGAATGTTTTCTATTTTAATTTCTTTAATATCTTTTTTTAATATTTCTAATTCATCTTTTGTCATAATCAATCTTCCTTTGTTAGATATTATAACATAAAGTATATTTATAATAAATGTATAAATATATATATGAAAGAGGACTTTTTGATGGATGTATTAAAATTAAGTTAACAAGACATATATGAAAAAATTACTTAGACTTAAGGTAGAACAAAATCCATATGTATTAAAGAAATTATTAGAGGCAAAAGATTATTATATTGTTGAAGATTCTCCAAAAGATAATTTTTGGGGTTGGGGAGAGAATAGAGATGGTGAGAATCATTTAGGAAAATTATGGATGAAGTTAAGGGATGAGTATAGAAATAACTATTAAATTATATTTGTTATAATAATTATTTTATCATTTTTAATATTTGACACGTATAATATTATTAGTTATAATGTAGTTAGCTAAAATTGCACTGCAAAACAAGAATATAAATAATAATTTTTGTTATCTACAGTACATCTGACAGGAGTTTTCAAAGAAATTTCCGGGCGTTTATGCAATAGATGTTAATTAGAAACATCTATGGGACAGTGTATTCCATGGGTGTTTTTTAGTTAATTAGAAGGAAGGAATGAAAAATCATGTTAGAAAAAGGATTAACGGAAGAGGAAGTTGTTGAATTAAGAAAGAAATATGGCACTAATGAAATTATAAGTGGAAAGAAAGAAAACTTTTTCTTTAAAATAATTCATATTATTTGTGAACCAATGTTTCTATTATTACTTATTGCAGCAACTATCTATTTTATTTTAGGGGAACCTAGAGACGGGATAATAATGTTAGTATTTGTAATTGCTATTATTATGATAGATATTATTCAAGAGTGGAAAACAGATAAGACATTAAATACATTAAAAAATCTATCAGAACCTAAGATAATGGTTTTAAGAGATGGTAAGAAGAAGAAAATATTTAGTAGGGAATTAGTACCGGGAGATATTATGTTTATTTATGAAGGTGTTAAAATACCTGCGGATGGATATGTTATTAAAAGTAGTGGATTAAGAGTAGATGAGTCTAGTTTAACAGGAGAGTCTGATGGCGTTTGGAAAACTAATACTAAGGATGAAAGTAATGATTATTGGAAAAAGAATTATTGTTATCAAGGAACATTAGTTATTCAGGGTACAGGTATTATTAAAGTTGATAAAATTGGAAATGAAACTGAATATGGCAAAATAGGTTATAATATAGCACAAGTTAAACAAGGTAGAACAATATTACAAAAACAAACTGATAAATTAGTTAAAGTATGTGCAATAATTGCATTTGGTTTATTTATATTAGTAAGTTTAATGACATTTTTTAATTTATCTAATATGGCAATTAAAGATAGAATAATTGAAAGTATATTATCCGGTATTACTTTAGCTATGGCTATGATACCTGAAGAATTTCCGGTAGTTCTTACGATATTTTTATCTATGGGAGCATGGAGACTTGCTAAGAAAAATTCTTTAATAAAAAAACTACCTGCAGTTGAAACACTTGGGGCAGTATCTGTTTTGTGTGTTGATAAAACGGGAACAATTACCAAGAATCAAATGGAAGTAGTTGATGTTATTTCGGATAAAGATAAAACTGAGTTAGCAGAAGTAATGGGGTTATGCTGTGAAGAAGAAACATACGATCCGATGGAGAAGGCAATGTTTAAGTATGCTAAGAGTTTAGGTATTTATAAAAAAGATTTATTTAATGGTAATAAAATAAAAGAATATCCATTTAGTAATGATATAAAGATGATGGGTTGTACTTGGAGTAGAAATGATAAATTTATTTTAGCTGTTAAAGGATCTCCGGAGAGTGTTCTAGATATATGCAATATTGATTCTAAGTATTTAAAGCAAATAAATGATGAGATAAGTTTGATGCAAGCAAAGGGATTAAGGGTTATTGCTATTGCTAAGAAGGAATTAGATTCAGTTGATGATTTAAAAGAAAAATTAGAAGAAAATACATTAGAATATATTGGTATTGTTGGGTTAATAGATCCTCCTAAAGATTCTGTTATTGATGATATTAAGTTATGTAAAAAGGCTAATGTTAGGGTTGTTATGATTACTGGTGATAATGGTATTACGGCGTCAGCTATTGCTAAAAGTATTGGTATGAATAACTATGACAATATTATTACGGGTGATATGCTAAATAAAATGAGTGATAAAGAGTTGCAAGAGAAAGTTAGAACTGTATCTATATTTTCAAGAGTAATTCCGGAACATAAGATGAGAATAGTAAAAGCCTTTCAAGCTAATGGAGAAATTGTGGCTATGACAGGTGATGGGGTAAATGATGCTCCAGCACTAAAACAAGCAGAAATTGGTATAGCTATGGGCAAAAGAGGTAGTGAAGTATCAAGAGAAGCAGCTGATTTAGTTTTAATGGATGATAATTTTAGTACGATAGTTGATACTATTGAAGATGGTAGAAGAATATATGATAATATTAAAAAAGCAATAGGTTATATATTTGTTATACATATTCCTATAGCACTTTCTTCTTTAGTTGGACCACTACTAAATATTGGGTTAGAACAATTATTTTTATTACCATTACATGTTGTATTATTAGAACTTATTATTGATCCAACGTGTTCAATAGTTTTTGAAAGACAACCAGCTGAAACAAATATAATGGAGAGAAAGCCAAGAAATATAAGTGATAATATCGTTGATAAGTCAATATTATTTAAGAGTATATTACAAGGATTAATAATATTTATAGCATCTTTTGGAACTTATTATTATCTATTAAATAAAGATATATTATTAGCTAGAACAATGGGATTATTAATTATTGTATTAGCAAATGTTTTCTTAGTACAAGTAAATTCTAGTGAATATGATTATGCTATTAGTTCAATTATTAAATTATCTAAAGATAGAGTAATTACTATTATTAATTTATTACTATTAGGTATAATAGGGATAGTTTTATATACTCCTATTAATAAGGTATTGAAACTTACTAGTTTAAGTTTAGTGAATATAATAGTTGTAATAGTTATATCTTTTATAGCGGTATTTTGGTATGAACTAGTTAAGATATTTAAAAGAAATTATAGGTCAAGATAGAAATGTCTTGGCTTTTTATGTGATAAATGGTTGGCATAATTATTGTTTAAAAGTTGTTTTTTGTGGGTTATGTGTTATAATATGCTTTAGTTTTGAGGGAGAGTGTAGTTGATGGATGAAGTAAAAATTTTAGATAAACAGATACAAGAAATGCTAGTTAATAAAAAGGTGAGAATATCTAGTTATAGTGTTTCAAAAAAAATATCTAAAAAAGCAAGAAATGCACTAATTGATTTAGAATTAAATCATAATAATTCATGGGCAGTTGAAATGTTTTTAAGAAATAAGAATAGAATGAATAATGTTGTTTTAGAATATAGAGGTAGAAAAATTAGAGGCAATGAGTTTTGGAGTAATGTTTTAAATATTGTAAATCATTTAAAAAAATGGGAATATCTAAAGGACAACAGATACCTGTGATGGTTTCTAATTCTCCAGAGTTTATATATAGTTTGACAGCGTTAAATTTAATAGGTGCTGTTTCTAATATAGTTGGTGAGTGGTTTGCTGAAGACTATTTAGTTGATATTATTAAAAGTACTAATTCAAAGACTATTTTAGTATCTGATGATATTAATGATAAGATGAAAAATGCTATTAAAAGATGTGATGAATTAGAAAATATAGTTGCTTTTTCGTTAACTGATTCTTTATTAAAAGATTCTAAGGGAAATTATTTTAATCCGTATCATGATATAGATGATAAATTTGGATATTTTAAAAATAATATTGACTTGTTAAAGAAATTATATGGTGAAAAGTTAATAACTCAGGATATATTTATTCATATGGGTGATAATTATTCTGATAATGTTGTTGAAGTTATGGCTTTAGATGATCTTTGTCAAATAACTTATACAAGTGGGACGACTAAGCCTGGATATCCTAAAGGGTGTAAACATAATAATAGAAATTATTTAGCTCTTGCTAGATTTAAGTGTTCTGATGTATCACCAATGCCTACTATGAAGAAACTATCTGTACTGGCTCATTTACCTAGTTATACTCAAACAGTAATGTCAACCGGATATACTGATCCTTTATATATGGGATGGACTATTATTTGTGAACCATATTATGATATGAATTTTTATCCTTACTCATTGCTAATTAATAAACCAAATTATACGGTAGAAACACCGGAATATGAAAAATATGTTGCAAAATTATTAGATAAAAATCCTAATTGGACTTCGATAAAAATGCCATATCGTGTTTGCGTTTGTGTTGCAGGTCAAGAATTATCTCCTGGATTAGAGAAATATTTAAATATTGTTTCTAGAGAACATAAATATGGAATTGCTAAATTACCATTTCCTTTTGCACCTGTTAAGGTTTCTATTGCAGGCGGAACAACGGAGAATGGTGGATTTTTAGTAACACTTTTTAAAAGTCTTCAGGAAAAGAAATTTAATTATTTAATAAAAAAGAAGCATATTGGTTTGATGTCAATTGGATTAGCAGATGCTAGAGTATTAAGAAGTGATGGCAGTGAATGTGATGTATATGAAAGAGGTATGCTTTGTGTTGATGCTCCTACTAATCATATTGGTTATGTAAATGAAGAATTTAATATTGGAAAAACTGTTATTGCTAAGGATGGGGTAAAGATGTTAAGTACTGGTACACCTTCTTATCGTGATGAGTTTGGTACTTTTAGAATGCTAGATAGACCAGGGGACGATATTATTATGAAGAACGGAGAGGTTATTCCACCTTATATTATTAATGATTTAATTCAACTTGATACTAAAAATATAATGGACTCATTTATTGTTAAAACATATGATGTTGATGGTAATGAAATTCTTGTTTGTCATGTTGAAAAGCAGCCTAATTCAACTAAAACAATTGAACAATTGGCAACAGATATAAGATTAAGGCTTGACGGGAAGATTGATAGTTCAGTTATTGATAATATGTATTTAAGGGTGAGAACTTTTGAAGAAGGTTTTCCAGTTGCAGGTAGTGGTAAGACAGATTTAATAGCGTTAGCTAATGAAAAAGCAGATAATAATTATTTGAAACTTACTGAGAGTAAAGGAAGATGTAGAATATTGAAAAATATTTATAATTGTGTATAATATTAGGTATTAAGAGGTGATAATATGAGTAGTTTTATTGATGATATTAAAAATGATAGAAGTCATTCATTAAATTATTTATTGAGTAATGATGTTCAAGAAACATTATCAAAGAATGGAATTGTTATTAGAAAGATTTTTGCACCGTTTTTAAGGTTTATTTATGGATTTCAAAGCGATTATAAATATATTTTAGATTCAAGAGAACCTTTGAGGCATACTTCTAAAGGCAAAATATTTATAGTTAATCATAGACAAGGTGATGATATGGTTTTTAGTGCTAAAACAGCTGGTAAGAGTGGTTATTTTGTTTTTGGGAATCCAACATTGTCATTAGAGTCTTTTGCGAACGGATATGGTTTGTGGGCTTATGGTATGATTTTAGTAGAAAGGGAAAAAAAAGAAAGTAGAAAATCATGTTATGAAAAAATGAAATATGTTTTAGAGAATAAAGGTAATGTTATTATATTCCCTGAAGGGTATTGGAACTTAGATGATAATGGGCAAAAAGATGAAAAGCATAGTGCTGATTCACATAATTCAGAAAATTGGTTAATACAAGATTTAAATATAGGCTCTATAAGATTAGCTCAGGAAATTGGCTGTGAGATAGTTCCAATAATTTTGCACTATGATGAAGCTGGAAAAATGAAATGTTATGCTAAAAGAGGAAAGTCGTTTTCTGTTTCAAAAGATGATAATATTTTTGAAAAGAAGGCTACTATTTTAGAATATATGACAACTTGTTATTTTGATTTAATGAGTAAGTATTCTTCATATAACAGAACAGAATTAGAACAGAAATATGGTAATATTAGACAACAGTGGGAAAAACTAAAAAAAGAACTTGTATCATTTTGCGATATTGATTCAGTTGGATATAAATTAGATTTAACTGATGAAAAGAAAATTGGTAAGGCACCTGTAAAAAATGGTGTTATTACTAGTGAAGATGCCTTTGAACATTTGAAACATCTTGACTATAATAGTGGTAATGCGTTTTTATTATCTAAAAAGTTAACTGGTAGAAATAAATAATGAGAAAACGATTTTGACGAAGTCGTTTTTTTCTATTATACTTAATATGATAGTAGGTAGGTGGAACAATGAGTAATTTATATATGCCTTTTTGTAGTTTGTTATTAAGTATTTTTATGGTTATTTTATTTTATGCTAAGGTTAAAAAATTTAAAAATACTGAAAATCTTTATTATTTCTTTATGATAATCGATAGCTTTTTGGCAACTGTATTATGTATTATTGCTATTTATTTAATATATTGTAATATGTTTGATTCTTATTTGGTTACTATTTCAAACAGATTAGAATGTTTTATAATTTTTAATTTTGCATCTAATTGGTTAATGTATATTTATTCTTTTTGTTATGATAAAAAGAAGTTTAAGATATTAAATATTATAATTAATTTTATTGTTTTATTATTTATGTTATTTTTGCCAATATCTTTAGACATTAAGTCTGATTTAAGTTATATGGTTGTTATTGGTCCACCTGTGCTTTTGGCTAATATACTATCTATGATGTGTTTGATTTTAGTTATGTATATGACAATTATTAATAGAAAAAAACTTGATAATAAAATAATACCTGTTGTATTTATAGTATTATTCTTAACTATAATAGCAGTTGTAAGAAAGTTTGCTCCTAATTTTACTTGTGTAGAATTCTTAATTGCTCTTTCAACGTTGATTATGTATCAAACAATAGAAAATCCTGACTTAAAAATGCTTGAAGAATACATGAAGAATAGAGAATTGGTAGAAGAAGGCTTTGTTTCTAGAACTAATATATTGTTTAAAGTATCTGAAGATATAAGAAATCCAATTAAAAAGATAAAACTATATAGTGATCAAATATTGGTTACACATAGTTCTCATGATAAAGATAAAATAGCTAGTGATATATCTCAGCTATCTAACGACGTTAATAGTTCTATTGAAAAAATATATAATATTTCTAATTTTGATAAAAGAAAAATAAAAATAAGTAAAGTTTCTTATAATATATATAATTTATTTAATCAAATTATATATATATCTAAGAGTAAAAATAATACTATGAATCTAAAATATAGTATAAGTGATGCTATTCCGGATAGATTGTTTGGCGATTCGACTAGATTAAAGCAAATTATTTGTTCACTTATTTTAAATAAGAATATAAATAGACAGGTTGGATTAGTTGATTTAGATATTTATGCTATTACTAAGAATGATATGTGTAGATTAATATTTACTATACAGACTAATTTATGTAATTATGATTTAGGTTATATAAATACTATTCTTGATAGTGAGATGGAAACTACTTATAAAGATGTAGATGAAATTGATAATATGCATATTGATTTAAAGAATGTTAAAAAATTAGTTGATTTATTAGGTGGAATAATGTTGATTTCAGTTGACGAAGATGTTATGACATTTAAAATTGTGTTAGAGCAGTTTGTTGATATGGATACTAATAGTGAAAAATTAGATAAGATAGTTTTAAAATATTCTAACAAGAAGAAAGTATTGGTAGTTAATGATGATTATAAAGAATTAACAATGATTTCAAATGAATTAAAGAAGAATAATTTTGATGTTGTTTCGGTAATGCATGAAAATGATTGTATGGATAGGTTAACTTCTAAAGATAAATATGATATTGTGTTATTAGATGATGAAATGAAAGATATAGCTGCGGTTAATTTAATTGAAGAAATAGATAAATTAGGATTAGACAATTTAATAAAAATTGTAATGCTTAGTAAAGATAAAGAATCTATTAAAAAGCATTATATTGATGATTATTCGTTTGTTGATTATCTTTTAAAAAGTAATTATAAAGATGAGATAAAGAGATTAAAAGATAAATACAAATAAAAAAGATTAAGTTTGATATAGTATTGTAACTATTCTATGACTTAATCTTTTTTTAATATTATTTTAATGACTTCTACTATTTTTTTAGAAGATGCTTCGACAAATTCATTGTAGTCAATTTGGTTAGAACCATTTGGCTTATCTGATATTGATCTTATAACAATAAATGGGATATTACATAGGGTACATACTTGAGCTATGCTAGCGCCTTCCATTTCTACACAGTCAGCATTAAATTCTTTTAGAATGTTTGCTTTATGCTTTTCTTTAGTACAGAATAAGTCACCTGATACTATTGTACCATTATAGATATTAGTATTATGTAGTTTAATATCTTGACATTTTTCAACTAACTTTTTATTACTATACATATAGATGCCTAATTCTTCATTGATATATCCCATTGGATGATTAAATGGAGTAATGTTAAAGTCATGTTGAGCTAGTTTTTCACCAATAACTATATCACCAATATTAATGTAGTCTTTTAAACCTCCCGCTACACCAATATTAATAATATAATCAATATTAAACTTATCAATTAGTATTTGAGTAGTTCTCGCAGAATTTACTTTACCAACACCACACTTAGTTAAGATAACATTTTTATTTTCAATAGTACCTTTTAAGCAAGTAATATTATATATTTTTATTTCTTCACTATTTGATAGAATACTTTTTATAGCAGAAAATTCTTCATCAATAGCAGTTATTATTCCTATATATTTCATATAACACCTCAATTAGATTATAACATGATGTGATTAGTTTTTAAAGATGTTAAATAATTTTGACAACTTTCAAGAATATTTGGTAGATTATTTTTAGAGTTATCGATATAATTATTTTATGAGGTGAACTATTATGGAGATAGGTAAGAAGATTTTAAAATATAGAAAGAAAATGGATTTATCACAAGAAATGTTAGGAG
>OLHG01000085.1_pt1 | contig 63364 bp, 55 predicted proteins | sample 1605971 | NCBI WGS metagenome assembly OLHG01 (sample SAMN03283289) | human gut metagenome | biome: human-associated habitat; material: feces | host: Homo sapiens | place: Peru | collected 2012 | reverse complement strand
TCTGGGAATGGATGGGGTTTGAGAACCCAAGGGATTCTCCCAAAACAGAACAGCCGAAAGAAGGTCTGCCACAGGTCACGGATAACGTCCGCGATTCCGGGCAGACCTTTGTGTTTGGGCGTTCCAATGCCGGGGAGCAGGTGGATGAGAAAGCCGCCATGCAGATCCCAACTGTGTATGCCTGTGTCCGTCTGCTGGCGGAGTCCATTGCGGCACTGCCGCTGCATCTTTACCGGATGACAGACGATAACGGCAATAAGGAAAAGGCGAGGGATCATCCGCTGTATAAGATTCTGTACCGCCAGCCCAACCCGGAGATGACATCCTTTGTCTTCTGGGAGACCCTGATGACCCATCTGCTCCTCTGGGGCAATGCCTACGCACAGATCGTCCGGGATGGAAAGAACACGGTACTGGGTCTGTATCCGCTGCTGCCGGAAAACGTCGAAGTGGATCGCGATGAAAGCGGCGAGCTGTACTTCATCTACCACGCCTATACGGATGAAGTTCCGGGAGAGCAGAACAAGGATATCTACTTTCGCCGGGATGAGATATTCCATGTGCCGGGGTTGGGCTTCAATGGTCTGATCGGTTTTTCACCGATCGCCATGATGAAGAACAGCCTCGGCACTTCCATTGCGGTGGACAAGTACGGCTCGGCGTTCTTTAAGAACGGTGCACAGCCCAGCGGTGTGTTGGAACATCCCGGCGTCATGAAGGACCCGAATCGTGTCCGGGATAACTGGGAGGCGGCATACGGTGGCGTAGCCAACGCCCATCGTGTGGCGGTTCTCGAAGAAGGCATGACCTACAAGCCCATCTCCCTTCCGCCAGAGGACAGCCAGTTTCTGGAAACAAAGCAGTTCTCTGTGACGGAGATCTGCCGTATCTTTCGTGTGCCTCCGCATCTCGTGGCGGATCTTTCCAGAGCGACCTTCTCCAACATTGAATACCAGTCTCTGAATTTCGTGATGCATTCCCTGACTCCGTGGATCGTCCGCATCGAGCAGGGCATCATCAAGGATCTGCTGCTGGAGGACGAGCAGGATACCTACTTTCCGAAGTTCAATGTGGACGGTCTGCTGCGCGGCGACTACCAGAGCCGGATGAACGGCTATGCCACCGGCATCAGCAACGGTTTTCTGTCTCCCAATGATATCCATCGTCTGGAAAACATGGATCTGATCCCGGCTGACCAGGGAGGTGACGACTACTACCTCAACGGTGGCTATGTGAAGTTGAAAGACGCAGGACTGGCGCAGCAGAACAAGGCTGCCGCTGCCCAGCAGAATCAGCCTCAGCAGACACAGCCGGAGGAAGAAAACCCTGACAGCGATAACCGGCAGAGTGAGAGTATGCCGAAGAAAAGTGAAAGGAGAAGTAGATGAAAAAGTTCTGGAACTGGATCAAGGACAGTGACGAGACCAGAACTCTCCGGCTGGAAGGCCCCATCGACGAGGAATCTTTCTGGGGTGATGAAATTACACCGCAGATGTTCCGGGATGAGCTGAATGCCGGTGAGGGTGATGTGACCGTCTGGATCAACAGCCCGGGCGGCAATGTGTTTGCTGCTGCCGAGATCTATACCATGCTCAAGGACTACAAGGGCAGCATCACGGTCAAGATCGATGCGATTGCTGCATCTGCGGCGTCCGTTGTTGCCATGGCCGGAGATGCCGTCCAGATGAGCCCGGTTGCTATGCTGATGATCCATGACCCCAGTACCGTTGCGATGGGGAACACCAAGGATATGGAGAAAGCTATCGAGGTGTTGAACGAGGTCAAGGAGAGCATCATCAACGCCTACGCATCCAAGAGTGGCCTGTCCCATGCCCGAATCGCAAACCTCATGTCCAACGAAACGTGGATGAATGCGAAGAAAGCCGTGGAATTGGGCTTTGCGGATGAAATCCTTTTCTCAAAGAAAGAGGATGAACCTGACAGTGACCCGGCGAACCCCGATAAGCCGGAGAAGACTCCCGATGAAGAACCGGGCGAGGGCGAAGAAAAGAAGCCGTTCCAACAGGATACGGCAGGGCACCTTTTCTCCAGCCGTCAGATGGATCTAATCGTCCTGAATCGTCTGGGAGTCAAGCCTGATACCCCTGCGGCTCAAACGGAGCCGCCCAGTGATCTCCCCGCGGAAGCCGGTCCTGTCCTTGACATGGACGGAAAGACGGAGGAAGGGGATTACTCCTATAACGTCCTGATGAAACAGCTGGAGTGCATGAAATGATGCGCCCCGGCTTTTTTCATGCCGAAAACACGAAATTCATGGAGGTACAACACTATGAGTAAGATTCTGGAACTGCGCACCAAGCGCAATACCCTCTGGGAGCAGACCAAGGATTTCCTGGAAAAGAACCGCGGCGATAACGGTCTGGTCAAGGCCGAGGCTGTGGAGCAGTACAACAAGATGGCACAGGAGGTCAAGGACCTGGGTGCTGAGATCAAGCGGCTGGAACAGCAGGCGCAGATCGAGGCACAGCTGTCTGCGCCCACTTCCAACCCCGTCCATGCTGACCCCAAGAACGGCAGCAAGAAGGATGTGAAGCCGACTGCTACTGCCGAGTACGCCGAGAACTTCTGGAACATGATCCGCAACCGTGGTCATTACGGCGAGGTCCGCAATGCCCTGTCTGTGGGTGAGGACACCGAGGGCGGCTTTACCGTTCCCGATGAGTTCGAGAAGAAGCTGGTGGAGGCACTGGAGGAGAACAACATCTTCCGTGGCATGGCGACTGTCATCCGTACCAGCTCCGGCACCCGCAAGATCCCCATCGCAGAGGATACCGGCGAGGCAAGCTGGATCGATGAGGGCGAGGAGATCCCCGAAAGCGATGCGACCTTCGGCCAGACTATGCTGTCTGCCTACAAGCTGGGCACCATGATCAAGATTTCCAACGAGCTGCTGAACGACTCCGCCTTTGACCTCGCCACCTATATTGCCCGCCGTTTCGGTGTGCGTATGGGTAATGCCGAGGAACGCGCCTTCATCACCGGTGACGGTGTTGGTAAGCCTCTGGGTCTGCTGGCTGAGACCGGCGGCGCAAAAGTCGGTGTCAAGGCTGCCAAGCAGGATGCTGTCACCTTTGATGAGATCTTCAAACTGTACTATGCGCTGAAGGCTCCTTATCGCAAGAAGGCGCAGTTCCTCTGCAACGAGGCACTGGTGCTGCAGCTGATGACCATCAAGGACAACAACGGCAACTATATCTGGAAGCCGGGTCTGGAGATTGGCAAGCCCGATACTCTGCTGAACCGTCCTCTGAAGACCTCCGCCTTTATGCCGGAGATCAAGGGTGGCAACAAAGTCATGGCCTTTGGTGACTACAGCTACTACTGGGTGGCTGACCGCCAGAACCGCACCTTCCGTCGCCTGAACGAGCTGTATGCCCGCACGGATCAGGTCGGCTTCCTGACCACCCAGCGTGTCGATGGCAAGCTGATCCTGCCTGAGTCCGTGCAGCTTCTCCAGATGGCTGCCGGCGGCTGATAAGAGAGGGGGATGAACGATCATGGCACTGATCCCGCTTTTTGAAGCGAAGACCTATCTGCGCGTGGACAGCGGGGATGAAGATGCCCTGATCGGTATCCTGCTTTCCTCGGCCGAGCAGATGTGCAAGGATGTGGGCCGGCTCACGGACGACCAGTGGGAGGCAGTCAATGCCGCTGACCGGGATGCCGAGAACGGGGTCACACCGACGAGGGAGCTGGAAGCCCTCCGCAGCACTTGCCGTGTGGCAATTCTGTATGCGCTGGGCTATTTGTACGAACACCGGGACGAAGCGGACCATAAGCAGTTGATGCTGACGCTTCGTTCCATTCTGTTCGCTGTGAGGGAGGGGGTGTTCTGATGATCGATAAGCTGAACGAGAGGATCACGATCCAGCAAAGTAAGCACATGACCGATAAGGTCGGAAATCATCGGAACGCATGGGTGGATTATTATACCTGCTTCGCCTACGCTTCGACCTTTGAGGCGCAGGAGGATGAAGGTGAAGTCACGGCCGAACAGAAAAGCGTGGTGTTCACGGTACGTTGGTGCAGCGAGGTCAATAAGCTGACCTCCACCGGTTTCCGGGTCCTGTTCCGTGGGGAGCTTTACGACATCACGTCCGTGGACCCGATGAACTATGGTAAAAAGACCATCAAGCTGCATTGTCGGCTGGAACGGAGGCAGAAATGAGCAAGACTGTGAGTATCGACGGAATGGCAGAAGCTATCAACGAGGGCTTGCAGGAATATGCGAAGCTGGCATCCTCTGAGGTCAAACGTGCCGTCCGCAAATCTGCTAAGACCGTCAAGGAAAAGATCGAGACCGGCGCACCGTCCCGGACTGGACGGTATAAGTCCAGTTGGGTGGCGACCAAGCAGGAGGAATCCAGTCAGAGCCTTCAGATGGTCGTCCATTCCAAAGACCGATATCAGTTGTCGCATCTGCTGGAAAACGGTCATGCGAAGCGTGGCGGTGGGCGTGTGGCGGCAAGACCGCACATTGCTCCTGCCGAGCAGGAGGGGGTCGAGCTGCTCCAAAGCCTCATCGAGAAAGCACTGAAGTAGGAGGATGCCATGACCCACGCAGAAGTCAAAGCGATGGTGGAAGAAATGGGGCTGCCCTATGCGTATGACCATTTTGCAGAAGGGGAAAGCCCTGATCCGCCATTCATCTGTTTTCTGTATCCGAAAGCCGCAAATTTTAGTGCGGACGGCATCGTGTACCACCACTTCAATCGGCTGGACATTGAGGTCTACACCGATTACAAAGACCCGGATATGGAAGCAGCAATCGAAGAAGTCCTGACCGAACATGAACTCTTTTATGAAAAGAGCGAGGTTTGGATCGAGACGGAAAAGATGTATGAAGTCCTGTATGAGCTGACCGTGTGAGTCAGCCGCAGGGCTTTTTTCACGAGAGGAGAAAGCAATGGGTAAGAAAAGCAACAAGGTCAAGTACGGCCTGAAAAACTGCCATTACGCCAAGGCAACCTTTGACGAGGACGGCGGCGTTACCTACGATACCCCGGTACGCATCCCCGGTGCGGTCAGTCTGTCCCTGGATGCCAATGGTGATATTGAGCCGTTCTATGCGGACAATATCGCCTACTATGTCGTGAATAACAACTCCGGCTATGAGGGTGATCTGGAAATCGCCCTGATTCCGGAGTCCTTCCTCACGGACATTATGCACGAGGAACTGGATGGCAACGGTGTTCTGGCGGAAAACGCCAATGCCGAGCTGGAGCACTTCGCGTTCCTGTTCGAGTTCGATGGCGACCAGCGGCATATCCGCCATGTCATGTACAACTGTGTCGCATCCCGTCCGTCCATCGAAGGTGATACCAACGAGGACAGCAAGGAGGTCAAGACCGACACCCTGACCCTGCAGGCGACCCCGCTGGCGAATGGTTATGTCAAGGCCAAGACAGGCACCAACACCAGCGATGATGTCTACAACAAGTGGTACGAAAAGGTCTATGAACCGCAGGCAGAAGCCGCCAGCGTGACCGACCCTGTGGAGAATGAACCCCAGGGCTAACAAAACCGAGGCAGGGCTTAGGCTCTGCTTCCTACATTACTATATAGAGGAGATTTTCAATATGAAAAAGCATCGTGTATTTTCCCTGTTTACTGTCATCTTTGTGGCCTTCCTGCTGTTCCAGTCGGTGACCATCGTCCCAACCGGCTACACGGGCGTGAAGACCAGCTTCGGCCAGATTCAGGAGGCCACCATCCAGAGTGGCAAGCTCAACTTCACCATTCCGTTTGTCCAGAGCATCCATACCGTGTCCAACAAGCAGCAGGACAAGCACATCGAGGCACAGATCTGGGGCGAAGCCTCCGACAAGACTCCTGTGTATGCCGCAGATGTGATCGTGACCTATCAGGTGCTCCCGGAAAAGAGTGCATGGCTGTATGCCAATGTATCCGACACCAAGAATCTGGTTGGTGACGAGTTGGTGGCATCTGCCATCAAGTCCGCGATGGCCGAGCTTGGCCCCAATGAGGTCACCAACCGCACCAAGATCGAGCCGCTGGCACAGCAGAAGCTGGCAGAGTCCCTGAACCAGAAGTATGGCGAGGGTGCTGTGTTCGTCAATAAGGTGGTCATCAACAACATGGATTTTGAAGAGGCATACAACACTGCCATCCAGCAGAAGTCCATTGCCCAGCAGAACGCTGACAAGCAGAAAATCGAGAATGAGGCCGCCATTGCAAAGGCTGAAGCTGACAAGCAGGTGGCAATCACCAACGCCGAGGCGGAGGCACAGAAGACTTCCATTGCCGCGGATGCACAGGCTGAAGCTAACCGCAAGATTGCAGAAAGCCTGTCCGATACCCTGATCGAGTACCAAAAGATCCAGAAATGGGATGGCAAGCTGCCCACCGTCAGCGGCAGCAATGCACTGGTCAGTATTGACCCGGCAGAATAAGCACGACACGAACTGAGGGCAGGGCGGAGGCTCTGCCCTTTCTACATGAAATGGAGGATTTGACTTATGGCTATTACGAAGAAAATCGAAATCGATGGGCAGCAGGTGGATTTCCGTGCCAGCGCAGCCGTACCGCGTCTGTACCGTATCAAGTTCGGCCGGGATATCTACAAAGACCTGCGTTCTCTGGAAAAGAGCGTGGGGGATAACGATGAGGAAAGTTCCAGTCTTGACCTGTTCAGCTTGGAGATGTTCGAGAATATCGCATATATTATGGCAAAGCACGCCCATCCGGATCAGGTGCCGGACACCCCGGATGAGTGGCTGGAGAACTTCAACACCTTCTCCATCTACCAGATCCTGCCTCAGCTGATCGAACTGTGGGGCCTGAATGTCCAGACGGAGGTAGAGGCAAGAAAAAACCTCGCAAAAGTGAGCGGGTAATGACCACCCCGCTCTTCATGCTGCGCTGTGTGCAGCTCGGTATCAGTATAGCCGATCTCGACTTGCTGACTATCGGATTGGTCAATGACATGTTCACAGAGCGGCAGAACGATGAGTATCCGTATCAGGAGCTGGCATCGCAGGCTGACTTTGACCGGTTCTAACCAAACTTTCGTGCTTATATTGATTGCAAAATAAGCACGAAAGTTTGTGAGGATAAAGAAAAACCCCGCCCAGCGATTGCCAGGCGGGAAAATACTGTGATATACAGTCCTATTCGATTTCAACATCTTCAAAACCAACAAGGTCATCTTCAGTGATACCGAGACGTCGAAACATCTCTTCTTCGGAAATAAAGGGAGACGCAGCTTGTTTTAGAGAATTGATATCGTTTATAAAGACATTGTGGCTGGCCAGAATTAATTCAGCGTCATCAACAACATGATAATAGCTGTATGTACAGAGCAAGTCGTAACATTCGGAGATATATCCGAGTATATCGTACTTTTTGAATAGTTCAGCACATTCGATAGGTGAAATATGCCATCTGGTCTGTGCTATGCGAAAAACCCAGCATTGCATATCTGCTATGTCAATTTCTCTTTCGGTCATGCGGAACTCCTATGCAGAAGCAGAATCGGTGGGCTTGCGAGTATCTTCAAAGACATTGCGGAGATAATCGGGACCCTCCATCCAAAGACCAGTGGAGTAATCGAACAGCTCCTTATAAGCAGGAGAACTCGAAAACTCAAAGAAAGCCTGGTTGAAGGGAACGCCTGTTTCGGTGCAGTAATCTTCGAGCATTGCTCGCATGACGTTTACAGCACAAGTTTCGCGCTGTTCATCGCTGATATTATAGGTGCTTGAAGTCATAGAGATCACTCCTTACAAATTCGAGGGATTGGATTGCCTTTTCGTTGCAGAAACAAAACTGGTCTTCCAGACGATTCGGCAGTAGTGCTTTGATAGCGAAGCTGTCGGCATCTTCGGAGCCGGGCTCACCGTAAGCGCGCGTGGTGTAGAGCTGCAAGGTACGAGCAGTTTGATCATCGGCAATTTTCCCTCCGATGATATCAAACTTGGCATACTGCTCCCGGACATCCGGGAACAATGTTCTTCTACGGTTTGAAGCTACAAAATGCAGCCAATTCCTATCCGCAGCGTTGAACAAGTGAATGGCGATGTCAGGATTCAAATGAAGTTTGAAAACAGAAATGTAACCCATCGTTGTGTCGGCAGGCAGTCTTTCCTCGTTGACTTGTTTGTTCACAGACAGCGGAACAAACCCTTGGGCCTGCTTGTAGGAGCTTGTGACGTAGAAACCGCGTCCGAAATCTTTGCCTTGCTTGCATTTGTTAAGATCAATTTCGGATACCTGCGTGAAACTACCGTGGTAAAGGAGCATTCCGTTTGTTAATGTCAGCATACGGAAACACCTCGATTCTTCAGCATTTCCTCGACATCGTCCAAGGCGCACTCGTAGCTGCTTAAATGGAGAAAATCATAGCATCTGGCAATAAATCCAAACACATCATTATCCTGAAATATCTTCGTGCAGGCTTCGGGAGACTTTTTCCACCTGGCTTGAGCCATACGGAAAACCCAGCACTGCATATCCGCAATGTCAATTTGATGTTCACTCATAGGGCGTACCTCCTTTGAGTACAATTTCTCAATTTAAGTATAGCTCTTTTCCCGGCTCATATCAACGATAGAATTGTAAATTTTTAAGCCCACATAAAAAGTAACTCACGAGTTACTGTCTTACGAGTATCATATTTCTCTCGGCCTATTCGCCTTGTGCGGATGGGCCTTTATTTATGCCCCGAAGGAGGTGGTTATCCGCATGGCATCCAGAATCGCAGGCATTACCGTTGAGATCGGCGGCGATACTACAAAACTTTCCAAGGCACTGGAAAGCGTCAACAAAACCATCAAAACAACGCAGTCTGAGCTGAAGGATGTCAACAAGCTCCTGAAACTGGACCCCTCCAACACCGAGGCTGTCACCCAGAAGCAGAGGATGCTGAAGGAGGCTATCGAAGCCACCAAGGAGAAGCTCACCACCTTAAAGACGGCGGCAGAGCAGGCCAATCAGCAGCTTGCAGATGGCAAGATCACGCAGGACCAGTACGATGCACTCCAGCGTGAGATCGTGGAGACGGAGCAGAACCTCAAATCCCTGCAGGAACAGGCGGCGGTAACCAATACGACCCTTGCCAAGATCGATGCGGTGGGGGAAAAGCTCCAGACGGTCGGCTCTCAGGTCGAGGGTGTGGGCAAAAAGTTCTTACCTGTTACGGCAGCCGTTACGGGCTTAGGTACAGCGGCTGTCAAAACAGCGGCAGACTTCGACCAGGAGATGAGCAAGGTCGCTGCTATTTCCGGCGCGACTGGCTCTGACTTTGATTCCCTGCGTGAAAAAGCCCGCGAGATGGGTGCCAAGACCAAGTTCTCTGCCTCCGAAGCCGCCTCCGCTATGGAATACATGGCGATGGCCGGCTGGAAGACCGGGGATATGCTGGATGGTATCGAGGGAATCATGAACCTTGCCGCAGCATCCGGTGAGGATTTGGCGACTACCTCGGATATCGTCACGGATGCGCTGACTGCTTTTGGTCTGTCGGCTTCGGATTCCGGTCACTTTGCGGACATCCTCGCAGCAGCGTCGTCCAATGCAAACACCAACGTCAGCATGATGGGCGAGACCTTCAAGTACTGTGCGCCTATTGCTGGTGCGCTGGGTTTCAGTGCAGAGGATACAGCGGAAGCTATCGGCCTCATGGCAAACAGCGGTATCAAGGCATCGCAGGCTGGTACTTCGCTGCGCTCCATCATGAACAACCTTGCCGGTGAAGTGACCTTTGCGGGCAAAAACATCGGCGAGGTCACCATTGCTACCAGCAACGCAGATGGCAGCATGAGAAGCCTGAACGATATCCTTGCGGACTGCCGTGTGGCTTTCTCCGGTCTGACCGAATCCGAAAAGGCAGCCAATGCCGAATCGCTGGTCGGCAAGAACGCCATGTCCGGTTTCCTTGCCCTGATGAATGCCGGCGAAGGTGACATCGACAAGCTCCGTGGTGCCATCGAGAACTGTGACGGTTCTGCGGAGAGCATGGCAGAAACCATGCAGGACAACTTAAATGGTCAGCTCACCATTCTGAAATCTCAGTTGGAAGAGCTGGCTATTTCTTTTGGCGACCTCCTGATGCCCACCATCCGCAAGATCGTGTCGGCGGTGCAGGCATTCGTGGACAAGCTCAACAGCATGGATGACAGCACCAGAGAAACCATCCTCAAGGTGGCGGCTCTGGCTGCGGCCATCGGTCCGCTGCTCATTGTACTGGGAAAGACCATATCGACAGTTGGTACGGCTCTGCGAGGATTCAGTTCGCTGGCAAAGGGCATCCGACTGCTCTCCACCCGGGTGGGCGGTGCAACCGGACTGTTCGGTAAGCTGGGCGCAGCACTCGGTGGGGTCTCGGCGCCGGTTATGGCGGTCGTAGCCGTCATCGGTACGCTGGTCGCTGCCTTCATGCACCTCTGGAACACCAATGAGGAGTTCCGCACCGCCATCACCAACATCTGGAACGGAATCGTCGAAAAGGTGCGCGGCTTCTGCGACCAACTGACCCAGCGGCTCAATGCCCTCGGCTTTGACTTCAAGGATATCGTCGAGGTGCTGAAAGCAGTCTGGGATGGATTCTGTCAGGTGTTGGCTCCTGTGTTCGAGGGTGCCTTTCAGGTCGTGTCCACTGTACTGGGAACGGTCCTCGATACCCTTATTGGTCTGTTCGATGTTTTTTCCAACCTGTTCCAGGGCAACTGGAGCGGCGCATGGGAGGCAGTCAAGGGCATTTTCTCCGGCATCTGGAACGGCATCAAGTCTATCTTCTCTACGGTGCTGAACACCTTGAAGGGTGTAGCAGATGTGTTCCTCGGCTGGTTCGGTACGGACTGGAACACCGTTTGGGAAAGCGTCAAGGGCTTCTTTGAGGGGATCTGGACAGGAATCAGCGATTTCTTCTCCGGCATCCTGACGGGCATCCAGACCACAGCATCTACCGTCTGGAATGGAATCTCGGCATTTTTCACGGGCGTTTGGACGGGGATCAAGGATTTCTTCGAGGGTATCTGGAACGGCATCGTCTCGTTCTTCACGGGGAAAACCGGGGAGATGGACGAGAACGCACAGTCCACCTTCAGTGGGATCTCTGATTTCCTCGGCGGTATCCTGACCGGCTTGCAGACTGTGTTCTCTACGGTCTGGGAGGCAATCTCCGGCGTGGTCAGCGGCGTTATGGATGCGATTTCGGCGGTCATTTCGACAGTCATGAGCGTCATCTCCGGCGACTGGTCTACAGCCTGGGAGAACATCAAGTCGGCGGCATCGACTGTGTGGGAGGGCATTTCGGGTGTCATTTCCGGCGCGTGGGAGGGAATCTCCTCCTTTGTGTCCAGCGCGGTTGAGACGCTCGGCTCTGGGCTTTCGACTGCATGGACGGGCATCCAGACAACTGCCTCATCTGCGTGGGATGGCATCAAGGGTGCGATCTCTACAGCTTGGGACGGTATCCAGTCCGGCGTGACCTCGGCGGTAGAAACGGTGGCCACCGGGCTGTCTGGGGCATGGGAAGGCATCCAGTCTACGGCAAGCACTGCGTGGGAGGGTATCAAATCCGGCATTTCCAGCGCATGGGAAGGAATCTCTGGATTTTTTGGTGGTATCTGGGATGCCATCACCGGCAAGACCAGCGACTCTACCACCCAGATGAAAACGGATACCTCTAACGCATGGTCCGGCGTGGAGACAGAAGCCCAGACCGCATGGTCGGGTGTGTCTACCTCCGTATCGACTGCCTGTACTGGCATGGCACAGTCTGTGACGAGCCAGATCGACAGCATCAAGGCATCCATGTCTGCGGCATGGTCCGGCATCGCTTCGGATACCACTACGGCATGGAATGCGGTCAAGACCAACCTCGCAACTGCATGGACCGGCATCACGACTTCTGTGACGTCCAGCCTGAACAGCGTAAAGACCGCAGTCACCAATGGCTGGACACAGCTCCGCACCCTTACAATATCCAGCTGGTCCGGCATCCAGTCGAGCCTGACGGCAAGCTGGAATTCCATCAAAACGGCAAGCACCACAGCAGTGAACGCAGTGAAGACTTCCGTTACCAATGGATGGACAAACCTGCGCACGTTGACAACATCCAGTTGGAGTTCCATCCAAACGGCACTGAACACAAGCTGGAACAGCATCAAGAGCGCAATGACAGCCTCGGTCAACGCAGTGAAAACTTCCGTCACGACCGGGTGGACGAATCTGCGCAGTTTGACAACGTCCAGTTGGAATTCCATCCAGACCGTGCTGAATACGAGCTGGAACAGCATCAAGAGTGCAACCACCAGCTCAGTCAATGCGGTCAAGAGTTCCGTCACGGCGGGGTGGAACAATCTCCGCAGCTTGACCGGCAGCAGTTGGTCGAGCATCCAGTCGGTTCTCAGTTCCAGTTGGAACACCATCCGCAGCACGGCATCGTCTGCTGTGAATGCGGTGAAGTCCACGGTTTCTTCGGGCTGGAACGGTGTGAAATCCACGACCAGCTCTACCTTCTCCAGTGTGCAGTCGGCGGTGTCCGGCGCAATGTCGAACCTGCGCTCCACGGTTTCTTCCGGTGTGTCCAGCATCAAGAGCAGCTTCAACTCTCTCAGCTCCATTGCTTCTTCGGCATACAGCTGGGGCAGTGACATCTGCTCTCAGATGGCGGCCGGTGTTCGTGCGGCGGCTGGCTCGGTCGTTCGAGCCGCAGAGAACGTGGCAAGCAAGGTCAGAAGCCTGCTGCACTTCTCTGTGCCTGACACTGGCCCTCTGTCTGATGCGGACGAGTATATGCCCGACTTCATGAAGCTGCTGGCAAGCGGTATCAAGAAGAATCAGGATAAAGTGGTCAAAGCGGTCAAGACATTGTCCGGCTCCATGAAGACCAATCTGAACACACCTGTGGGCGACATGGGCGATAAGGTGAAGTCGGTGGTGAGTGGTTTTGCCACAACGATCTCCGGCAGCACCACGAGGGTTCGTTCTGCGGCAAGCGGGCTGGCATCCGGCATCCGAACTGGCCTGATGAGCGGTCTGGAGGGCATGACCAGCGGGTTCCAGTCCGTGTGGAGCGACCTTGAAAAGATCACCAAAACATCGGTCAGCAGCATGAGCGATGAAGTGAAGCAGGGTTTCTCCGACATGAAAACCTCTATCGGAGACCTAAGCGATCAGACCAGTTCCCTGGGCAATGCGATCCGCAGCCTCGGTGATACCTTCAACTCGGATTTCCTGAAAGGTCTGGGTGAGGGTATCAGTAAGGTGGGCGACACGGTCAGCACGGTCACCGGCATTGTGGACAAGCTCGGCTCCATGAAGAGTACCTTCGGCAGCTTGGGCGAGACGCTCACGAACCTCGGCAATGCACTGGGCACGGATGGCGGCGGTGGTCTGCTGACAAAGATGGGCAGTTTCCTGTCGAAGATCGGCAACGCCGATGGCGGACAGATCGTCTCGAACTTCGGCAATCTGATCTCTGGGCTGACCTCCAAGATGGGTGGTCTGGGACAAGGTATCACCGGTGTCATCTCGAAGCTGGGCAGCCTTGGCAGCAGCGGAACTGGCATCTTGTCGAACCTCGGCAGCGTTGCGACTGGTGTTCTCTCCAAGCTCGGCGGTGTCGGCAGCAGCCTGTCCGGGTTGCTCTCCAGTGTAGGCTCTACGCTGGGCGGCATTGCTGGCTCGGCCGGTTCTGCGATTGCGGGACTGTTCGGTTCTGTTGGCACAACGGTGTCTGGTCTTGCAGCTGGTGCAGGCAGTGCATTGGCCGGTATCGCTTCTTCGGCTGGTGGTGTGCTTGCCTCGGCAGGTACAGCACTGGCTGGTCTTGCCGGCCCTGCTGGTATTGCGGTCGCAGCAGTCGGCGGTGTCGGTCTTGGGCTGACCGCTCTCTGGAAGAACTGCGATGGTTTCCGTGAGGGTGTGACCAACATCTGGAATAAGGTCACTTCTGTGTTCTCCAATGGTGTGACTGCCATTAAGAACGGCATCTCCAATGCGGCGTCCGCCATCGGCAACGTGGCATCCTCCATCTGGAGCGGCGTTAAGAATGTGGCATCCTCGGCGGTGAACTGGGGCAAGGACGTGGTCAGTGGTATCGCTGGAGGCATCAAGAAAGGTGTGTCGTGGGTCGGCAATGCCGCCAAGAGCGTGGCAAACGGCATCCGCAGTTTCCTGCACTTCTCGGTGCCGGACGAAGGACCGCTGGCCGATGCCGATACCTATATGCCTGACTTCATGAAGCTGCTGACTGGCGGCATCAAGGCCAGCGAGGGCGGTCTGCTGAAGCAGATCCAATCTATGGCTTCCAAGGTTCAGCAGGGGATGGCTGGCATCTGCTCCTTCAGCCTGCCGGAAATCAGGATTCCCCGGCTGAACACAAACGGTTGGAATTTTCCGCAGGCTGCTCTGGCCGGCGGCGGAACGACAAAGAACACGAATCTGGGTGGTGTTCACATCACAGTGAACGGCTACAACGCCCGGAACGATAACGAACTGGCACAGATCGTGGCTGACAAGATCAATGAGATGATCGACCAGGACGATTCGGTTTACAAGTAAGAAGGTGATGCGTATGGGCTATTTGCCTGAGAAAAAGACAGTATCCCAGTTTGATTTGAAGGGCAGGTTTGCACGGCAGTATCTGTCCTTTGCCGGGAAGTCCAGCAAGGACTTCCTTTTATATTTGTCCGGACCCGGTGTGTATGATTCCCCGGCAGCGGATGTGGAAAGCACGTCGGTTCCCGGCCGAAACGGAGACATCATCAGCGAGAATGCCAAAGCGGGTCGGCGGCGGTATCAGAATGTGGATATCAAGTATGAAGCGTTCTTCTTTAACGGTCTGCCCGCTAAGACCGCCGCGGTCAAGTCGTGGCTGCTGTCTCCGGTCGGCTACCAGAAATTGCAGGATACCTATGACCCGGACTTCTTCCGGATGGCGGTCTGTACCGAAGCGATGGAGTTCGATGTGACGGCGCAGAAAGCCGCCAAGATGGATCTGGTGTTCAATTGCAAGCCCCAGCGGTGGAGCGTGGAAGGGCAGAGGACTGTGCGACTGGAAAGCCGGGGCAACCTCATGAACCCCTTCGCATTCCCTGCACAGCCCATCTTCAAGGTCTACGGAGATTCGGGCGGTGTGCTGTATGTGGGCGATGAATCCATTACCATCCACAGCATCAAGGATTATGTCCTGCTGAACTGTGAGACGCATAATGCCTACAATGCAGGCGGCTTTTGCAATGAGACCATCCTCTCGGATGATTTCCCGGAACTGCCGGCCGGAAAGACGCAGATCGCATGGACGGGCGGCATTACGGCGGTGGAAGTGACTCCGCGCTGGTGGACGCTGTGAGGAAGGAGGTGGAGCGGGATGATCCCTTGTCTGTATGCATCCATGGAGACAAAGTTTGACAACAACGGCATCGGCAAGATGGCAGATGCTCATTCCTGTGTGGTGACGGAAAAGCGCAATGGCAGCTTTGAGCTGGAGATGGTTTACCCAGCAGATGGTATCCATGCGGATCAGCTGGAAGAAGGGAACATCATCCTTGCAAAGCCATCCGACACAGGCAGACCGCAGCCGTTCCGTATCTACAAAATCGCAACGCCGATTGACGGCAAGCTGACTGTCAAGGCAAGGCACATCTCGTATCAGCTAAACTTCATTACGATTTCTCCTTTTGCCACGACCAGCTGCACCGGTGCACTGGCAGGGCTAGGAAACCATGCGGCATCCGAGTGCCCCTTTGAGGTCTGGACGGATATCTCCTCCAGCGCCTCTTTTCGGCTCTCGGTGCCGTCCTCTTTTCGGAACTGCCTCGGCGGTATCGACGGTTCGGTGCTGGACACCTTTGGCGGAGAGTACGAGTGGGACCGATACACCGTCAAGCTCCATCATCACCGGGGCGCAGACCACGGTGTTCATATCGTTTACGGCAAAAATCTCATCGACTTCAAGATGGAGAAGAACATTGAGAGCGTGATCACGGGTGTACATCCGTACTGGCAGAATTCCGAGACCGGCGAGGTGACCGAGCTGCCGGAGAAGGTGGTGCTGGTAGAGCAGCGGTCAGTTCCGTACCAGAAGATCACGGTACTGGATTGCACCAGTGGATTTCAGGATAAGCCTACGGATGAGATGCTGCGCTCCTTTGCGCAGGATTATCTGAAGAACACCAGCCTTACCGAGCCGCAGGTGGATATCGACATCGACTTTATCCAGTTGTGGAACACCCCGGACTATGAGGATGTAGTGGAAGCGGAACAGGTGAGTCTGTGCGATACCGTCCATGTGTTCATTTCCAAGCTCGGTATTGAGGTAAGCTCTAAGGTGACCGAAACGCAGTACGACTGTCTGCTGGAACGGTACGATGGCATTACGCTGTCGAACTCTACGATCAGCAGCCGGAACTCGTCTTTGACCACAGCACTGAGTAACATCCGAAACACAGCCAATGAAGCCTATAATACAGCCCTCCGTGTGGAGACCAGCATGGGTGAGCAGATCGGCGGCATTTCCGTGTCGATGGTCTATGACGGTACTCTGCTGGCCGGCCTGTTCGGTCTGCACTACCAGAACGTGACCGAGGTGAACGGCGAAACCGTGCGGTATGCCTTCAATGCCGGGTCACTGGCAAAGTCCACTTTTGCGTGGAAGAACAGCCCAGCGGGATTTTTCATTTCCACGGACGGCGGTAAGACATGGGGCTACGGCTGGGAGCGGGACGATTCCCCGGTCAAGACGGCGTTGCTGCTGGAAAACACCCTGCAGGAGCTGGATGAACGCTATAAGAAAGCCGGAGAACTGACTGAAGAACTGCTCGAACAGTTGGATGAGCGGTATAAGACGGCATCCGCCTTGTCCGAAGAACTCATCAAAAGCCTGGACGCACGCTACGGTACGGCAGATAAGCTGTCTGAGGTGCTGCTTGCACAGTTGGATGAGCGATATAAGACGGCATCTGATTTGTCGGAAGAACTCATCAAAAAACTGGACGAGCGGTACGGAACAACAGACAAGCTGTCCGAAACGCTGCTGGCGAAACTGGATGAGCGGTATGCACCGCCCATCTGTGCGCAGGAGGCAGCACCAAAGAATCCGAAAACAAATGCACTCTGGGTCGATACGACCGCCCTGCGGCTGAAGCTGTGGGACGGAGAAATTTGGCAGACGGTAGGCTATGAGCCGACAACGCCTGAGCCCGATCCGGATACCCCGACAGAGAGAGGAGGCGAAGAAGATGGCAAACAGGAAGGCGAAAGCAGTGGCACAGACAGCGGAGGAACCGGCGCAGGAGGCACTGGTGACTAAGTCGTTCACGGTGTTTCAGGACGTGGAACTGTCATTCACAGAGAACCTGATCCCGACCCACATCCCGGTCAAGCAGTACGACAACCAAGCCCGAAAAGTGCGGTGTCGGCTGTATCAGAACGCGCTGGAGTATAAGGTCAGTAAGGACACCATCGTCAGCTACTCGGCTACTCGGCCGGACGGTGCAGTGTTCCAGTATTCCAGCGAGACCCGCCCGGACCTTGTGTTCGTGGATGATGGTGCGGTCATCCTGACGGTCACATCCTTTATGACCGAAGTATACGGCAGGTTCCCGATTGACATCTACCTTCTGTCCGATGAGGGAGATGTGATCGGTTCGTTCAGTTTGGTGCTGAATGTGGCTCGCGCAGCGGTCAAGAACGGCAAGATCGCCACGCTGACCTATAAGCAGGCGCTGGATGCAGCCGCCAAGGGCATTCTGGAATTCCTCATCACCGATGACGGATACCTTGTGATGCGCTCGGATGATAAGCTGGGACTGGCGCAGGGGTCTGTGTCCAGCACCATTGATAAGGTGGCGAAGGACATCGCAGAGGGCATGGTCACCTCGTCCATCGACATGGACGGGCATCTGGTGTTCCAGAGCTGGGATGCGCTGGGACTTATCTTTGAGATGGACGATGAGGGGCATCTCATCGTGAGATACAATGAGGCGTAAGCCGGAAAGGAACTAAAATGGGAGAGTTTGTTGGCAAACGAGTGGTACCGGATCATGTGGGTGTCTGGGACCAGAAAAAGACCTATGAACCCTTGATGATCGTGCTGGACGGCGAGACCGGTGACAGCTATATCAGCCGTAAGGCTGTGCCTGTGGGTGTCTCGCTGGCAGATGAGAGTTACTGGTCGCTGTGTGCCCATTATTCCGCACAGATGCGGAAGCTGGAACAGGACGTGGACGTGGATGTCCAGCAGATGCACAGTGATGTTACAGCAGTTAAGAATGCCATGAGTCAGGAGTTCCAGGAGACCCATACGGCAATCAGCAAGGAACTGGATGATACGCACAAGGCGATCAGTCAGGAGCTGTCCGAAACGGAACAGCGTGTCAATGAGAATCTGGAACAGACCAGTTCGGAGTTGACTGGCAAGGTCGAACAAGCCAAGTCCGACCTGAACACCGGCCGGCAGGAACTGAAGGATGCCAAGGATACGCTGAACAAACGGATGGACAGCATTGCCGGGGGAAAGACCTCGGATGCGGAGATTCTGGATGCTCGTGTGGATGCGGACGGCAACACGCATGAGAATCTGGGTGCGCATATCCGCAGCGGTTTCGAGAGCGTACGGGCAGACCAGGAAGAGGCTGTGAACCACATTGGCCGGATGGCTGCTGTCAGTGATGCCATGCGCACTGCGAATATGGTACACACGGTGGACTTCAGTGCCAGCAATACCTCTGGAGATGTCAAGGCAACAGCAGTTTCGCTGGGACATGGCGACCGGGCTGGTGTCATCATCAACGGTGCCTTGAAGGAAGGGGAAAATGATGTAAGTGTCCTGCGCTTTACGGAGCCCATGGCATTCAAAGCGGGCACGCCATACACCGTTTTCATTGATGAGACTACCCCCAAGGTGGGGTATGGCATCTACTTCTATGAGGTGGGCACGGGAAACTGTCTGCAGGTTGGCGGTATCAACCGCGGCTTTACGCCGGCAAACACGAAGATTGCAACGGCTGTGTTCGACAACGGCGGTATGTTCCGTGCAGGCATCTATTCGACCAACTGTGAATTCGAGAATCATGAACTTCACCTGTACGTTGTGGAGGGCGAGTATACTCAGAGAGATTTCTTTGGGCTTTCTACAGTTGCTGATGTGTCGGGAAATGTAGCAGAAATCGCCTCTGTTCGAGATGAAGTGAGAAAAAACAATCTCATTGTCATGAAACAGGTGATTCTGAAAAATGAAGAAAATGAACCCCTTTGGACATCGACTCCAGTTGGTGCGTTGAACCTCGGTGCAACCGTGCTGAACGGACAACTGGGACCGACTGCTGGAACCTATGCAGTCCAGATTTCCAGCCCGTTTATGCTGGATAAAGAGAAGGACTATACGCTCTTCCTGTTGGATGAGCGTAAGGATCTGGAATACTCCGTCTATCTGTTGGATGAGACCACATGGAAAGATGTCATGGAAAACGGCGCGACCCGTGCATTCAATGTCATTCACAGCCCGTGTGGTTTGATTCCGGCGCATCAGACCGGTAAGCATCAGCTGCGGATCTGGGTGCAGCAGGATACGGTGTTTGACAATCGTGCGATTCAGGTCTATCTGGTGGAAGGACGTTATTCGGAGAGCGAACTCCGCACCTATCTTCCGGCAAAAGAGGCATCCGCGGCCACGAAAGGCTTGATTGGTAATCTGAACGCACTCAACCGTATCAGTGATCCGCTGCGCCGGAACAACATGATCCGCACCATCGATTTTCAGGCAAGCGCCTCTGACGGACAGGTTTGTGCAACGGCTGTGAGTTCGGGGGTTGCCTCCGGTACGGTCATCAATGGAAGCCTTGGTCCCAAGCAGGGAAGAAATACCCTGTATTTCGGAGAGTCCATCTGGCTCGACAGAACAAAAAAGTATACGCTGTACGTCCGGAGCGATGAAAGTATGCCATCTTGTGAGGTTTATCTCTATGGCAATAGCAAGAGTGGCTGTATGCAGGTGGATGGCCTCAATAAGGGCTTTAGTGTTCACGGAATTATCCCGGTGACGTTTACTCCGGATGAAAGCGGTTACTATCGTCCGGGTATCTATACCAGCCAGAATTTGAATTTTCCAAATTGCGAGATGCACCTGTTTGTTCTGGAAGGAGTCTACGCCTACGACACAGTTCGTGGTCTTGTGGAGTTCAACGACCTCAACGGGAGCTTTACGAGTCTGGCCGCTGTGCATGACAATGTCCGGAGCAAGAATCTGTTCCGAACGATCAACTATGGAGACTCGAATCCGCAGACAAATGCTAAGATTCAGATGATTGCGGACAGCGATATCGATCAGGCATCCGTGAAGATCGTGGGCAATATGGGTGGTACTCTGGCTCTGAACAGCATCCGCTGCACAACCCTTGTGCCGCTGACTTCCGGAAAAACCTATACGTTGCTTGTGCGTGAGGATGAAGATTGTCCCGCCCTTACGGCATTCCTCGGTGATGAAGTGACCTACGGCTCCATTCAGATCAATGGTGCAACAGTGTCCGTGAATACGAAGAACCGCCATGTGTACACCTTTACTGCTGATAAGGACTACTCCTGCCGTGCGCGTGTCGTATGCGATACGGCTACGACTTTTGACGGGCAGCATATCCGTGTATATTTGGTGGAGGGGGCCTATACCGAGCAGCAGATGCGCTCGTGGGCAGAGTATTCTGAACTCCTGCAGGTCAAGGTGGATGCAGACCAGAGGGTCCAGGTATTGTCTGACCGCGAGGATGCTCGATGGATTTCCACGCACAATGGCTTGGAAAATATCTTGACGGTGTCTGATCGAGCACGGATGAACAATATGGTGAAGACCATTGATTCGGTGGTTCGCAGCAATGCCGGCGATGTGTCGGCAACGGCAACTGCCCTCGGCGTTTTGGATGGAGCGGGTATCATTGTCAATGGCCTGATGTCCAGTGAGTTGAATGCGACCATCCTTCGCATCTCCGAGCCGATGCATCTGGAAAAGGGAAAGGCCTACACAGTGCATATCGTGGACGACGACCCGCCTGTGCCTTATTCCATGTTCTTCTATAAAATTGGCTCCAGTGTTTGCTTGCAGCAAGGCGGCTCCAACCGCGGCCTTTCTGCAATCGGCAGCCGCTTTGAACAGGTGATCCCGGATGTGACAGGCGATTACCAGATGGGCGTTTACTCCACTGCCGCTGTGTTCAGCAGCCACATGATTCATGCCTATATGTACGAAGGCACAGGCTGGAGTATGGATGACTTCTACGCCTATCCCAAGAGCGATGTGCTGGCGGCGACTATCTCTGAGATGGCGGCTGTCAAGGACAGCGTCCGAAAGAAGAACCTTGTAAAGATGCTGAGTACGAAGGGATTCTTGGATGGTACGGGAGTTTACCGCTTGAATTCGATTGGTATGCCGGACCCGGCGGGCATTATGTTGAACGGCACCTTTGGTACGGCAAGCACTACAATGTACACGAACATCAGTGAGGTGTTCCACCTGGATGCAGGAAAGCCCTACACAATCCTTATCCGAGATGACGACAAGACCGTGGACTACAATATGACTCTGGTGGACAGAACGACCGGGTTTGCGGTTAAAGAGAACGGCGTGAACCTCGCTTTCAACGTTCAGAAATCTCCGTTTGACACGTTTACCCCGGATGCGTCCATGGACGTGAGACTTCGCATCAACTATCGTAAGCAGATGACGCTCATGGATCACATCCTCCATGTTTATGTGTGCGAGGGTAAGTTCAAGCTCAGTGAGCTGCTGTCCTTTGCACAGGAAAAGGAAGAGGATACCAGTTTCCCGTATGCCAGCTATAACCTGCCGCTTCTGAAGCTGACAGGTTCTATCAAGGGAATCAGCAAGGAGAACAAGGTCAAGCTGACCTACGCCTACGGTGAACTGACAGGCAACTGTACGCTGAAATGGCAAGGTGCTTCCAGCATCGCATACGATAAGAAGAACTTCACCATTACCTTCGATGAAAAGCGAACAATCGTTGAGAAGTGGGGTGCTCAGAAGAAGTACTGCCTGAAAGCCAATTATATCGATTTCAGCCATTGCCGAAACATCGTTGCGGCCAAGCTATGGGGTCAGGCGGTGCGTACTCGCCCGAAACGCAACGAAAAGCTGTACGATCTGCCCAACGGCGGCGCCATTGACGGGTTCCCTATCATGGTGGCAATCAACGACGAGTATCAGGGCATCTACACGCTGAACATTCCGAAGGATAAGTGGATGTTCGGTATGACCGATGGAGCCAAGGAGTGTATCCTGACGGCAGAAACGCACGCCAAGGGAACGCAGTTTGCCGAGGAGGCCAAGGTGGACAAGACCGACTTCGAGATGGAGTATGTGCCGGACGAATCCAATACCCAGTGGGTCAAGGACAGCGTGAACACTCTGATCCGTGCTGTTATGAACTTCAGCGGTACCACCGCAGCAGATGTGGAGTCGGCACTCAGTCCGTATCTGGATCTTGACAGCGCCGTGGACTACTTTATCATTACCTCCATGTTCGCACTGACCGATAACCTCGACAAGAACTATATCCTGATGACCTTTGATGGCGTGAAGTGGGCGTTCTCCGAGTACGATCTTGACACCGCATTCGGTAACTGCTGGAACGGCAAGGTCTACTATAACCCGGATACAGTCACGACGCTCAAAGGGTTTGCCGGCAGCCACAAATTGATGGGAATCCTGTACAACTGCTACAGAGCAAAGATCAAGTCCCGGTATGCCTCACTCCGAAAGAACGTTCTGAGCGAGGGTAATGTTCAGACGGTGGTTTCAAACTTCCTTGTGGACATCCCGAAGGGGCTGCTGGATCATGAAGTGGTGTTGTGGCCAAAGATTCCCGGAACGAACACTAATAATATGAGCCAGATTATCAACTGGTATCGTCTGAAGTGTATCGCTATGGACGCAGAGGTAAATGCCCTCTGAGAAAGGAGAATTATGAATAAAAACGATAATATGAAAGAAATTTTCGGGGGGGGGTACTCCTGAAAGCTGATTTTCATCCTCCCCCTGCTTGCGAAAAAGACGTTGGTAAGCCTTTGAGCAAGCAGAAGGGAGAATGAAATCATGGGTGAATTCGTAGGCGGACGCATTGTGCCGAAGCATTGCGGCGTATGGAGCAAGAACAGCAAGTACGAGATGCTCAGTATCGTGTACCAGCCGGAGACGGGCGACAGCTATATCAGCCGCAAGTCCGTCCCGGCGGGTACGTTGTTGGACAGTGCGGAATACTGGGCTATCTGTGCGGAGTATTCGGCGCAGGTGCATCAACTGGAACAGGATGTTGATGCTGATGTCGAGCAGATGCACACTGACCTTACACAGACCAAGGCTGATATGAGCAGGGAGTTTTCGGAAACTCATACAGCTATCAGCAAAGAACTGACGGATACGCATACGGCTATCAGTCAGGAGCTCACAGAAACGGAAAGTCGTATGCAGGAGAGCCTGCAGCTGACTACAGAAACTCTTTCCGGCAAGGTCGAACAGGCCCAAACTGATTTGAATACCGGACGTAAGGAACTGAACGATGCTAAGACCACGCTGAATAAGCGGATGGACAGTATCGCCGGAGGCATGACCACTGACAGTGAGATTCTGGATGCCCGCGTGGACAACCAGGGCACGACCCATGCGTCACTAGGCGAAGCAATGCGCTCTGCGGAAAAGACACACGGTCTGTGGGATGATTGGCTTACCACAATCGTGTCCCAGCTTCAGGATGAGGCGACTGGTCGTGAGACAAGGGAACTGACCTTTGATTCCACGATTCGGACCTTCATCAATCTGAACGGCACGGTGGGTACGCTGGCGAATGAAAGCGACAGTCACTGGCACACCTCGGAGATGATCCCTGTTGTGGCAGGCCATGTGTATATTATCACCGCATCAAGTGGCTGGAAGAAATACTACTATGCTTTCTATGACAGCGACGAGAATGTTCTTGCTGGTGAGATTGCGCCGGATAACAAGTCCGGCAAAATCGAGAATCGAATCGTAATCGCGCCGGTTGGGGCAGTCAGTATGCGTATCACCTGGATTCAGGTTTCGAATTTTATGGGTAAGGTGGAGGAAGTGACTCGTTTCCTTTTCCCGACCAATGAACTGAACGAGAAACCTGAATCCAGGATGGTCGCGGTGGAGAATGGTCTGGAAAAGGCGAAGGCCGACCTGATTGCAGCGGCAACCGGGGAGCAGAATACGCTTCTGAGTGCTGCGGTCGTGGAAGGGGAAGCAGTTGAGTTCACCTATACTGCCAACAGGTGCATCAATGAAAAAGCAGGCGAGGTTGTGCCGTTGTCAAGTGAGAACACGGCATTCCGTGTATCAGATCCTATCCCAGTTGCACCTGGTGAACTGTATGCGTTTACGGTATCCGGCGGCTGGAGTAAGTACCTGTATGCCTTCTACGATGCAGACGACAAGGTGGTAGGCGGATTCCAGCAGAAGACCGATATGATTCGAACTTACAACGACCGCATTTCTCCGGTCCCGGCAACTGCCGCAACGGTACGCATCGCATGGGTGGAGTACAACCACTTCACGGGTATAATCAAAAAGGTTACACGAATCAGTTATCCTTCGGCAGAGCTGGTCGGTACAGCAGCAGAACAGGCGGCAGAACGCGATAGCAGAATCTCCGGCTTGGAAAACCATCTGGCAAGCAAGGTTGTGGACGAGAACTACGAATATGCTATTGGAAAAGCTGTCAAAGTTACCGAAAACAACGGAATGCTCCTGAATCCGACAACAGGTGCCACAGTGAAAGAGCCGACTGGTAACACGAATTACCGGCTGTCCGAGCCTATCACTGTGGAACCGTACACCCCGTACTGCATCAGCGCAGCCGGAAAAGCTGGGTACGGCCTCTATGCGTTTTACGATGTGAACGGAAATCGGGTCGGCGGCGAAAACAACACAGGCAATACTGATCGCAAGATTGAGAATAAGGTTGTGACTTCTCCGGCACGAGCAGCTTCTATTCGGATTGCCTGCATCAACGGTATGCAGAGTTGCGGCATCCAGCCTATGACTCGTGGCTATTTTATCGGCATGAAACCTAAGTGGTATGGCCGCACATGGGTGTGCCTTGGTGACAGCTTGACGGAAAGCAATAGCCGTACCACGAAGCACTACTTCGACTATGTCGCCGAAAAGACAGGCATTAAGACTGTGAACCTCGGTGTCAGCGGTACGGGCTATATGCGCCGGAAGGATATCAACCGAGCATTTTACCAGCGCGTCAGTGATATCCCGGAGGATGCCGATGTGATCACCATCTTTGGCAGCGGCAACGATCTCTCGTCTGACCAGACGCTGGGAACTGTTACGGATACGGGTACCGACACGATCTGTGGCTGCATCAACGCGACTATTGACGCCATCTACGAACGCATCCCTCTGGCTCGGTTGGGTATCGTGACCCCGACTCCGTGGGTCGGCAGTATGCCTTCTAAGACAACCTGCGGTATGGCGAAGTATTCCGAGGCAATCGTGGAGATCTGCAAGCGACGCAGCATCCCGTGCCTGGATCTGTACCACGAATCCAACCTGCGACCCGATGATGAGAATTTCCGCAAGCTCGCATTCTCTAAGGATGGCGGTAACGGCGTGCATCCCGATGAAAAGGGGCATGAGATCATTGCTGCATCCTTCCAGAGCCTGCTGGAACGGCTCATCCTTTAATACCCCACAGCCACACGGCTGTGTTTATATAGAACACCATTACACAAGGACGGAGCACCGTCCTATTTTTTATGCCCTGCAAAGGGCAGGAAAGGCAAGGTACAAGTATGCAGAATGTAATCGACAAGCTCCAGTTTGCTTTTGCGGCACTGGGCGGTTTTCTCGGCTGGTTCTTCGGAGGCTTTGATGGCTTCCTCTACGCACTCATCATCTTTGTGGTGACCGACTACTTCACCGGCATCCTTGCGGCGGGCATCCGCAAGGAGCTGTCCAGCGAGGTGGGCTTTAAGGGCATTGCCAAGAAGGTGTGCATCTTCCTGTTGGTGGGCGTGGCGAATGTTATCGATACGCAGGTGCTTCAGAACGGCGCAGCGATTCGCACCGCTGTGATTTTCTTCTACCTGTCCAATGAAGGCCTGTCCATCCTGGAGAACTCTGCCGTAATCGGCATTCCCATCCCGGAGAAGCTGAAGGATATGCTGATCCAGCTGACCAACGAGAAGCATATCCCGGAGAAAGATGACGAAAAAGAAGGGTAACTATACAACTTTTCGCCATTTTCATTGTGCTTTATGAGAGGGAAATTTGGAGAACTGGGTACCAAATGCTGAATTTCAGTAAGCATAATGAGAGAAGTTTTCTGAAAAGTACCTCCCCAAAGCCAAAAAATCGTGCGCTTTATGAAGGAGTCTATTGGGAGAGGGCGACCTCTCCCTAATTTTAGATGGAGGAACGACTATGAATGAATATCCTGCAAAGCTGAACACCGGCTATTATCGTGTTCGGACCGATTGGAACGATGACGCATCCCAGCTCGGTGCATATAAGCTGCTGGCAAATGCCAAGGCGAAGTGTGACGAGAACCCCGGCAGCCATGTTTTTGCCGAGGACGGCACGGTCATCTATCCGGCGGATGAGCCCACGACTCGGGAAGAAACCGCTGAGGAGAAGCCTGTAATGGATCTCCCGGAAGAGGACAAGCCCAGCGATGATGCACCCGGCGATGGCGAAGAGGACTTCCCGTCCGCAGAGCCACAGCCGGATGCCGTTGCTTTCGGTAAGCTGAAGACCCTGATGAACATCCGCAAGGAACCCAGTCTCGAAGCAGAGGTCGTGACTGTGTACCCGATGAACACCATCGTGGAGGTGCTGGAGGTCTGCGACAACTGGCTGAAGATCAAGTGCCCGGAGGCGGAGGACGGCATTGCCTATGTGCTGAACGAGGATGATGCCTATGTCTTTGTCGGCAGAGATGTGTACGAAGTCGTAGCAGGGGACAACCTGTGGCGCATCGCAGAGCGTAAGCTCGGCAGCGGTACCCACTACACGGACATCCGTGAGCTGAACGGCCTGACTTCCAATGCCATCCGAATCGGCATGAAGCTGCTTCTGCCCTGACCAAAAACCAAATCAACACAGTCTGGCCCGGAGCAATCCGGGCTTTTTTCTATTGGGAGGAATCTTCTATGGCATACACTAACAGTCCCTTAGTGGTTTATACGAACCTCAGCCCGAACCATTCTGGGCAGCGGACACACAGCATCGACCGCATCACCCCGCACTGTGTGGTGGGGCAGTTGTCTGCGGAAAGTATCTGTGGCTGCTTCATCAGCCCGAGTCGTCAGGCAAGTTGTAACTACGGCATCGGCAAGGACGGCCGTGTGTCGCTCTGTGTCGAAGAAAAGAACCGGAGCTGGTGCTCTTCCAGTGCAGCAAACGATCAGCGGGCTATCACCATTGAGTGCGCCAGCGACCGGAACCACCCATACGCCATGAACAGTGCCGTGTACACCTCGCTGATTAAGCTCTGTACCGATATCTGCAAGCGGAACGGTAAGACCAAACTGCTCTGGCTGGGTGACAAGAATAAAACTCTCAATTACGCTCCTGCGGCAAATGAGATGGTACTGACAGTTCACCGGTGGTATGCGAACAAAAGCTGTCCAGGAGACTGGCTGTACAGCCGCCTCGGAGATCTGGCAGCTAAGGTTACGGCGGCACTCGGCACTTCCAATACTCTCACTGGTTTGCAGGCCACTTCTTTGAAGGGCATGGAACCTGCGGAGGTTGTGGCAAAGGTGGCACCGCTGTTTACTGCAAACCAGATGCAGTCCGGCATCCTTGCCAGCGTGTCGCTGGCGCAGTTCATTCTGGAGTCCGGCTACGGTAAGTCCGAACTTGCCCAGAATGCCAATAACTGCTTTGGCATGAAGTCCTCGTTGTCGGGAAACAGTTGGTCCGGCTCTGTGTGGGATGGTCATTCCGTTTACACGATGAAGACTGGGGAGCAGAACACGGACGGCAGCTATGAGACCGTTACGGCCGACTTCCGCAAGTACAGCTCCATTGAGGACTCCATCGCAGACCACTCTGCTTATCTGCTGGGGGCTATGAACGGCAGCAAGAAGCGGTATGAGGGTCTGGCAGGCTGCACGGACTACAAGAAAGCCGCGCAGGTCATCAAGGACGGCGGTTATGCGACGAGCCTTGACTATGTGCAGAACATCTGCCGGGTCATTGAGCAATGGAACCTGACCCAGTACGATGTGGCGGTAGCTACTACGCCCACCACGGCCCTGTACCGTGTGCGCAAGAGCTGGTCGGACGCTGCATCCCAGAAGGGAGCTTTCCGTGACCTGAGCAACGCAAAGGCGTGTGCCCACAAGAACCTCGGCTATTCGGTGTACGATGAGAACGGCAAGGTAGTCTATTCCACCAGCACGGCGTTCCAGCCCTATACGGTCCGGGTGTCTATCTCTGACTTGCGTATCCGCAAAGGTCCCGGCACGAACTATGGCTCCCGTGGCTTCACCGGCAAAGGTGTGTTTACCATTGTTGCGGAGGCAACAGGCAAGGGTGCATCCAAGTGGGGCCTCCTGAAATCCTATGCCAACAAGCGTGACGGCTGGATCAGCCTCGACTACGCAAAGAAAGTCTAACCCGTAAGCACTCACCGGCACATAGACCGGGCTGATTCAAACACCGCACTCCGGGCTTTCCGATTCGACCGGGAAGCCCTTTACATTTGTCGTATCTGCTGTGATCTGGGCGTTCTGTCAGGCAGATAGTTTGTCGATAATATGCCGATTTATCTTGGCGACAGAACTTGCTATTCAGCCGTACATGCGGCATTATACGACTACCCCAAGGAGGATGACGCAATGGAAATTGTAGTGAAACAGAAAAGGGCGGCGGCCTATTGCAGAGTCAGCACCGGCATGGAGTGCCAGGAAGGTTCCTATGAGATTCAGAAAAGCTACTTCACAGAGCTGCTCTCCAATAACCCCGATGAGGAACTCGTAAAGGTCTATGCGGATGAAGGCAGCGGACGCAGTACGCAGGGTCGGCCGGAATTCCGACAGATGATCCAAGATTGCATGGATGGCAAAATCGACATCATCTATACCAAGTCCATCTCCCGTTTCTCCCGAAATATGCTTGACTGTGTGACCGTGGTGCGTCAGCTGAAAGAGCTGGGCATCCCGGTCATTTTTGAAAAAGAGGGCATTAACACGATGGATGGCCAGAGCGAGCTGTTCTTCCACATCCTTGCCATCATTGCCGAGGAGGAGTCCAAAAGCATCGGTGAGAATGTTCGAGCCGGAATCGCGTATCTCCACGACCAGGGCATTCCGACCGGCCGTGTGACCTACGGCTTTCGCAGGGTCAACAAGCAAGGCGAATGGAGAATTGAGGAATCCGAAGCCCGTCGTGTACGATACGCTTTCGACCAGGCGGCAAAAGGAGTCTGCTACGCAGATATCCGAGTCGGCTTAGACAAGATGGAGGATGAGGAAGATACCGGCGTGTCATGGTCGCAGAATCGGAATCGACTGCCCAATATGCTGAAAAATGTCGCATACATGGGAGATTACTGGACGGATTGCTACTACACGGCCTACGGTAAGAATGGACGCCGATACAGCAAGCGGAACAGGGGAGAACGCGCCCAAGTACATCTGGAAGACCATCATGAAGGTATTGTCAGCAGAGAACAGTTCGAGCGTGTGCAGACCATGATACAGATGGGACTGCTCCACTCCGGACGGCGAAAATTCAATGAGGAACAGCAGAAGGTCCTGAACGATCCGAAGTGGCAGTAAGGAGTAGAATAAATGGAAATTACAGTAGAAAAGGTAGACACTGGGGTACAGAAGCTCGGCTTTCAGGCACTCAGTACTCTGAAAACAGTCCACGTTGCGGTCTATGCCCGTGTCAGCACGGACCAGGAAATCCAGCTCCACAGTCTGGAGGAGCAGATGAAAGCCTTTCGTGCCAAGATTGCCCAGCATCCCGGCTGGATGCTGGTGGATGTCTACGCGGACGAGGGCATCAGCGGCACAAGTGTGAAAAAGCGTAAGGAATTCTTGCGGATGATGGAGGACTGCGAAGCAGGCAAGGTCGATTATATCATGGCGAAAAGCATCTCCCGATTTGCCCGTAACACGGTCGAATGCCTGTCCTATGTGCGTCATCTCCAGAGCATCGGTGTCCAGCTCTATTTTGAAAAGGAAGGACTGGACACGGCAACTTCAGTATCCGAGCTGATCCTGACGGTCATGGCTGCCTTTGCGCAGGAAGAGAGCCGTTCCATTTCCGAAAACCTGAAATGGGGCATCCGCAAGCGGTTTGAAAACGGTGAGTCGCGCTGGACTAAGACCTATGGATATCGGAAGACCAAGGACGGTGAAATCGTCATCGAACCTGACGAAGCCGCCATTGTTCGGATGATTTTCAAGATGTACCAGTACGGCATCACGATGCCGGACATTTTGGATGAGCTGACCTTTATGCAGGCTCCTTCGGCAAGGGGAAGGCAGACGTGGAACAAGACCGCCCTCAAGTATCTCCTTGAGAACGAGAAGTACATCGGGGATATGCGGCTTCAGAAATGGGTGAGCGTTGACCACATCTCCCACAAGAGTGTGAAGAACGACTCGACCGTCATTCCGGTGTACAACGTCAAGAACCACCACGTTCCCATCATTGACCGCCATACCTACCAGCAGGTACAGCGCATTATGGAGCTGAAAGCACCGCATGGGGAGTACAGCCGCTACCCCTATTTTGATACGAACTTCGTCTGCCCCCTGTGTGGCAGGAAGATGATTCCGAGGGTTATGAAAGTTAGCCGCCAGAAGCGCATCATTGGCTGCTTTGATGTGGACGGCTGCCGCAGGTATGCGGTCAAGGCTTATCTGGTGGATGCCGCCCTGCTGGAAGCTTACAACACTCTTGAAATCAAGGAAAAGAAACGGACGGTCGCCATGCAAAGGATGCTGGAAATCAAGGCAGAAAGCCCGAAGCTGGACACCGTCCAGTATTACTGGCTGGATGACCTGGTGGAGCGTATTGAATTCAAACAGGACACCATGCAGGTGTTTTGGAAATGTGGTTTGGAGAGCGAGGTTGCGTTGAGCGCATCCAAAGCTGAAGAACCGACCCATGTGGCCGAACTCTATCGGAACTCGCTGGACTGTGCGCAGCAGAGCGAAAACAAGTCGGTGAGCGTTGTGCGGGCTGATAAGAAGTTGGTGAGTGCGGTGAGTCCGCGGGAGGCACAGCGGAACGCAGCCATGCAGGCGGCAAAAAACCTCCGTGCCAAGAAAGGCACCATGGCGAACGCCTAAAGAATGGAGCTGAAGCAAATGATCATAAAAAAGGTGATGCCGAAAGTTAAAACGGCAAAAAAGCGTGTGGCGGCGTACTGTCGTGTCAGCACTCTGCGTGAGGATCAGGACGAGAGTTTTGAGACTCAGCAGAAGTACTACACGGATATGATCCAGCACTACCCAGACTGGGAACTTGTCAAGATTTATGCAGACCGGCGCTCGGCAACGAAAGTTAAAAACCGACCGGGCTTTCAGCAGATGGTCATGGATGCCCAGGCTAAAAAACTGGACATCATCATCTGCAAGAGCGTCTCCCGATTCTCGCGCAACATGGTGGACTGTCAGCAGTACGCCAAGTGGTTTAGAACTCTTGGAATCACGATTATCTTTGAGGAACAGAACATCCGCACGGATGACCCGACCTGTGATTTTGTCCTTTCCATGATGGCAGCAGTGGCGCAGGATGAGAGCCACTCCATCAGTGGCAATGTTCAGCTCGCATACGAGAAACGCTTTGCAAGGGGTGAGTACAACCTTGGAAATAACCGCATCCTCGGCTATGACAGCGAGGATGGAAAGCTGGTTCCGAATAAGGATGCTTGGGTGGTCAAGGAAATCTTCAAGCGGTTTCTGGAAGGGCAGACCTTCCGTGAAATTGCGGACGGCATTGTGGCGATGGGAGCAAGGAGCAAAACGGGCAAGGACCATTTCTCTGTTGAGACCATCCGGTATATGCTGTCCAATGAAACGTATGTAGGAGACAAGCTCCTTCAGAAGAAGCCACCGGTGGATTACATCACGAAAAAGCCTGACCCCAACAGGGAGTACAAGCCGAACTACCTGACGGATGATCATGAGGCAATCATCGACCGGAAAACATGGGACGCTGTGCAGGAGATCCTCAAACAGCGAGAAGCGGATAATAAGGCCGGCATCTACCGGCGCAGCAAAGAGCACCATCCTCTCTACGGAAAAGTCTTCTGTGGGGAGTGTGGCGCTCCTTTTGTTCGCAGGACATATAAGGGCAGACATGGACACTACAAGGCATGGAACTGCAAGGAACGGCAGAAGGGCAAAAAGGGGAATGGCTGCATGAACGTCATAGTGAAGGAAGATGCGCTGGTGCAGGCTGTGTCCGAGAAGATGGGTGCAGATGCGGTGGACAGGGTTCAGAAAGTGCTGGTGTACAAGGACAGAATCGAAATCGTGTGACAGGGTGCAGCCCATCTGGTTGCTTTCCGACTGTGTGGATAGAAACATGGCTGGAAGGTGACCGGGTGGGCTGCTTTTTTGCGTTCATGTGTCTGCCATATTTGAAAAATAAAAAGGACACCCTTAACTGGGTGCCCCTTGGTCAAGTCGATTGCTATTTACTCGTCATCGTCGTTTTTATCGTTGTCATCGTCATCATCATCAGAAACGCTGACAGTTTCTTCAAACTGCTCTCGCCCAGGAATATGGCCGCCATCGCAAGTGCGTTGTGTTCTATCCGAGGTGTCGATATCCCAACCTCCACGTGTGCTGTAGCCATAAGGATGCTGGTCAGAATAAGATCTGCTCATATAGTTCTCCTTTCACAACATAAGAGGATGATAGCGTATTCTTATACTGTTAGTAAAGCATTTGGCGTTTGAAAAGTCAATGGCTAACACCCTGAAAGATATTCGTATGAATAATAGTAGAAATGAAATAAAGTAATTGCTATGTGCAAAAATCTGTTATATCCTTGGTGGCACAGAGAGACACACAGGAGGAATGAGCAGATGAAAGAACTTTTTCCCGAAGAATACGGTCTGGTTGGCCGGGAGCTGGCTGCGGCCGCAGTGGTGAAGTTTTATGTCAATGAAATCGATGGCGCAAGGAAAGAGCTGGAGGGCATCATGGGCAACGGCTCCGTTGACGGTCTTGCACTGGTGGCTTTAATCGACCGGGCTGTGGCTTACAGCAATGGCCGTGCGCAAATCGAAGTGCTGCAGCGGGTCAACGGCTCCCTGATCGTGCAGGATATCGGCGTGGACTTGCTGGACTTCCTCATGGACTGTTGTAAATAATCGGCTGTGTAAAAGAATATTCATGCCACCGCAAGTAATTAACTTGATATTTCAGGCATTCAATGGTAAAATCTAATTACACTGGGGTGGGTTTACCTTGTGAGAGATTACCTGCTTCTGGGAGTACTGCTTCGGAAAGGAGCGTGCCGAGATATGGGAATGTTTGTAAACCCAGATAATTCTGCATTTCAGGTTGCTCTGAATTCAGAAATATATGTTGATAAAACCGGGCTTATTAAGTACACAAACCGGGTTCTGAATACGCTGCAAGGGTACATTTGCAATAGTCGTCCGAGACGCTTTGGAAAATCCATTACTGCAAATATGCTTACGGCTTATTACAGCAGGGGCTGCGATTCAGAAGCTATGTTTGCAGGACTGGAAATTAGCAAGGATGTTAATTTTAAGAAACACCTAAATCAGTATGATGTAATTCATCTTGATATTCAATGGTGCATGGAGCCAGCCGGTGGACCAGAGCAGGTTGTTTCTTATATCAGTGAAAAGACGATAGCGGAACTTAAAGAGTATTATCCAGATGCTTTGACTGAAAAGACTGGATCTTTGCCAGAAGCCTTGTCTCAGATCAATGCAGCAACAGGCAAGAAGTTTATCGTCATCATTGATGAATGGGATGTTCTTATCCGTGACGAGGCTTCTAATACAAAAGCGCAGGAAGATTATATCAATTTTCTCAGAGGAATGTTCAAGGGAACAGAGCCGACGAAGTATATCCAGTTGGCGTATCTGACAGGTATTCTTCCTATTAAAAAGGAAAAAACACAGTCGGCGCTGAACAACTTTAAGGATTATTCGATGCTGAAAGCTGGGCCGTTGGCTTCGTATGTTGGTTTTACGGAGAATGAAGTTCATGCTCTGTGTGAAAAGTATGAGCAAGACTTTGAGGAAGTAAAGCGTTGGTATGATGGCTATCAGCTCGGAAAGTATCATGTCTACAATCCTAATGCGGTTGTTAATTTGATGTTTGATGGCGATTTCCAGAGCTATTGGTCGGGAACTGCGTCTTATGAGGCAATCGTTCCACTTATCAACATGGATTTTGATGGCCTTAAAGGCGCGATTATTGAAATGCTTTCTGGTGATAGCGTTCCAGTTGATGTGACTTCGTTCCAGAATGATACAGTTAGTTTCGCAAATAAGGATGACGTTATTACTTATTTGATTCACCTTGGCTATCTGGGATACGATCAAAAACTAAAGACAGCATTTGTTCCAAATGAGGAAATCCGGCAGGAGTTGATTCGGGCAACGAATAGAAAGAAGTGGAATGAACTTGTTGAATTGCAAAAGGAATCGGAGCAGCTTCTAAACCGGACGTTGGAAATGGATGGGAACGCTGTAGCGAGTGGAATTGAGAAAATCCACATGGAGTTTGTGTCTGTTATCCAGTATAATGATGAGAATTCGCTGAGCAGTGTTCTTTCAATTGCGTATCTTAGCGCAATGCAGTATTATTTCAAACCTATCCGCGAGTTGCCAACGGGCAGAGGCTTTGCTGATTTTGTCTTTATTCCGAAGCCGGAATATAGTTCGTCTTACCCGGCTATGGTCGTTGAACTGAAATGGAATAAGTCGGTGGAAACTGCATTACAACAAATCAAAAATAAGCAGTATCCAGATTCCATCATGAGCTACACGGGCAATATTCTTTTGGTCGGTATCAGCTATGATGAAAAGATAAAGGCTCATGAATGCTCAATTGAAAAGTTCGATAAGGTATGAAATGAGTTCTGAACAGCAAAAAAGAAAAAGAGGTCGACCGAGAAAAAATCCGAGTTATGATAGAAATAAAGTCAATAACGAGTTGCTGAAAAGGGTAGTAAACCTTTTCGAGGAGCCTTTTGACGATAGAGTAGAACGATCGGATAAAGCTCCAACCATTCGTGAGGTGGCGATGGCGTTGGAGACTTCACCGTTGAGAATTCGAAAAATTCTGATTACCGCCGAATACTATAGTACTGAAACAAGCCGTAGGGTGAGAACTTTACATGAAGAAGGGTATAGCACCAAGCAGATTATGGATAAGACAGGTCTGAGAGCAGCTTCTGTTAATTCGTACCTGCCATACATGAAAGGCGCATATAATTTACCTGAGTTATCGCTTAATTCGGAGCGACGACGTATGTATGTAAGAAGAAGTCACGCATGTAAAAAGCTTGTAGATAGTCTTGGAACAGCAGATCAGAAGCGTTATCTGTGGGAGGCGATAGAAGCATTTAGCTTATATTCGTTCCGAACAAAGGAAGGCAAATCATTTAATTATCGAACATCAGCCAATGAACTAGTAGTACAAAAAGATCAGATTGTAATATTCCGAAACGAATCAGAACAGATGTTTGAGGAATATAGACATGGAACCCAAGAGGAAAACTCTAAGTGGGAATATTTGATTCCCATTTTTATTCGACTAATTGGAAAGAACTGATTGCGGCCCGCCCACTGTGTACATCCCACATGGTTGGCGGGCTTTCTTTTTGCCCTTAATCATCCGACTCCCTACCTTATTATAACAGGGGTGTGTAAAACACATCCAGCCCAAGTTGATACTGATATTACTTCAAAGCCCATGCAGGCTGCTTCCTCCAATGGAGGTTGCACCTGTGTGGGCTTTTTTCGTTTCCGAGATTTCCTGCATCGCGGTACCCCGTGATTCGCGCTCATCCTGATCCGTAATGCCGCGGAGCAGAGGACAGTTCAAATCAGGCTCAATAAAATACTGAACACTATGTGGCCCACTTGGTCACCTTCCAGCTTGCTGAGATTTTTAGCAGCGGGGAAGGGCGACCCGGTGGGCTTTTTTCTTTAGCACGCCCTCAGAAAAAGTTAGCTGTATGCCTGAACTCGACCTTGATTTCAGACATAGAGCTGATTTTTTCTATCCGTAATTCAGAAGTTGACCTTAAAAGCCAGCCTGGGCGTTATCCGTAATTCAAAAGTTGCCCGCAAAAGACGGCTCTGGTGTCATCCGTAATTCAGAATAAGCTCTCTTTATGCCTGAAATCACCTTTGAAAAATTGGCGGGCGAGCCTGTTAGCCGTAATTCTGACTTTCGGCTGAATTTATGCCTGCTGGCACCTTTAGTGAAAACAATATGTAGACAGTAATGAAAATTGAACCACAAGATATGGCAGGACAGCGCAGATGAACTCGCAACATCGAAAATCTACATATTGTGGTTGAATTTTGACCATTAAAAACACTAACCACTACATATTGTGTTATCTGTATGTCGAGCGTTGAATCCTGTTTATGCCTGAAAGCACCGAGGGTGTTTCTGAGGGCCAAACCACTGCTATGAGTGGAGAAAATCACTAAATATCGATGATTTCGTACATTTTAAGCTGCTAAAAATTGGAATAAATTCCAGAGTGGAGTCAGGCACAAATGCAGCTCTTACAGTAGCGTTAAGCTGGAAAACGGGCAGATTGCCCTGTGCAAAGCCGAAATACTGCTTCTAGTAGTGCAAAATGCCGAGAGCATGGGCGTGAGAGAGGGCAAAATGAGGTTGAATGGAGACATTTATGCCCCGAAAAAGCACTTGTATGGATGCGACGGTAGATCGTGGGTTTATGTCTGATTGCACCGTGATGGGATGTGCCGACATTGTGGTGATTATCACATAACGGTTTCAGGGCTTGGTGATGATAACATCATCTGAGATTTCATCCCGGGCTTGGAGATAACAAGGCGGATGCGAGCATCTCATGCTCACAGAGATGCTCATTCCTGTGGTGTAATCCGGCAGAAGCAGGGGAGCTACCGTGGCATGAATGAGTGGAATCTGGAATAAGCACACGACTTACCGTAACGAGCGTTAGTGCTGTCAGGATTAAAGACGGGAGCTACCGTAACGTGTGATAGTGCCATCGGGACTAAAGACAGTGGTTACCATAGCGTGAATTTTCCGTAGCAGCGTTTATTGCGGCGGTGCAAGACATAGCGGCAGTGTGTAGATCACACTGCTGAGGACGATTAGTAGAGCTTTATAAGGAATAAACGGCTCAGACTCTTTGAGATTGAGTCTGGGCTGTAATCTTTGATATGCGGAGAGGAATTCGAGATGAAAAAAGTACTTCTAGTGACATTCTCAGACAATGCGGATCATCAGGACATAAGCTTTGGCATGTTTGAAAGCATTTATATGTCGGCAAGTGATAACTGCGATATTTGGATTATGGGAATCAATAATCCAAAGGTCCCTGTTATGGATACTCCCCATACACATTTAGTTGACTGTCCAAGGCGGCCTGGAATTGAAAAGAAAACTTTTGACATTAGGGAATTATATAAAATTATAAAGTGGATTAATTCCCAGAATTTTGATGTAATTTTCTTTGAAACGCTGCATGTTTGGAATCTTGCTATTATGATGTTTTGTCATAAGAATACTGTGATTTTTCAAATGATTCACGATCTTATTCCTCATAAAGGCGACAAACAAGAAAAAAGTGTTCATTTGATGAACAAAGCGGTCTGCAAGCTGGCTGATTATATCGTTTTGTGTAACGAGAAATATGTCTCAAAGGTTACGGAAATTTATGGTGTACCACAGGAGAGAGTTCGCTTCGTCGATATGTGGCGGAGATTTCCGAGGTACACAGAACCTCACTGTTCAAAACGGGCTTTATTCTTTGGACGAATGAATCCTTATAAAGGAGTAGATAATCTGCTGGAAATCGCAAAAAAATGCCCTGAGATTCAGTTTGATGTCGTGGGTCGTGTTGATCCTCAAGTACAAGAACTGGTAGATGAATTGAAAAAGCTGCCTAATGTTATGATGAACAATGGATATGTAACAGATAAGGAAATGGCAAAAGCATTCATTAAGGCAGATTGGATTGTACTTCCGTATAATTCTGCAACGCAGTCTGGTGTGGTCATAGACGGCTACCGATATGGACGTCCATGTATAGCATTTAACGTTGGTGCAATTGCAGAACAGGTATGCGAAGGCGTTAGTGGATATCTTATTCCAGAGGGTAACAATGTAGCATTTGCAGATAAGTTAAGAGAAGCAGTCTGTATGAGCGAAGGTGAGTATAAGAAGATGTCACAGAATGCCTATGAATATGGAGTAAAAAAGTATTCAGCAGAAGGAGCAATTGATCGTTTCGTGAATGTAATTTTTTCTTGATAACAAAAAAGGGGAGTTATTTATGAATATTGTTCTTTTGTCCGGTGGCTCCGGCAAGCGCTTGTGGCCCTTGTCCAATGACATCCGATCCAAGCAGTTTATCAAAATCTTTAAGAAGGAAGACGGCACCTATGAGTCGATGGTGCAGCGCGTCTATCGCCAGATTAAGAAGGTAGACACTGATGCAACCGTGACCATTGCTACCAGCAAAACGCAGGTTTCTGCAATTCATAACCAGCTGGGCGAGGACGTGGGTATCAGCGTAGAACCTTGCCGTCGCGATACATTCCCGGCCATTGCACTGGCAACCGCCTATTTGGTGGACGTGATGCACGTTGACCCTTCCGAATCCGTTGTTGTATGCCCGGTCGACCCCTATGTAGAGGATAACTACTTTGAAGCACTGAAAGAGTTGTCGGAGCAGTCAGATAAGTGTGAAGCAAACCTTGTGCTGATGGGCATTGAACCGACCTATCCCAGCGAAAAGTACGGTTATGTTATTCCTGAGAATGCTGACCATGTAGCTACGGTTAAGACATTCAAGGAAAAGCCGACTGTGGATGTGGCCGAGCAGTATATTGCACAGGGAGCACTCTGGAATGGCGGTGTCTTTGCCTATAAGCTGGGCTATGTGATGAACAAGGCGCACGAGCTAATGGATTTTACCGACTATCAGGACTTGTTCGATAAGTACGATACGCTGAAGAAGATCTCCTTTGACTATGCGGTGGTTGAGCATGAGCCGAAGATTCAGGTTGTCCGTTTCGCCGGTATGTGGAAGGATCTGGGTACCTGGAATACCCTGACTGAGGCAATGGATGAATCTATCGTGGGTCGAGGGATGATGAATGATACTTGCATGGATGTTCACATTGTGAATGAGCTGGACGTTCCAATTTTGGCGATGGGCCTGCAAGACGTAATAATTTCTGCATCGCCTGATGGCATTCTTGTTAGCGATAAGGATGCAAGTGGTGGAATTAAACCTCTGGTAGATTCGTTTGAACAACAGGTGATGTTTGCGGAAAAATCGTGGGGGGATTTTAAAGTCATGGATGTGGAAGAATCATCTATGACTATCAAGATTACATTGAATGAAGGACAAAGAATGAACTATCACAGTCATAAACATCGTGATGAGGTGTGGGTTGTGATTTCTGGTGAGGGAAAAACTGTTGTAGATGGAATGGAGCAAAAGGTCAAGGCTGGCGATGTCATCACGATGTCTTCTGGTTGCCGTCACACTGTTATGGCAGACACAGAGCTGAAGCTCATTGAAGTGCAGTTGGGCAAAGATATCAACGTCCACGACAAGCAGAAGTTTGAACTGGAGTATTGAGATACCGCAGGAGGCAACTATGCAGAATAAGAACAAGCCTTTTTTGCTCCGACCGTCCGGTAAGGATTATCTTTGGGGTGGCAGCCGACTCAACGATGAATTTGAGAAGAACATTGATTTACAGCCACTTGCAGAAACGTGGGAGTGTTCGACTCATCCGGATGGCCCCTGTTATGTTGTTGGCGGTGAATTTGATGGAAAAGAGCTGGCTGAAGTGCTGAAAGCTCATCCGGAATATCTTGGAGAGCGCCATAAAGGGAAATGCACACTACCAATCCTCATCAAGTTTATTGATGCCAAGAAAGACTTGTCTGTACAGGTACACCCTACGGATGAATATGCCAAGGATAAGGAAAACGGACAGCTTGGCAAGACGGAAATGTGGTATGTGCTGGATGCCGGACGGGACGCAAAGCTGGTCTATGGGCTAAAAAAGGACTGCACAAAGGAAGAAATGCGCAGAGCGATTGCGGACGGCACAGTGATGAGATACCTGCAAAAGGTGCCAATCCATAAGGATGATCTGTTCTTTATTCGGGCAGGTACGATTCATGCCATCGGTGCAGGAGCATTAGTGGCAGAAATTCAGGAAAACTCTAATCTGACCTATCGCTTGTACGATTATGACCGCATCGGAAAAGACGGTAAAAAGCGTGAGCTGCATATCGACAAGGCATTGGATGTGGCAAATCTCCACAGCAGCGCGGAACCGAAACAGCCGCTGCGTGTTCTGAAATATCGGCAGGGCGTTGCATCTGAGTTGCTGACCCGCTGCAAGTATTTTGAAGTATACCGAATGTTGGTTAACACCGAACGACGTCAAACCGTGCATTACCGTGCAGATGAATTGGCTTTTCGAGTGCTGCTCTGCGTAAACGGCTGCGGTACGATTTCCCATGAAAACGGGATTATTCCGTTCTATAAGGGGGACTGCATCTTTGTTCCGGCAGATTCCGAAACTCTAACCATTCATGGGCAGGCACAGTTCCTTGATGTAAGAGGCTGATACATGGAAAAGTGGAAGACAATAAAATCTGAACCGCTTGTAGACAGCCGATGGGTCAAGGTGCGAAAAGATTCAGTGGACTTGCCGAATGGTCAGCACATTGATGATTTCTATGCCATTTCGCTCAACGATGCGGCGGCCATTGTGGCACTAGATGATGCCGGAAATATAGTTCTGAAAAAGGAATATCGGTATTGCCTTGACCGTGACCTTATTGAAGTTCCTGCAGGAGGCTTTGAGAGAGGCGAAGATGGCTTGACAGTTGCCAAACGGGAACTTCTGGAAGAAACTGGCTATGTTTCGGACGACTGGCAGTATATCGGAGCAACGGTAGAAAGCTCGGCGAAGTTGACGAACTATATGCATCTATATTTTGCCAATCACTGCTGAAAGGTTGGTGAACAGCATCTTGACCCTACGGAAGAACTGGATGTTCTCGTTGTTCCGTTAAAACAGGCGGTTGAGATGGTGATGAATAACGAGATATGCTGCAATAGTTCTGCACATGGAATCCTTTGGACGGCAAGAAAGCTCGGAGTGTAATGAAAGGTGACCTGAAATGGATATCAAGAAAGAATACGAACGCTGGTTGGCAAATGCCACCGCAGATGCCGATGTTGTGGCAGAACTGAAAACGCTGGACGATGCCAAAATCGAGGACGCATTCTATCGCGACCTTGCCTTTGGTACGGGCGGCCTGCGTGGTGTGATCGGCGCTGGCACCAACCGGATGAACGTCTACACGGTGGCAAAGGCTTCTCAGGGTCTGGCGGACTATTTAAAGAAGAACTTTGAAACGCCGTCTGTGGCCATTGGTTACGACAGCCGCATCAAGAGCGATGTGTTTGCAAAGGTGGCTGCGGGTGTGTTCGCGGCCAACGGCGTCAAGGTCAACATCTGGCCTGTTCTGATGCCTGTCCCTACCGTGTCTTTTGCGACCCGCTATCTGCACACCTCCGCAGGTGTCATGGTGACGGCTTCCCACAATCCCAGCAAGTACAACGGCTATAAGGTCTACGGTGCAGACGGCTGCCAGATCACTACTGAGGCCGCAGCGGAAATTCTGGCTGAGATCGAGAAGCTGGACATCTTTGCGGACGTCAAGACCAGCGACTTTGAAGCAGGTGTGGAAAACGGCGGTATCCAGTACATCCCGGACGAGGTCTACACCGCATTCGTGGAGCAGGTCAAGAGCCAGTCTGTTCTGTTTGGCGAGGAGGTCAACAAGAACGTGGCCATCGTGTACAGCCCGCTGAACGGCACCGGTCTGAAGCCTGTGACACGCACTCTGAAGGAGATGGGCTACACCAACATCACGGTGGTCAAGGATCAGGAGCAGCCGGACGGCAACTTCCCGACCTGCCCCTACCCCAACCCGGAGATCAAGGAAGCCATGGCGCTGGGCATGGAATATGCCAAGAAGTGCAATGCCGACCTACTGCTGGCGACCGACCCCGACTGTGACCGCGTGGGTATTGCCGTCAAGAACAAGGCAGGGGAGTATGAGCTGCTGACCGGCAACCAGACCGGTATGCTGCTGCTGGATTATATTTGCAGCCAGCGTGTAAAGCACGGTAGGATGCCTGCGGACCCGGTTATGGTAAAGACAATCGTCACCATGGACATGGGCGAGCAGATCGCCACCCATTACGGCCTGCGTACCATCAACGTACTGACCGGCTTCAAGTTTATCGGTGAGCAGATCGGTAAGCTGGAAAAGCAGGGCAAGGCAGACAGCTATGTGTTCGGCTTTGAGGAAAGCTATGGCTATCTGACCGGCTCCTATGTCCGCGACAAGGACGGCGTGGACGGTGCTTACATGATCTGCGAGATGTTCAGCTACTATGCCACCAAGGGCATCAGCCTGCTGGACAAGCTGGAGGAGCTGTACAAGATCTACGGCTACTGCCTGAACACGCTGCACAGCTATGAGTTCGATGGCAGCGCCGGTTTTGCTAAGATGCAGAACATTATGCAGGCGTTCCGGGGCGACATCAAGGAGTTCGGCGGCAAGAAGGTCGTGAAGCTGCTGGATTACGCTCCGGGTCTGGATGGTCTGCCCAAGTCCGATGTGCTCAAGTTCCTGCTGGAAGATAATTGCTCCATTGTGGTGCGTCCTTCCGGTACCGAGCCAAAGCTCAAGACCTATATCTCCGTCAGCGCAAAAAATAAGAAAGTTGCTGAGAAGGTTGAGGAAGAAATCCGCAAGAGTGCGGAAGAGTACCTGAAGTAAGGAGTAGAGGAGAAAAACAATGAATATTATTTTGCTTTCCGGTGGTTCTGGTAAGCGTCTTTGGCCCCTTTCCAATGATGTGCGCAGCAAGCAGTTTATCAAGCTGTTTAAGAATAATGATGAGTATGAGTCTATGGTGCAGCGTGTGTATCGCCAGGTCACCACGGTAGATGCAGATGCCAGGATTACCATTGCAACGAGCAAATCGCAGGCAAGTGCCATCAAAAATCAGTTGGGTGAAAAGGCTTCTATTTGTGTAGAGCCTTGCCGTCGCGATACGTTCCCGGCCATCGCACTAGCTGCTACCTATCTGCACGACGAACTGGGTGTGGCAGAAAATGAAGCTATTGTTGTCTGCCCGGTCGACCCCTATGTGGATAACACTTATTACGAAGCCGTCAAAAACCTGCAGGAACTGGCAGAGCAGGGTGGAGCAAATCTGACCCTGATGGGCATTGAACCGACTTATCCTAGCGAGAAGTATGGTTACATTATCCCCGAAAGCGGCGAAAACGTCAGCAAGGTCAAGGAGTTCAAGGAAAAGCCAGATGTGGAAACGGCCAAGAAATATCTGGCACAGAGCGCATTGTGGAATGCGGGTATCTTTGCATTCAAACTTGGCTATCTGCTGAACAAAGCACACAGTATGATCGATTTTGAGGATTATCGCGACCTGTTCAACAAGTACGATACCCTGACCAAAATTAGCTTTGACTATGCTGTGGTCGAGAAAGAATCAAGCATTCAGGTTCTGCGGTATAGCGGTGACTGGAAGGACGTTGGTACATGGAACATGATGGCTGAGGTCATGGCAGACAAGACCAAGGGCAGGGCTGTTCTGGATGAAACCTGCGAAAATACCAATGTGGTGAACGAACTGAATATCCCAATCCTTTGCATGGGCTGCAAAGATATGATTATTGCGGCCAGCGGTGATGGCATTTTGATTGCTGATAAAGAGCGCAGCGGTTACATGAAGCCCTATGTAGAAAAAATCGAAACCGAGGCAATGTATGCTGAGAAGTCTTGGGGGAGTTATACGGTAATCGATGTGCAGCCCGGCTCTATGACAGTCAAGATTTCCATGAGAGCAGGTGAGCACATGACTTACCACATGCATAACTACCGTGAGGAAGTCTGGACGGTTGTTTCTGGTAAGGGCAAGGCAATCGTTGATGGCATGGAGCAAGTTCTGCGTACTGGCGATGTGATCACCATTGCAGCAGGATGCAAGCACACGGTTGAGGCTATTACTGCATTGGATATGATCGAAGTTCAGTTGGGCGATGAGATTAGTGTTGCAGATAAGATTAAATTCCCCATGGTGTAAGAACTAAGGGGTGATGGCTATGGAAATCATGAAATTGATTCCGACTGGAAAGGACTATCTGTGGGGCGGCACTCGACTCCGGGAAGAATATGGAAAGCAAATCGATTTGACCCCGTTGGCGGAGACATGGGAATGCTCTGTACATCCGGATGGCCCTAGCTATGTGGCAAATGGAATCTATAAAGGGCAAACTCTGGCAGAAGTGTTGACCGCACACCCAGAATACCTTGGTACAAAGGTGGAAAACGGAGAACTGCCTGTATTGGTGAAATTCATTGATGCCAAGAAGGATTTATCTGTTCAGGTTCATCCCGATGATGCATATGCACGAGAGCACGAAGGCGACAACGGTAAGACCGAGATGTGGTACGTTGTGGACGCTGACGAAGGCGCACATTTGATTTATGGTTTTCAACATAAGGTGACGGAAGAGATTCTCCGGAAAGCAGTTGAAACTGGAACTTTGGACAAGCATCTGCAAAAAGTTGAGGTTCACAAGGGCGATACCTATTTTGTCCCGGCGGGAACCGTACACGGCATTGGTAAAGGTATTCTGGTGGCTGAAATCCAGGAAAGCTCTAATGTGACCTACCGTGTCTATGACTATGACCGTGTGGATAAGAACGGAAAAAAGCGTGAACTGCACTTTGATAAGGCTGTTCAGGTCATGGATATGAATGTTGAGCCGGATGTGAGCCAGAAACCGCGCATCGTGAAATATTATTCCGGCTGCTCCCGTGAGCTGCTCTGCCGCTGCAAATACTTTGAAACAGAGCGGATTCAGGTCACAAAGGGCTTTGCCTTTTCCGTGATGGATGCCTCGTTTCAGGTATTGATGTGCCTGAATGGATATGGTGAAGTGCAGACGATGGATGCAGAGCAGAAACCGATGCGATTCAGTAAAGGTGAAACGCTGTTTTTGCCGGCAGGACTGGGCAGATGTCTTGTTGTTGGTGATGCAGAATTACTTAAGATAAGATGCGGGTAGATAACTTTAAACTGTATGTGTAAGTTATGACAATAAAATTAGTGAAAAAGATAAATTTATAGAAGAGGAAGACCAGATGGCACAGAATAATCCTGTTAGAATAGCACAAGTGATAGGAAAACTTTGGGCAGGTGGTGTGGAAATGGTCGTATTTAATTACTACCGTGCTATTGACAAAACAAAAATACAATTTGATTTTTATGATGAAGATTCCACGGCTACTCCTCCACAGGACTTAATTGATATGGGCGCAAGATTTTATAAACTTCCACCATATCAAAAATTGCCACAATATATATATACACTGAGAAAGTATTTTAAAGAGAATCGCTATTCAGTAGTTCACTCACATTATGCTTACTTACATTGTGCTTGAAAAGATGCAGAATAAACTGATGTAACAATGATGTTTAAAAATGAAAGAAATCTTAAATAAAGATTGACTGAATATCTAAAAGCTGAGGAGTAGAAAATGAAAATTATTTGGCTGATGCCGGAGTGCCCGCTACCATCCAATACTGGTGGTCGAAAAGTAGAGTGGAATAGGCTGAAATATCTGGCAAAGAACAATGATATTTATTTTTATCTCATTGTTGATAATGAAGAAGAATGTCAATATCAGGCAGAATTTGAGAAAATCTGTAAGGAAGTTCATATCTATAAAAGACTAAAAAATGCAAAAACATTGCTAAAAAGCATAAGAAATCCTTACCCGGCGGTAAGCCGCTGGAATGAACAGATGATGCGGGATATTGACCGCTGTTATGATTTAGTTCAGCCAGATTATGTGGTTGTTGAATTCCCTCAGATGCTTGGAAATCTGTCACCGTATGTCAGAAAAAATGCGCGCATTATTGTGGAACAGCATAATATTGAGCATCTGTCCATGAAGAGTATTGCTGAGCATCTGAACAATCCGATAAAAAAGGTTGTGTATGAAATCGTTTCAAACCAGCTGAAACGATATGAGGATAGGCAGTATAAAAATACGGATATTGAATTATTTACGTTTGTTTCAACAGAGGATAAGGAGTATTTTGAGAATCGCTATCCGAAGAAAAAAACATTGTGCGTTCCGATTGGAGCGGATGTGACGGATCTAGAACCGATCGTACATTCAAAACAATTGTCCTTTGTAGCAAAAATGTCGTATGAACCCAATGAAACGGGTGCAATCTGGTTTGAAAGGAATGTTTGGCCAGCTGTGGTTTCCGAAATTCCGGATGCAGAACTCTATCTTGTTGGAAAAGATCCATCTGAAAAACTGTTAGAAGAAAGCAGTAAACAGAAAAATATTACAGTAACGGGAACAGTAGAGAGCGTGGAGCCTTACTATAAAGAAAGTGTAGCAATTATTGCGCCTATTTTGAGTGGTGGTGGCGTAAAAGTCAAACTGCTAGAGGGATTAGGGCACGGTAAGATAGTAATTTCAACAAAAAAGGCCTTGGAAGGAACTGATTTTATTACGGGAAAGCATGTGCTTGCGACGGATTCACCAGAGGAATTTGCACAGCACTGTATCTCTGTAATAAATGAACCTGAAAAATACGAGACAATTCGAATGAATGCTCATGAAATCATGAAGAACAAATATTCGTGGGAGGGCATTATGAGTGAGTTTGAAATGCAATTGAGGAATGCTTTGGATGAAAAACACAACGAAGAACTTGTATAAGTTTTTATTATTCTGGCTTGTTGTTTTACCGATTTATCAGGATTCGCCATTTAGCATTTTTTTGGGAGCAGCAGGGTATGCTGTCCTGATGCCACTTTCTTTGATATTCATAGTAGTTTATATTGTAGTCAAAAGTAGGATTCCAAAGAATCCGAGACTTACAGAATTGATGAGACTTGGTTATTATTTGTGTTGTATCAGCTTTGTTGCGATCATTGCATGGTGTGCATTGGGTAATTCGCTCACAGTTGTTGGTGAGCTTTTGCCGATAAAGGCTATAAAAGTCTGCTTACAGTATTTTTCTTATCCGGCATATATTGCACTGGTTCTTATCTGTGTGAGGAAGGTTGGAACAGAATGCCTTGAGAGGTATGCTTATTTCACGTTACTAGTTTTGACTGGTATTTGTTTGATTGAATTAAAACAGATACCCTATGCTCTGCAGGCGATTCATTTTGCTGGAACTTTTCCATACTGGCGAGTACGGCTTCTTACGGTAGAGTCTTCATGGACAGCTATGATGATATATGTATATAGCATTATTTCATTGTGTTATGGAGTGAAGATTAGGAAAAGGTCAGTAGTATGGTCGAGCGTACTGTGTATTGGAATTTTGATATTGTCCTCTGGCTCGAAAACCTCGATGGTATCAGTTGCGATTATGCTGGTACTTTATGTTGCTTTTTCGCTTAAACATTTGAACGAGAAAACACAGTGGAAGATAATGGGGGGACTTTTTATTGGAGTTCTCGCTATTGTGGTGTTGTCTCCAACGTTAATTCACGCTGTGCAGGCGGATATAGAACAATTTACATCGATTGCTACAAGAGGCTATACAGCATTGGTTAGTATGGGAATTGGTATAACAATTCCCATAGGTGTAGGCGGTGCGGTATATCTTGGAGTGTTTCAATATGCCCTTAAAAAATTTTTGTTCCTGTTTAATCTGCTGCCTGTAAAATTGAATGTATCAGAAGTTGAATCGCTTGCTTTCTCCAAAACGGATGCTGCACTAACGGCAAAATCCGGATTATTACAACGTAATATGTACTGGGGAATTTTTGGAACAATGTATTTGCTTCATAATTTTGCACTTGTTTCAAAGACATTGCGAAAAAAACGTGTGAAAAATAACACATTGCTGAGAGCTGCTTTTTGGGGTGCAGTTATTCTAACTACATTTGCCTGTGAATTTTCGTTTGAGTTTTGGCTCCTGTACTCTTATTTGATTTGTTTAAATGAGGCCACGGAAAGAGAGAAAAGATGTTTTTTGACAAGTTGATGAAGCATATAAATATCGTTCTTCATAATCTATATTTTAATTCCTTTTGCGCAGCAAATATATTTCCAGAAATGATAAGACCCGTTTTATATAAGTGGGGGGGGGTAAAGATTGGGAAAAATGTACGAATTTGTTCGCATTGCTTTAAGGGTGGAGGTCAGCTATCGATTGGAAGCAATTCGTTTATAAATTATAATGTCTTTTTTGATGGAAAAGTCACAATTAACGATAACTGTAATATTGCGTACGATGTAACTTTTATTAATTCCAATCATGAGATTGGAACTGCACAGAGAAGAGCGGGCAAAAACTATTATACAGAAATCGAGGTCGGAAGTGGTACTTGGATCGGTGCAAATTCTGTGATTCTTCCGGGTGTAAAAATAGCTGAAGGCGTTATCATTGGAGCAGGTTCTGTTGTTACAAAAGATTGTGATTGTAATGCAATTTATTCAGGAAATCCAGCGAAGATGTTAAGACGTTTGTAAAATGCGTATTAAAGTGGGATGGATATGAAAAAGATAGCAGTGATTTTAGTAAACTATAATGGGCTAAAAGATTCAATAGAATGCATTGAAAGCATTAGAAAATCTAATTGTAACGACGAAATAACTATTGTCTTTGTGGATAATGCTTCAAAGGTGAATGAAGCAAATACTATAAAGAAAAAATTCAGTGATGTGGTGGCAATTCGTAGCGAAGAAAATGGCGGATTTTCAGCGGGAAATAATATTGGAATTAGGTACGCATTGAAAGCTGGTTTCGAGTATATTATGCTGTTGAATAATGATACTATTATTGACCAAGAAATGGTATCAATTCTGAAAAATCAATGTAGTAAGATGATGGTAACTGTTCCTAAAATGTTTTACTACTCCGAACCTAAAAAAATTTGGTACGGAGGCGGAAAAATTAATCGTTGGACGGGAAATGCAAAGCATAATCGAATGAATCAAGTAGATGCTTCTAGTGAAGAAGAATTTGTTACCTTTGCCACAGGATGCTGTGCGATGATTCATGCGGATACGTTAAAAGAAGTTGGTTTGTTAGATGAAAGTTATTTTATGTATTGTGAGGATACCGAATATTGTATTCGGTTGCTACAGAATGAGGTTAAGATAAAATATATTCCATCTGCGAAGTTGTGGCATAAAGTCAGCGCAGCAACGGGCGGAAGTGATTCGGCATTCTGCATTTATTATTTGACCAGAAACCGTTTTTTACTCTGTAAAAAATGGAAAAAGGAACTTCGCTGGACAGCGTATCCATTTAGCCTACTAACAAGATATATTAGAATGCTACAGTGTAAGGATATGACTAAGAGGAAAGCGTATAGAGATGCAATCAAAGATGCTCGTGATGGAAAAATGGGGCGAGCGGAGGAGTATTAAAGTGCGCAGAATAATCAAGAGAATAAGACTTTGTTTCTTTAAGTTGAAGTGGAAATTGCATAACCACGAAAACTTTACAAGTGTTGTGCGGGAATTTCCACCCAATACGGTAGAAGTGGGCAAAAGAACATACGGTAGATTGCTCATATATAATGATATCAAAGATCGGAAACTGAAATTAGGTTCTTATTGTTCGGTTGCAGATGAAGTGACATTTCTCTTGGGCATAGATCATAGAACAATGAATATATCGACATATCCGTTTAAGCAGATGCTGGTCGATAGATATTCATTTGATGCAATTTCTAAAGGTGATATCGTTGTAGATGACGATGTATGGATTGGCTATAGAGCAACAATTATGTCTGGGGTACACATAGGGCAGGGAGCCGTAGTAGCGGCTGGCGCAGTTGTAACAAAGGATGTGCCGCCGTATGCAATTGTTGGTGGTGTTCCAGCAAAAGTAATTAGGTATCGTTTTGAGCCTGAAATAGTAGAAGAATTGTTGAAAATTGATTACAGTAGATTGACAGATGAAATGATTAAAGAGCATATTGATGAACTATATACAAATTTGGAAGACGTAGAGCAGCTAGAATGGATGCCTAAAAAGTGCTGACCTTTGATATGTTTCCGGAAATTTGCAAGTAAAAGGCAGAATAAGACGAAGATGATAAAATAGATTGTTGTCTTACGATTCGTCTTTTAGAGACAAACAAAAAAGAGCCTTTTACCCGATGTTGATGTGCCTCCATACGTAATATTGAGTAAATGCCTAGAAAAGGATGATTATCGTGTCCTCAAATAATAATTATCAAGTTTCAATTATTGTAGCTACTTACAATCCCATCTGGATAGAGTTGAAAAGAACACTATTGTCTGTCCTTTTTCAAAAGTGTGTTTGTTTCGAGATTGTAATAGCAGATGACGGTTCAAGGAAAACATTTCGAGAAAACATAAAACTTTTATTCCAGCAACATCATTTTGATGCATATAAAATTGTAAATAATCTTCAAAATCAGGGTACAGTAGAAAACGTCAGAACTGGCGTAAAAGTGGCAACAGGAAAATATATTAAATTGATTTCACCCGGTGACTTTTTGTATGGCGAAAAGACACTTTACGATTATGTTGATTTTATGGAAAGGACGGGGACTAAATTATCTTTTGGAAGAGCCGTTTATTATAATTTTGATGCCCATGGAAAATTAAATATTGTTAAACAGAAAGCGAATCCGTCCACACCGTCTGCATATACGCTTGAAGCACCAATATCTGTGGAAAAGTTTTATTACCTTATAAAAAATGATCTTGTATTAGGAGCTGCAACAATAGTTGAACGTTATTTGTTAGATAAGTACCTTGATTTGATTTCTGGTAAGGTGATTTATGCGGAAGATAATTGCTATAGACTAATGGTCGCGGCCGGAAATCGGATTGCTTTTTTTGATAGTGTAATGATTTTCTACGAATATGGTTCAGGTGTATCAACCAACGGAAATAGTGTATGGACCGAAAGGCTGAAGAAGGATTGGCATGCTACGGATAAATTAATCTGTGCACAGCTAAATATAGAGGACTCCTTTGACAAAAAATTAAAGGTATGTCTTGAAGTGGCAGACAACAAAAAAAGGTGGCTAAAACGGCTGCTTTTTGCTCCGTATTATTTTGAATTTGAGAAAAAAGAATATACTGTATGCGACCCGGATTTTTCCTTTTTCAATAAAATAGCAGGTGTATAAAATGCAAGTAATAAAATATGTATTTCAGCCCCATGGCGATGATCGTGGTCAACTTGTGGCATTAGAAGAGTTCAAGGATATCCCGTTTCGTATCAAGCGTGTTTACTATATGTATGACACTGCTGATGGTGTAACACGAGGTTATCATGCGCATAAGTGTCTACAGCAGATTTTAGTGTGTATCCATGGGAGCTGCAAAATTCGGTTGGATAATGGCCATGAGAAAAAGGTCGTTCCACTGGAAAAACCTTATGAGGGGCTTTACGTGGCTAATAATATGTGGCGTGAAATGTTTGATTTTTCGCCGGATGCCGTGCTACTTGTTTTGGCTTCTGAACTGTACGACGAATCAGATTACATAAGAGACTATGACGAGTTTCTGGAGTTTGTAAAAAATTGTGGAGATACCACTGGAATTGAAGGAGGAAAAGAATGATGAACGTACCTTTTGTGAGTTTTCTGCCTATGGAGCATGAACTGGATACTGAGCTTCGTGCAGCGTTTGAGAGTGTTTATGAACGTAGCTGGTACATTGAGGGCAAGGAAGATGAAGCATTTGAGAAGGCCTTTGCGGATTTCTGCCATGTAAATTATTGTGTCGGTACGGGCAATGGTCTGGATGCACTGATGCTTGCACTGAAGGCACTTGGTATTCACACGGGTGATGAAGTAATTGTGCCGTCCAACACCTTTATCGCAACTGCTCTGGCAGTCACCTATACCGGAGCAACACCTGTTTTTGTAGAACCTGATATCCGTACTTTTAATATCGACCCCGCAAAGATCGAAGAAAAAATCACTGCAAAGACAAAGGCTATCATGCCAGTACATCTGTATGGCCAGCCTTGTGATATGGATCCAATCGTGAAAATTGCGAAAAAACATCATCTTTATATTGTCGAAGACTGCGCACAGGCGCATGGTGCTACCTATAAAGGTCAACGCATTGGCTCTTTTGGCGATGCAGCTGGCTTTAGCTTCTACCCCGGCAAGAACCTTGGTGCATTGGGCGATGCAGGTGCAACTGTGACAAATAGCGAGGCAATTGCACAAAAAGTTCGTGCATTGGGTAATTATGGCTCAGATTATAAGTACCATCATATTTATCAGGGCAATAATTCCCGTCTGGATGAGATGCAGGCGGCTTTCCTTGCTGCAAAGTTACCGCATCTGGACAAGATGAACGCGGAGCGCCGCCGCATTGCGCAGATGTATCTGAAGGGTATTCAGAATGAGAACGTCATTTTGCCATATGTCATTCCGGAAGTTGAGCCGGTCTGGCACATTTTTGCCATTCGCTGTGAGCGCCGTGATGAACTGGAAAAGTACCTGAATGAGAAGGGAATCGGTACGAACAAGCATTATCCCATCCCGATGCACCTCCAGAAGTGCTATGCAGACCTTGGTATCCAGAAGGGTGAACTGCCCATCGCAGAGGAAATCAGTGCTACAGAGTTAAGTCTTCCGATGTTCTATGGTATGACAGAGGAACAAGTGCAGTATGTAGTCGATGTAATCAACACTTTTTGTTAACACATACATATATACACAATATATAGCAGTGAGGAAATCATAGTAAAATGGAAAGAGCGGAACGCCAGTCTAATATTGAGCTTCTCCGAATTTTGACAATGTGCGGTGTTGTAATCTTGCACTATAATAATGAAACGATGGGGGGGGGATCGCTTATGCAACAGGATTGAATTTATACATTCTCTATTTTTTAGAAAGCATTTTTATATGTGCCGTTAATTTGTTTGTATTAATCAGTGGATACTTCATGTGCGAACGACAAAAGCGGACACTTGCCAAACCATTTGAACTGCTTGTGCAAGTGGTTCTGTTTAATGAACTGCTTTATTTTGCTTCGACAATGGTTTATCATGAGTCAATCAGCATAAAGCACATTATAGGACGTTTGATTCCCGCAAACTGGTTTGTAATTCTGTATATTGCGCTATATTTGATTTCGCCGTTCCTTAATATGGTGATTTGTAAAATGGAATCTCCAGAAAAATTCGAAAAATTTGTTCGACTGTTGGTGTTGTTATTCTCAGTTTATCCAACATTAGTAGATATTTTGTGTGTTGTAACACATAAAGAATTTCTTGGGCTCAGCTCAATTGGTATGTATGGAAGCCAATGGGGATACACCATTGTTAATTTTTCTGTGATGTATGTAATTGGTGCCTATCTGCGAAAACAATCAGATAATGTCTGTGTGAAAAAGCACGTTATACGGTTTTTGACGATGGCAATTGTTTTGACTGTTTGGGCTATTATTGGCAGCAAATTTAACGTCGACACAGGTCGCAATGCCTGGGAGTATTGTAATCCGCTTGTGATTTTGATGGCAATCGAAGCGTTTCAAATATTCCGAAAAATCAATATAGGTTGCAATCGAGTAATCAACCATTTTGCGAAGGCATCTTTTACAGTGTATCTGCTTCATACCTACTTGTTTAGATTTCTGTCCATCTCTCAATTCGTTACAAAAAATGCAGTTGTTATGATCTTGCATATGATGATTTGTGTAAGTTTGATATATCTTATATGTTCACTTGTACATGAAATCTACAATAAAATGACCGCACCGATTTTTGAAATGCTTTTTGAAAAAACTGTTTTTAAAAGGGAGCTGTTCTAGACCTTGAAACTACTTCCGAATGAATAATCGCCGCATAATTTTGAGACATAAAGTTGCCATTTAAATAATTAGAAAGGTATGCTCAGTTTTGGGTACAGAAATATGAAACTTAGAAAGTTAGAAACAAAGGATGCCCCCTTTATGCTTGAGTGGATGCATGATGAAAATGTTGTTTGTGGCCTGCGTGGGAATTTCAAAGAGAAAACATTGGATGATTGCATTGCGTTTATTAACAGTGCCCAAAAAATTGAAGACAATATTCATCTTGCAATTGTTACGGATGCAGATGAGTATATGGGAACAGTGAGCTTGAAAGATATTGATCGAAAAGAACAAAGTGCAGAATTTGCAATCACAGTTCGGAAAAGTGCTATGGGACAAGGATACTCGTGGTATGGAATGCGTGAGATCATTCGAAAAGCATTTGAAGAATATGACCTTGCTTGCGTATATTGGTGTGTTTCTGGACAAAATGAACGGGCTGTAAAATTTTACAATAAACATGGTTTTGGCAGAACATCGGATATTTCTGCGAGTATTCAGGCGCGATATAAAGACATGAATGATTTGCTGTGGTACGAAGTAAAAAAGGATTCAATAAAATGACCAATTTGCAGCATAAATCATATAAAATAGATGAGGAAATGTAAATGATAAAAAGCTTGAAAGAAAAGTGGAGTCAGATACCACTGACTGTAAAAGTATCCACAGCTTATGCGGTGTGTAGCATTCTTCAAAAATGCTTATCATTTATCACGCTTCCGCTATTTACAAGGCTGCTTACAACGGAACAATATGGACAATATACAATTTACTCTTCTTGGTCTGGCATTTTAACGATTTTTCTTACACTGAATCTTGCATATGGTTCCTTCCAGACAGCAATGGTAAAGTTCGAAAATCGAAGAGAGGAATATATTACTTCGATTCAAGCCATATGTATGATTCTTTGCTGCGTTTTCTTAGCCATATATCTTCCGTTTCGAAATAGTTGGAATCAGTTGTTTGAACTTCCGACACCTTTTGTGATTCTGCTGGTGGCGGAGATTATTTTCTCAACTGCAACACAATTATGGATGGGAAAAAATCGCTTTGAGTTTAAGTATAAAAGTGTTATATTAGTTACATTATTGACCAGCATTTTATCCCCTATAGTTGCATTTATCCTTGTAGAGCTTGTAGATGAAAAAGGTTATGCACGAATTTTAGGTTATGCTATTGTCAACATTTTAATAGGTTTTGTTCTTTTTGCATACAACAGTCAAAAGGGAAAACACTTCTATAATAAAGAGTTCTGGAAATATGCCGTCGAATTCAATGTACCTCTATTAGCATATTATCTTTCACAGGTTGTTTTTAACCAGAGTGATCGTATTATGATTAGCCACATAACCGGAACAGGTGATGCCGCAATGTATGGTGTTGCGTATAATCTGGCGATGATTTTGACATTTGTTTTAAATGCAATTAATTCTTCGTATGTTCCGTGGATGTATGAAAAAATAAAAGAAGATAAATGCAGCGAGAACAAAACAATCTCCCTAATGCTTGCAATATTGATGGGCTTGATGATTTTATGTGTAATCTGGTATGCGCCTGAAATTATTGTAATCATGGCAGGCGAACAATATAAAGCTGCTATTTATGTTGTTGCTCCGGTGGCAATGAGTCTCTTTCTTTTGTTCTATTGCCAGCTCTTTATCAACGTGGAATTTTATTATGAAGAAAAAAAGATGCTCATATATGGCTCAATTGGAGCAGCACTTTTAAATATTGTATTGAACTATATTCTTATTCCCACTTGCGGTTTTGTTGCTGCTGGATATACGACATTAATAAGTTATATTGTGTTTGCTCTGTCAAATTACTATACAATGCGATTGGTTTTCCAAAAAAGGCAATTGGTAGATGAGCTCTATAACTACAAGGGATTGCTTTTGATTTTTGCAGTCTTTATGGCAAGTGGCTTTTTAGGAGTGGCACTATATGGAAATCTGATGTTCAGAATTGCAATAACCATGATTGTGCTAGGACTGCTGATTATATATAGAAATAGATTCCTGAATGCACTGAAGCAAATAAGGAGAAAATAAAAATGGACAAAGAAAAGTTGAAAAAAATTAAGGTGCTGTATTATCCATATAAAGTGATCAGACGGTCAGTAATGTATATATTGAATGAAGTACATTATCGTGCGTCGCTCTATTACATTGAAAAAAACAAGAGCTATGTAAAAAAGAAGATTAACAACGGCGAAGTGTTGAACGTGGTTTTCGTTGTGCAGTACATTCCTGGATGGAATAAATTGGAACCTATTTATACTAAAATGAAACAGGATTCACGCTTTCATCCGGTGATCGTATGTGTGCCTTTGAATATCCAAAATCACAAGCTAATGGATCATAATGGAAATGACACTTACAAATATTTTATTGAACATGGCTATGACGCAATCGATGCACTGCAGAATGATGGGGGCTGGTTCGATTTAAAGAGTCTACAGCCAGATTATCTGTTCCATTCGCGGCCGTACAACGGTTTTATGCCCAAGTGTTACACGAGTGGTCGAATCCGGAAGTATGCTTTGATTTGTAACGTGTTATATGGTGCAAATTTGACAAAAAACGCTCAGGATGTCACACTAAACAAAAACTATTACAGAGATACTGCAATCTATTTTTCATTTGATAAGGATGAAAAGCTGTTCTACGAAAAAAGATTTAAGCTTGGGTGCAAACGGGGTATTCAAGAGTGCCTTCCTTACGGTGCTATCGGTTTGGAGCAAATTCTTTGTTGTAAGCCGGATAAAAAAGATGATTCTTGTTTTGAGAAAAAGGTTTTATGGACCCCTCGATGGTCTACAGATTCATATATTGGTGGCAGCAATTTCTTTAATTATCGCAGTGTGATTTTTGATTTAGCAAAAAATAATCCGAATGTTTTATTTATTATACGTCCGCATCCTCTTATGTTTGGCAATTTTATAAAAACTGGAGAAATGACGGAGCAGGATGTAATGATATTTAAAAATTACTGTAAAAATGAAAACAATATTATTCTGGACGAGTCAAAAGAATACTATAACCAGTTCTGGAATAGCGATCTGCTAATCACTGACGCATCCGGAATTGTTCCAGAGTACTTTGTTACCGGAAAGCCGATTATGTATTGTCATTCTTCTGCAAATTTCAAATACAATGATTACATATTAGACATAATTAATACTTGCTATCAAGTTAACTCAAAAGAAGAACTTCTGCATAATTTTTACAAAATTATCGCAGGAAATGATGAAAAAAGAAATAATCGCCAAACGTTAATAAGTGAGAGCTATAGAGGTGTTCAAAGCAATAGTATCAATATTTTGAAATTCTTAAAAGGAGAAAAGAGATAACGACATATCATAGTAGTAGTATGTTAGCACCTACTCAGCAAGGCAACCTTGAGAACGAGTAAGGTTTGGCATTAGAGGAGGATATATGCAGGCGCTTGTTTTAGCAGATATGAAGAAATCAAATATGAACTATTTGTCAGAGGATGCTCTTGATTGCATGGTTCAGATTGATGGGATTTCTATAATAGAAAGAATGTTGGGACAACTTGATAAATGTAAAGTGTCGAGGGTTATAATAGTTGTTGGACACAACAAGAAAAAAATAATTGGAGCAATAAACAATTTGAAACTAAAGGCGGAAACTGTAATTCTCGAAAATGATTCTCATGAAGAGTCGGGTAGTGCATATTCTCTTTTCTTGGCAAAAAAATATCTTGCATTAGATGACACTATAATTATAAATGCACAGCTGATGGTAGAAGATTCCGTCCTCCAATCAGTGCTAAATAAAAAGAACGAAAGCACAGTTCTAGTAGATACGTCTAAAAGTTGGATGACGGGTGAAACGGTTTTGATTGGCGAGGGTGAACGAGTTTTATCACTTGGAAAAAAGAATGCAACTGACACAACCTCTTCCTCAGTGATTTTTTATAAGATGGTAGGAATTTGCATATTTGATAAAAAATTTGCAAGAGAATACTATATTCCAATGTTGGAAACAGTAATTGATGTACTTGGAAATCGTCTTGATTACTCTGCACCATTGAATATGATAGCAATGTCAGAAGATGTAGAGATTACGGCATTGTACATTGGAAACGCTAATTGGCGTGAAATCAATAATATTGAGGATATAAATCAAGCTACAATTCTCTTTTCAGAAGATAAAAAAGGTATTGCAGACAAAATGTTAGGAAGTTGGGGTGGATACTGGAGATATCCTGATTATCTGGATTATTTTTATCTTGTGACACCATATTATCCGCCACGTGAACTAGTTGAGGAGCTGCAGAATAATTTTAAGGTTTTGCTTGAACAATATCCGTCAGGAATGAGAGTAAATGCGGAATTGGCGGCGAGCGCATTTGGGGTTTCTCCAGAAAGTATTATTGTGGGAAATGGAGCTGCAGAGCTAATCAAGTCAATGATGGGATTTATAAAAGGGAAGACTGGATTCGTTCGACCTACGTTTGATGAATATCCCAATAGATATACTGAGACCGAAACGGTTAATTATCTGGTGGAATCAGAAGATTTTTCCTATAGTGCGAGTGATCTTATAAAATACTTTGATAAAACTACTATTTCTAACCTTGTATTGGTTAACCCAGATAATCCATCAGGTAACTATATTCCAAAGACCGATATACTGAGGATGATATCGTGGGCAAGAGATAAGGGCATTAAGATAATCATTGATGAATCATTTGTTGACTTTTCTGATGAGATAAATCCATCTTTGATTGATCAAGAAACTTTGAATCAATATCCAAATCTATACGTGATTAAGAGTATTTCTAAATCATACGGTGTGCCTGGATTGAGACTTGGTGTCTTGGCAAGCGGAGATAAAAGATTAATTTCAAGGATGAAAGTAGATGTATCAATTTGGAATATAAATTCGTTTGCTGAATTTTATATGCAGATTTGCGGTAAGTATCGGGATTCATATATAAGGTCGCTAGATAAATTCAGAAAAGAAAGAACTAGATTTATATCAAAACTTCAAGACCTAAGATATATACGTGTAATACCATCTCAAGCAAATTATCTTATGGTAGAATTGCTTGACGGTTTGGATGCAGAAGAATTAAAACAGAAAATGCTGCTTGAAAAGAAGGTCTTTATTAAGACTCTAAGTAAGAAAATCAAGGGAAAGAAACAATATTTAAGAATCGCCATCAGAAATGAAGTGGATAATGATATGTTTATCCAAAAATTGACGGAGACATTAAATGAAATGCTGAGTTCTGAGAATAGGATTAAAAAAGATGTCTGAGTATATATTTTTGTTTGATTTGGATTCGACAATTACACGCAAAGAAATTTTACCTACTATTGCAGAAAAGGTAAATAGACAAAAAGAAATGCGAGAACTTACGGAAGCGACCATGAATGGAGAGATTCCATTTAAGAGTAGTTTCCTAAAAAGGGTAGAAATATTAAGCGTTATGAATGTATCAGAAACGCGAGCAATGGTAGCTGAGATACCCTTAAATGAGAATATCGCACAGTTTATAAGGGAAAATCGTGATAGGTGCTACGTTGTAACTGGAAATCTAGATATTTGGATTAATGATTTGATGCGCAAACTCGGCCTCAATGATCATGTGTATTGCTCCAGAGCAAACTATAAAAACGATAAAATTACGCAAGTAGTCAGTGTTATTGATAAGGAATTGACTGCAAAACAGTTTGTTCAGCCGCTTGTTGTTATTGGTGATGGAGATAATGATTCTGGTATGGCACAAGTTGCTAATATTTCAGTTGGTTTTGGTGGTATTAGGGATATTGCGCCATCGCTGATTCAGAATATTGATTATGCATTTTACGATGATAATAGGTGCGCGGATTTTCTCAGGACGCTTCTATAAAAAGGATTAGAAGGAAACATAATTATGGGACACGATGATATTAGCGTTGTAATCTGTTGTGCAGGAATGGGTACTAGACTTGGTATTGGGACAACAAAGGCACTGGTGAAAATAGCTGGTAAGTCTATTATACAGCGTCAGCTGGAAATGCTTGATGAGTATGATGATATTCGCATTGCTGTTGGTTATCAAGCAGAAAGGGTTATAGAAGAAGTAAAACATATTCGTAAGGATGTGATGTTTGCTTTTAATAATGATTATCGAAAGACGGGTGCAGGGGTGAGCCTTTCTAAAGCGTTGATTGGAGCGCGAGAATACGTTGTAATTATGGATGGTGACTTACTTATTAATAAGGACGATTTCAATCTCTTTATGAGTGAGCCGCAGGAATGTATAAGTGTATGCGAATCACACTCGAGCGAGCCAATCTACATGGCTGTTTCAAATCATGAGGTAACCGATTTTTTACGTAGTCCAAGTAAGCATGAATGGGGATGCCTTTCCAAAGTTTTATCAAATCGTTTGATTGCGGGGACACAGGGAATTGAAGAGATGTTGCAACCACTTCTCCCTCTAAAGGCAATTCCAATGCGCATAAGAGATTTGGATACGCAGGATGATTATGAGCGCATGATTCAATGGTTTAATATGGGTATGGTTGACTGATAGAGGAAGAGAATATGACTAAAATCTTAACGTTTGGAGTTTTTGATTATTTGCATTTAGGACATTTGAGACTGTTCAAACAGTGCAAAGAGTATGCTGATTATTTGATTGTGGCAGTTCAAAATGGTAAATATATAGAAAAATTCAAACCGGACTCTCATGTACGGTATTCAACTGACGAACGAGTGGAGATGCTCCAAGCATTGCGGATTGTTGACGAAGTTAAGGTATATGATGTTTTAAGTGTGGATACGCTTGAAAATATCGACTTTGATATTCTTGCTTTGGGCGAAGACCATAATGGAAAACGGTTTGATGATGCAATACGATGGTGTGAGAAGCATGATAAAAAAGTTGTACGCTTGAAAAGGACTCCAGGTATTTCCTCTACTGAAATCAAGAAAGAAGTTCACGAATGACTAGACGTGTTTCGAAATTTTTAGAGATAAGTTTTTTATACCGTTACTTACGTTCCATAGTGGCCCAACATTGTGGACACCTTGGAAACTCCACTCCTCACTTAAAGGAATATAACTCTTTCTCCCTCGTGGGAATCCAGTAAGTGGGGGAGAGCAGAAGCTCATACAGCACCCGTGTGGGCAGTACATCCCAATTCCAGTTGTCATCAAACCAATCTAATTTCGTGCGCTTTACACCTCTAACGAATATTGCAGGATATATCACATGAAATGTGGGAGCGGAAGCTCCTTACGCCGCTCGAAACTTTGCACACCTCTACGTGGTGGGCGGCAGGCAACACAGTATAGATGCGGTGGCTGAGCTGCAAAGGCTTGCATATTTGATACGTTAGGGAAAGTTCTATGGCAGATGTGTATTTTAATGTCCGTAAGCTTAAAGGAAAGGCTCGTAAGGAATACGTTGCATTTGTAGATATTATGGGAACTCGGACCCATATGAAGAATAGCATATATGAATCGGCTAATTTTATTTTTAAGCTTCATGCGGCAATCATTTCGGCGTGGCGTGAGAAAAACTACCATGGAGTTTTTGTTTATCCGGTGATGGATGGAGCTTATATCACAGCGCGAAATAAAGCTGACATGATTAATATCATGCTCCGTATTTACCGAGAATTAGCAAAGCTTTTTGTGAAAGAACAGACGCAGGAACATCAGTATATGATTCGCGGGGCGATTGCCTATGGAGATGTTGTCCATGGCCATGATATTCCTTACGAGGCATCAAGGGCTTTTGAAAACAGTCTAGGGTATAAGGATTATATTCTGTTAGGTAGTGCGATGATTGCTGCATATGATGGAGAAGGAAGAGCGGCTCCGTTTGGTATTTATGTTGATCAGTCTGCAGTGAAGCATGAAGAAGCCGAGAACAAGAGTAATTATGGCTCGTTTTCTGCTGACTGGAAATGGTATCAGGACAGCACCCTCAATTTACAGGAAATTGATTTTACTGCTTTCAGAGAAAAAATCATAGCCTCACTAAATGCCATGAAAGATACTTCACATAGATTCTACTATTCACCAGATAAGGTGCAAAACCATATTGAGTTAACTCAAAACTATTTTAATTATGTTTGAGATGTTCTGATTCTCACAGTGCCATACTAAGCACGGCTTAATTATTCGTATTTCCAAACTGATTTATTGTTTCAATCAAAATATATTTTTATTCTACATACTGCACCTCTTGCGAACATAAAAGGCGAGTGTTATACTGAAGCCATCAAAAAACATTGGAGGTGTCCCTTATGCCCCGTCCCAAAGGAAGCAAAAACAAGCCCAAGGCCGTAAAAACAACCGTTGACTTTGCTGCACAGATCGCTGAAAAGCAGTCCGCAAAGGAAGCTGTCACTGCTGAGATTGCATCCATTACCGCGAACATCGATGCGCTGAAAGCCGACCTGAAAACCAAGAAAGCTGAACTGAAATCTATCGATAAGGAAATCACCAGAATCGAAGCCAAGAAGGTCAAAGCTGAAACCAAAGCAGCGGAGTCCGCAAAGAAAGCCGAGGCAGAGGATGTGCTGAAAAAGCTGTTGGCATCCGGTATGACGGCAGATGAGATTCTCGAAAAGCTGAAATAAATATTTTAGAGCCGTGTGGATCAGTCGGAGCGTAGAGTTATAGCTCTGGCAGTTCACGCGGTTTTCTTATATAAATGGTAATTGGTGTGACTCGGAACGAATAGAACTATTTCATATCGAACTAAATAACTACATTTCCCACACCATGGCTCAAAATCACGTCCGGAGAAATTTCAGTTAATCAGCAGGAACATGTTGGCAATCTAGCTGTCATAGAGCTTCTGAGGAGAGTGTCTGGGAGAGCTGCTGCCACGGCGGAAGCCCTAGACCTCAGGCGCTCGAACCGTGGAATGTCGTAAAAATATACGCTGAAATCTGAAAAATGCAGGTCAGAAGCGAAACGGATTGAATCCTTGCAAATGGCGCTGAAACGTGATATAATCGTAGTACGAACAAACCGGTTTTGGTACGACAACGGTATGTTCTGGTACTGTAACTGTTGTTACGAAACTGTGAAGAACTACTTGGAAAAGCGCAAAAATTCAGCGTAGCTGCGACGACACCTATCAGGTTCAGGTCGTGTCTTGGTACGACAACGAGAACTCCTAC
>OLHG01000083.1_pt1 | contig 63497 bp, 66 predicted proteins | sample 1605971 | NCBI WGS metagenome assembly OLHG01 (sample SAMN03283289) | human gut metagenome | biome: human-associated habitat; material: feces | host: Homo sapiens | place: Peru | collected 2012 | reverse complement strand
TATTTCTATTTTATTTAGGGTTGTTGATGGATAAATACTGGTAGTTACCTCGATATCTTTTTCAGAGTAATTTTTTATTATTTTATTTATTAATGTTGATTTGCCTGAATTGGTATTACCTATAAAATATACTTCTTTATTATTACTGTATTTTTTTATTTTATTCATTAGACTATCTAAGTTATAATTTTTTACTGAACTTATTACTTCAATATCTAGATAGTTATTTACTCTCTTTGATACATAGTCTATTAACTTATAATCTTTTACTGATTTTGGTAATAAATCTTTTTTTGTTAAAACTATTATTACATTATTAAAGTTATTTATGATATCTAAGTTTAAACTTAGTAGTGATGTAAGATAAACTACTAGTGAGTCTTTGGGAATACTATTTAATATATTTTGATAGTCTTTATTATCTAGTGTTACTTCTTTATATTCACCATAGTATTTTAATTTAAAGCATCTTTCACAAATATCTTTATTTAAATCATCTACATAACCTTCTTTATCTATGTTATCATTTTGAAGTAATACTCCACATCCTGAACATTTCTTAGTCATAATATTCTCCTACTTTAAAGATTCCCTGTTTGGTCATCTTATTTATTTTTTTTCTTTCTATATATCTATGAATTTTAGTAAATGGCATATCAATATTTGACATCGGATTTACTAAGACTGTTGTTATTCCCACTTTATTGCCACCATATATATCAGTAACTAATTGGTCTCCAATTATGGCAACTTCAGATAAATCATATTTATATAAATCTAATATTTTTATAAAGTTTTTCTTTCTTGGTTTTCCTGCTTTGGCACAGCAATCTACTTTTAATTCTTTTTTAAATGGAGATAATCGCTCTTTTGGTGAATTAGAAAATATTATTACTTTGAAGCCTTGTTCGCTTAATTTATCAAATAAGTTTTTTAATTTTTTGGTAGGTGTTCTATCAATATAAGGCACACAGGTATTGTCTAAATCAAATAGTAGACATTTGATACCATTTTCTTTTAATTTATCATAATTTATTGTATATATACTTTTTTGATAAGCATCTGGATAAAAGTAATTCATTTTCCACCTCAAGATAATTATACTTTATTTTGGATTAAAAATAAAGATATTGATTACTAAAATAATATAATTATTTAACAAAATGATTTTGCTAAATTACTAAATATAGGTAGATATATGTAAATTTCAATATAAAAATGTACAAAAAGGGAAAATAACTATATACAAAAAGAAATTAGCTATTTATAAACTAATTTCTAAAAAAATTATCATTTTACCTCAATGGTTTTTATATTAGCATTATTTAAATTTATTTTCTTATTTGGGACTACTTTTGGCATATTGGTTCTTGTAATTGATCTAATCCTATTTTATCTGTTTCTTTTATACTTAAATTTACTTTTATTCTATTTTGATCTTCTAATTGTACATTTTCAGGATTTATATTTTTAATTACATCATCAAAATCTTCAATATATCCCTTTCCTTGAATAGTGTATGTAAATTCATAATATTTACCAACTTCTAATTTTGCTTTTAAATTTGATGGTATTATATGTGAATATGGTTCAAAAAATTGAAATTTATCCACTATTACAAAATTAATATCAGGATGATGGCCTTTAAAATTATCTAACATGTCTATAATCTTCCAAGTTTGAGTAAAGCTACAATTATAGTATATTTCTTTTGATTCTTCTGTATTTTTTAAAATACATTTATTTTCGGAATTTTTTCTTTCTTTAATTAAAAGAAAACTTAAAATAGCTATAATTAAAATCATGCATATAAATAAAATTTTTTTTACTATTTTCATAATTCACCTCCTTATACTAATAAATATAAAATTTTATTAAATATAACTATTATTTAGATATAAATTTGAAATTTTTAAATTTATTTATATTCAATATTTCCGATATAGAGATTATTATTAATATCCATTGCCATAATTGATGTGCTGTTAATATTTATATATGCTGGTAAAAAATAATGTTCTTTATAATTTGTTACTCTTGCAACTTTTAACTTGTTTTTTCATAATTATAAAATTTCCATTTATCTGTCTTATGAAAAAGTAATGAATTGTTAATAAAGTTATTTCGACCATAATATGAAGTGCTATCCATTTCCTTATATTTACCTGTTTTTAAATCAATATAACTTATTTTATTTTTTTCCTTGTTTTTTATATCATATTTTCCAACAAATAATATTTCATTATCATTTCTATATGAACTTATTACCCAACCATCATCTATATTATTATTATTATATATTATTTTGTTCTCTTTAGTCAATATATTTAAAGAGTAAATAGTTTGATTACTAAATAATATAATTCTTTAACAATAGAGACCTTAGGCTCTATTGTTCCACTTGAGACCTTAGACTCAAGTGGTATAAAATAATAAAAAGCATAAACTTTATTAGGAGGTTTTTATGCTTTATAGTTTATTTAATTTTATTGTTAATAATCTTACTTTTTTTACTGGGGCATATTCGAATAATGTATTTCCTGATCCTTTATCAAAAGAAGAGGAAGAGAAGTATATTGAAAAAATGATGAAAGGTGATAAAGAGGCTAGAGCTAAATTAATAGAACATAATCTTAGACTAGTAGCTCATATAGTTAAGAAGTTTGAATCTAGTACTAATGATGTAGATGACTTAATTGGTATTGGTACTGTTGGCTTGATTAAAGGTATTGATAGTTTCTCTCCAGATAAGAATATTAAACTGGCTACTTATATAGCAAAATGTTCGGAAAACGAAATTCTTATGCATTTCAGATCTGATAAGAAGAATTCAAAGAATGTTAGTATTTATGACGGGATAAGTTATGATAAAGAGGGAAATGAAATTACTATTTTAGATGTACTTAAAACTGAAAATCCTGACTATGCAGAAGAAATATATAAGAATGATAATATTAAATTACTTAGAAAATATCTTAATGTTTTAACTAAAAGAGAAAGAGAAGTTTTAACTAAAAGATATGGACTAGATAATACTGATGAGATTACTCAAAAAGAAATTGCTAAGGAACTAGGTATTTCTAGGAGTTATGTATCAAGAATAGAAAAAAGGGCTATTACTAAAATACTTAGAGAATTTATTAGAAATGATAATAGTACAAAAGAAAATTCTTAATAATTACTTGACTAAATGGTATTTTTATGGTAAAGTTAATAACGAACTGATGAGGAGGTAATTCTATGGAAAATATATCAACTAAAAAGACTAGATCTGTAAATAATAGACCTAACTGTCTTAAAATAACTAAAGGTACTCAAAAAGTAAATATGACTACTGTTACCTTAAAAGATGGTAGTAAAGTTAAGACTAGTGTTAGAGAAGCTAGATCTATGAAAAAGAATAATGAATTGGCATAATTAAGATAGAATAATCTATCTTTTTTTGTTACATAATAATTAATAAATAAAAATGAGACTATAATAGTCTCTTTTATATTTTTTCTTTTTCTAATTGTCTTCGAATAAGTTTATATACTTTGGTTTTATCTTTATATTCTGAATAAATATTTCCATGGAATTCATAGTTTCTATCTTTTATATAATTTGAATTAATAAGTGTGTACCTCTCTATTAATTTATCTTGTTCAATTTTTCTTTTTACTGCGATAAATAGGTCATTCTTGGCATATAGAACAATATTTTTTTCTTTTAATTGAGATGTATAGCTAGTATCTAGCATACCATTCATTCTAATCGGTGTTGTTCTTACAAACTCTTTTCCAATAAATGATGATTCGTTTAAAAACTCTGATAGTTTCATATATATTCTTTTCATTTCTTCAACGCCATTATATTTTCTTTCTTGAAAATTATTTTTCATTAACAAGTTTATACCATCATTAGTATATAATCTCCAAAAGGTATCTGTACCGCTGTAATCTAATTTACCTCTTTCTTTTTCTAAAGATGATTTTACACTCTTTGATAATTCTATAACACCAAGTGTAAAAAGATTAGGATCTTCAGTAAAAAGTTTTTGTAATTCTTCTATTTTTTCATCTATTTCTTTTATATCAGCACTTGGGTTATAAATTTCTGGTCCTTTTTTTAAATATATTTCGCCATTATAAATAATATCCATAATACCCTTCTTTCACATATATAGTATCATAAATAGTTTATTTAAACAAGATTAATTACTTTGTTTTTTCTTTTTGGCTAACTCTAATATTTTACTATAATATTCTTTACCTAGCATATATTCTTCTTCGATTATTTCCTGATTTATATTTTTATTTTCTGACATATAAAAAACCCCTTTCTTTATTATTATTTAGAAGGGAGTTTATTTTTATACTAATAAACTATTTATTTGAGATAATGGATCAGTACTTTTGGTTATGTAAGAACCCACTACGGCGATATTGGCATCTTTAACTAGATTTATGGTATTGTTATTGATTCCGCCATCTACTTCAAGAAGGATATCTCTTGTACCTATTAGTTCTTTTATTTCTTTTAATCTTTTGGTACTTGACCCTAGGAATTGTTGACCTCCAAGTCCTGGTTCTACAGTCATTACTAGAATTAAATCTATATCATCTAGATATGGTACCAATTTATTTATATCTGTATTGGGCTTTATTGATAATCCTCTTTTGAATCCTAATGATTTTATTTTAGATAGTATTTCTTTTATGTCTTTGTCTATTTCGAGATGTATTGTTATATTTTCAATATTATCTAAATCTTTTATATTATCTATATACTCTTCAGGACTATCCATCATTAAATGAATATCTAATTTTTTTGTTGATATACCAGATAGTTCTTGTAATTCTGGATATGGTAATGTTCTTTGAGGAACAAATTGTCCATCCATTACATCCATGTGAATATATGAAATATTAGTATTGTTTAGTATTTTTATCATTTCTTTTTTGTCTACTGAGTTTAGTATTGATACTGATATTTTCATATTATTTTCCTCCGATGAAAGATTTATAGTTATTATATCTTGAAGGAAGTATATTACCTTTTTCAAGTGTTTCCTTTATATAGCAACCATCTTCTTTAATATGCATACAATCTCTATATTTACAATAGTGTAGGCCATCAAACATTTCTTTCATATTATCCCTTATATCTAACTTAGTCATTCCTCTAAAGTCTACTGAAGAGAAACCTGGAGTATCGGCGATTAATGCACCATCTACTTCGTATAATGTTACACATCTTGTAGTATGTTTTCCTCTTCCTAGGGCTTTTGATATTTCATTTGTTTCGAGGGATAAATTTTTATCTAATCTATTTAGAAGAGATGATTTACCTGCACCTGACTGTCCTGCGAGTACTACTTTTTTATTTTTTATTATTTTTTTTATTTCTTTAATATTATTATTATCAGTTACTATATAACCAATTCTTTGATAGTAAGAGGTTATTTTATCTATTTCATTTCTTTCTTCTTCGGTTAATAAATCTAGTTTGGTTAGACATATTACTGGTTCAATATTATTAAATGATATTATAGTTAATAATTTATCTAATAAATTACTATCAAAGTTTGGTTCTTTTACTGATACTGCAATTAAAGCGATATCTATATTGGCAATGGGAGGTCTAATAAGAGAATTCTTTCTTGGTAATATTTCTAGTAGGTAATTATTTATATCATCTATTATTACTGAGTCTCCTACTAGAGGAGTTATTTTATCATTTCTAAACTTTCCTCTTGGCTTACAAACATATAATCCATTTGATGTTCTTACTGTGTAATCATTACTTTGATTTTTAATTATTATTCCTTCCATTTATGCTCCTTATTAATTTGTCTTTTCATCACTAGGTAGTAGTGGATCGGTTGGTGTTTTATCATCTTTCTTTTCTGGTTTCTTTGATAATGTTATTTTTAATGTATATCCTTCGTATATTGGATCTCCTACTGCTCTATTTTGTGATAAAACAATGTCTTCTTCTACTTCGTCTGTTTCTTTGTATGATTTATCTAGTGTTAGATTGTATTCTTTAACAAAGTCTTCTACTTGTGATAATGTCCATTTTTCTGCGACCATGTCTGGATAAACATCTACTTCTGGTATATATAATATAACACTATCATTAGCATATAATTTTGTCTCTTCATCTTTATTGAAGGCTGGTTCTTGACTTATTATGTTATCTTTCTTATCTTTATATTCTGAAGCGTTTTCTACTGATTTGGTTTTCATTTCTACTTTGATGCCTTTTGCTTCTAATTTACCTTTTATTTCATAATAGTTTTGACCGGTATAGTCCTCAAGGACTACATATTCTTTACCTGATGATTCAACAATTGTTATTGTACTCTTCTTAGTTCTAGTAGAACCGGCTTTTGGTTCTGTTCTTATTACTTTTCCTTCTTCAACAGTAGTGCTTTCTTCACTCTTTGTTGTATATTCTAAACCTTTTTCTTTTATTTTTTTGATAGCTTCTTCAGTGGTTAATCCTACTACATTTGGTACCTTTACTTCCTTTACATCTTTACTTGTTATTAGTAAGTATACACCTGCGAGTACGATTAATGTTCCTAAAAGAACTACTGCTAGAATGATTGGTAATTTATTTTTTTCATCTTTTTCCTTTAGTACTGAATTATCCTCGCTATCTTCTTCTTTAGCGGTAGGTTTATCTATCACTTGTTTTACTTCTTTTGTAACTTGTGGTATAACCTTTGTCTCTTCAAGATCGTTTTCTGGATATTCATATACTAATCTCTTTTCATTATCTCTTTGAAGAGCTGTCTGCAAGTCTTTATACATATCTCTAACATTATCATATCTGTTCTTTGGATTTTTAGCAGTCGCTTTTAATACGATGTTTTCAACAGATTGTGGTATTGTTGGATTTTGTTTTCTAATACTTGGTATTTTTTCTTTCATATGTTTTAAGGCTATTTCAACAGCAGTATCTCCTTTGAATGGTACTGAACCTGTTAATAGTTCGTACATTAATATTCCTAGAGAATAAATATCACTTTTTACTGTAGAACCTTTTCCATTAGCTTGCTCTGGAGGAAGATAATGAACTGAGCCCATTACTGAATTTGTTTGTGTTAACTGTGTTGAATTTAGAGCCATAGCTATACCAAAGTCAGTTATTTTTACTAGTCCATTGTCCTCAATCATTATATTTTGTGGTTTAATATCTCTATGAATTATGTAGGCTTCATGAGCATGGGCTAAACCATCTGTTAACTGTGTCATTATATCTATTACTTCATTTAGAGTAAGTGCTCCTCTTTTTTGAAGTAATTGTTTTAATGTTTTTCCTTCAATATATTCCATTACGATATAATAATTTCCATCTTCTTCACCGACATCGTATACTTCAACAATATTTGGATGTGATAAATTTGATACTGATAGGGCTTCTCTTTTGAAACGACGAATAAATTTTTCATCATTTGAAAGATCTCCACGTAATACTTTTATTGCAACTTTTCTATCTAGAATTGTATCATTTGCTAAATAGACATTAGCCATACCACCTTCGCCAATTGTTTTAATAATTTCATATCTATCATTAATCTTTTGACCTTTTGATAGCATTATAAATCACCACTTTCCTTTTTTAGATAAGCAATTGATATATTATCTGTACCACCACGCATGTTACTCTTTTTAATTAGTTTTTCTACTTGTTCTTCTATTGAACTTTTATTATTTAATACTTTTTCTATTTGATCATCTGCGACCATATTTGTTAGGCCATCACTACATAGGAATAATCCTGATACGTTAGTGTCTACATCAAAAATATCTATTTCGATTGGATCATTTGCTCCAAGGGCTCTAGTTAATAGATTTTTTCTTGGATGAAATTTAGCTTGTTCTGGAGTTAATTCTCCTGTTGATACAAGTAAATTTACCAGGGTATGATCCTTTGTTATTTTATGTAATAATCCATTTTTCATTACATATCCTGATGAATCGCCAATATTTCCATATAGTATGTAATCATTTGTTTTGATAGCTATTACTAGGGTTGTCCCCATGCCTTTGCTCTCGGGATGATTTTTTGTATAAGAAAATATTTTTTCATTTATTTCTTTTACTATTCTTCTTAAGTAGTCGATAGCATCTTCTTTTTTTCCGAGCGTTTCTAGTCCTTCAAAACTATCTCTAACATGTTCTATTGCTATATTAGAGGCTACTTCTCCAGCTTTATGTCCACCCATTCCATCCGCTACGGCAAGAATGAATTCATTATTATTATTATTTAATATTATTACATTATCTTCATTATGTGTTCTTACTTTTCCTGCATCTGTCATATAAAATGTCTGCATAACTTCACTCCTCTTTTGCTTTGGCTCTTAGCTGTCCACAGGCAGCATCTACATTTCCGCCAAATTCTTTTCTTATTGTTACATTTATATTATTTGATTTAAGTATATCATAAAACTGTAAAATTTTCCACTTTTTTGTTCTTTTGAAACCAATATTTTCTGTTTCATTATATGGTATTAAATTTACATAGCAGTTTATTCCTTTAAGAAGTGAGACTAATTCTTTTGCTTCTTTTTCACTATCGTTTATATCCTCTAACATAATATATTCAAAAGTTACTCTTCTATTAGTAAGTTTTATATATTCTTTTATGGTATCCATTAATTCTTTTATTGGATAGGCTTTGTTTATTTTCATTATCTTATTTCTTAGTTCATCATTTGGAGCATGCAAGCTTATGGCTAGATTTACTTGACCTTCTTCTTTCATAAATTTCTTGATTCCTGGTACTACTCCACATGTAGATATAGTTATATGTCTTGAACCAATATCTATTCCTTTACCACAGTTAATTATTTTAACGAAGCGCATAACATTATCATAATTATCAAATGGTTCACCAATACCCATAACTACTACATGAGATATTCTAGTCTTAATGTCTTCTTCAATAAGGAGAATCTGCTCTACTATTTCATAGGCTAGTAAGTCTCTTACTTTCTTTAGTCTGCCACTTTCACAAAAAGCGCATGACATGTTGCAGCCTACTTGTGATGATACACAAATACTTATTCCATAGTCATGAAACATTAATACTGATTCTATTCTATTCTTATCTTCTAGTTCAAATAAATATTTGTTTACTTCTTTACTTTCTTGTTTTATTAATAGTTTTATCTTGTAGAAAGAGAAATCTTGTTTTAGTTTTTCTCTTAACTCTTTACTAATATTAGTCATTTCATCAAATGAAGTATATCTTTTTTTATATAATCCTTCATATACTTGAGCCGCTCTAAAGGGCTTTTCATTTATACTTATAAAATAATCTTCTAATTCTTTTAATGTTACATCATATATATTTCTCATTTTTTTCACTTCTAACTTTCCATTATTATTATAGCAAAAAAAATATGTTATTAAAACACATTTTTATTATTTTTTTCTTTATGTTCATGATGGGAATGTCCTTTTATACCATACTTATTGGTTATTGGATCTTTGAATAGGAAATTTTTTATTGGTAATAGTGTTAATACCATATAGAATCCAAATATTATGAATAATACTATTACTGATATATATGTTAGATAAAATGGTAGTGATGTTATATTTATTATGTATTTAAATATTAATGAACTAGATATGATGGCTAAATAAAAGATTATTATATCTATCCATAATACTGATTTTTTAGTAAATATTTGATATGTATAAAATAATAGTGGTATTAATAATATTATTACTAATAAACTGGCTGTTTTGGCTATGAAATAATTTTGATTTAATCCATATACTGCTCCATCATATAGTGTCCATATAAAGGTTGGTGTTAGGGCTATTTTAATATGTTCCCAAGTGCTTTCATTAACTGCTGCAAAAAGGGATACTACTTTATTATGGCCTGACCATTCATACATAAAATGTAGTAGTGTTCCAATTGTTGATATAAATATTATTCCAATTACTATATCCATTTGCTCCTCCTATTTATAAGATAATTATATATTATTTTTTTATTTATTACAACTGGATATTCTTTAATAGTCTTAATGTATTTAGAATGCATAGTACTGTTACTCCAACATCTGCGAATACTGCTTCCCACATAGTGGATAATCCTAGTATGGTTAATATTAATACTAATAGTTTTATGGTAATGGCAAATATTAGATTTTCTTTGATTATTTTATTTGTTTTTTGGGATATTTTTATAGCGGTTATTATTTTTGATAGGTTATCGTTCATTATTACTACATCTGAGGCTTCAATAGCGGAATCACTACCTAGGCTACCCATTGATATACCTATATCTGATAAGGCTAGTACTGGGGCATCGTTTATGCCGTCTCCTACAAATGATACTAGTTCTTTTTCTTTTTTAGTATTTATTAATTCTTCTAGTTTTTGATATTTTTCATTTGGAAGCATTTCATAAAAGACATTTTTTATTCCTACTTTTTTAGCTATTTCTAAAGCTTTTTCTTTGTTATCGCCAGTAAACATATAGGTTTCTATATTCATATCTTTAAGAATTTTGATTGTTTCTTTAGCACTTTCTTTTATTTCGTCCTTTATTTCTAATTCAGCAACTAAATTATCATTAATCATTAGATAGATATTTTTGGTTTCTTTTTGATTACAAAATTTGGAATTTCCTATTTTGATATTTTGATCTTTATATTTATAGGTTATACCTTTACCTTGATATTCTCTATGTTCTTTGATATCTTCAGTTGATACTTCTTTTCCATATTCTTTAATTATTGATGCTGCGATAGGATGATTAGATAGGCTTTCTCCTTTAGCACATAATTCTAATACTTTGTCTTTGGTATATTTTTTATCATAAATACTTATTTTTGATACATAAAACTGTCCTGTTGTTATGGTTCCTGTTTTATCAAATACTACTTTTTTGATATTTTTTATACTATCTAAGTAATTACTTCCTTTTATTAGTATTCCTTCTTTGGAAGAAGCTCCTATTCCTGAAAAGTATGCTAATGGTACTGATATGGCAACAGCACAAGGGCATGATACTACTATTATGGTTAAAGCTTTATAAATACTTTCGGTATATGTTAAGTTTGTTATTAATGGTAAAAGGGTTCCTACCAGAATGGCGACGATTAATACACTTAGGGTATATATTGGGGCATACTTTGATACTACTGTTTCGGTTTTGGTTTTTCTTTCAGTAGCGGTTTCTACTAGTGATAATATTCTACTTACTGTAGAGTTTTTGTATATGGAAGTTACTTTTACTTCTATTAAACCACTCTTATTGATACTTCCGGATAATACTTCACTACCTATGGTAGCATTTAATAATTCTGATTCTCCTGTTAGGGCACTAGTATCTAGCATAGCATTTCCTTCTATTATTATTCCATCTAGTGGTACTTTTTCGCCTTCTTTTACGACAATTATATCTCCTACTTTTATGGTTTCTGTTGGTACTACTTTTATAGTATCTTCTTCTTTTAAATTAGAGTTTTCTTCTTTTATATTCATAAGTTCTGATACTGATTTTCTACTTCTATTAACGGCTAATTTTTCTAGTGCTTTTCCTAGTTCATATAGGAATATTACCATTAGTCCTTCATGTAACTCTCCTAATACGAAGGCTCCTATTGTTGATATTACTATTAATAGATTTTCATTAATTATTTTTTTTGATAACTGTTTAATAGCGGTTATAAAGGTACTATATACTAATACTATATAACTTATGATAATTAGAATTAGATTTAAATGATATGGTAATTTTGTTATACAGCCTATTAATCCTAATATACCTCCTATTAGGATTTGATAAAATATTTTATAGTTATCTTCTTTTACTTTTTCTTCGCTTAATATGGCATCTGGTTCTACTTCACTAACTATTTGTTTAACATATTCAAATGGTTTTTCTAGGTCTGTTTCCACAGATACTGTTGATGCACTAAAATTGACTATAGTATTTTTGATGTTTTTGTCTTTATTTAGTTTTTCTTCTATTTTCTTTGCACAATTGGCGCAATCTAGATTTTTGATATTATATTTATATTTCATTGATATGTTCCTTTCCTACACTAAATAGTTTTTTTACATGATCATCACTTAATTCGTAATATACTGTTTTACCTATTTTGGTATATTTTACTAGTTTAGCGGACTTTAGTATTCTAAGCTGGTGAGAAATGGCTGACTGAGTACCTCCGACAAGGGCGGCTATATCTCCTACACAAAGTTTGTTTTCTAATAAGACATTTATTATTTTTACTCTAGTTGAATCTGCGAATACTTTGAATAATTCTGCTATATCTATAATAGTATCTTCTTCAAGTAATTTGTTTTTTATGCTATTTATTTCTTTTGTATCTAACATATTTCCTCCTTATACATGAATATATATTCATATATTTAAATAATATCACTATTAGTATATTATGTCAATATATTTTTATTCTTTTTATCACTTCAAGTCTGGGTCTTGAAGTGTTGTTGTTAGCCCGTAGTCTAACAACAATATACCAATCGTATCTATTATATATAAGTCAGTAATTATATACTTTTATTTTGGCAATTATTTAATTATTTTGCTACTTTTTATAGACTTTTTTAATTATCTAGTACAAGAATAAATTACACAATGTAGAAAGCAAAGCAAACGAAAACGGTATACATTAATATATACCGTTTTCTCCGTTCTTTCAGACACTAGGTCGATGAACCACTGATATTGTATTTAACTATCAAATTTTTGTATTACATTTTTATTATATGCAATTATTTTATAAATTATTATTTTTGAGACTCTCTTTCTTTGCATCTTTATACATACAAAAATCTATGACTAATCCTAATTCTGCTATTTGAGTAATGACATTAATATAATAATATATATTAGCCTTTTATATTCTTATTTTTTATCTGGTACTAATTTTTTTGAATATTCCTTTTTCTTCATATTATCAATAGTTATTTTAGAGGCTAATTCTATTGCTCTTGTTAATTTATTATAAATAAGAAGTAATTGCTCAAAAGTAATTGGCATTTTTCCTTTATGGTTTTCATCACATAAGTCTTTAGTAATATTATATTTTAAATCAGTTTTTTGTTTAGAATTTTCTTCAAAATAATTTATACAAATAATTTCTCCTTCAGTATCAAAATAATGACTTACGCGTAAGCCTTCCTTTGAAGCCAAAGTACAATGTAATATGTAATAAAAACCATTCAAACTTCTACCAAATTCAACATTATTTTCTCCTTCTTTGGTTTTTATTCGTAGGCTGCAGCAATTTCTTTTGTATTTGTCATCTATTTCATTATGAGCAATAATATTTACTTTTTGTAAATAATTATCAATAGAATCTAACTCTATATCTTCATTTATATATGGATTAATTGTTCTGTCGAATTGGTCAACAATTTTTCTGAAAGTGTGTTTTAAAGGTATTTGTTTTTCTTTAGTAATAGCATTTAGAAAACTTTGACCATATTGCTCATCAGCACTCATCCAATCATAAGCAGTAATAGCTGGATTTACCGCTTTTAAAATTCCAGCAATGATAGTTGACATTATTTCATCATATCTTCGAACTTCTGTTTCTGGTAGTCCTTGCTTTCTTGCATAATAATCTTTTAATTCCGTCAAAAGAATAACAAGTCCTTCTTTAGAATCAATATGATATGTTTCAATATATTTATTTTCATTGTTTCTTTTTAACATATTTATTTTAGAATTTTCACATCGTGCTAAATATTCATATGTGTTAAGATTTTGGCCGTATTCTTGAATTTCTTTTTTATATTGGTCATCAATGGCATGTTCAATTGGAATATAATCGCTAGAGCCATTATCAATTCTTATTCCATAGTGGCTATTATGATATTTTTCATAAATAATATTAGCAACTTCTAAAGGAACTTTACCTCTGATTACGGCTTCATACATTTCAAAATATATTGTAATATTATTCCAAAAATATATTGCCTTACTTGTACCATATTCACCATTCTTATTTATATTGTTATTAATATTAAGTGCTTTTAAAACTTCATCGAATTCTATTTGATTTATCATAAACTAAAACTCCCTTCGTCCTTTATTATATCATAGTTTTATTCGTTTTCAACAATAAAAACAAAACTTTTTTCTAATGACCTTAGGCATTAGAAAACGACGAACTACTTTAGTGTGAGACGAAACTGAAAGAGAATCTATTTTTTAGACTCTCTTTCTTTATATTCCTCTAGTGTTAAATTATTATTATAAATATAACTAGCTATGTTTCCTACATATCTTATATGCCATGGTTCATAACTATATTTTGTTATATCTTCTTTTCCTTCTGGATATCTTAATATAAATCCATATCTATAACAATTTTGATGAACCCATTTAGTTTCTAATAATTCTTCTATTTCGTGTTCTATATAACACTTTTCATCTTTATATATACAAAAATCTATGGCTAATCCTGTTTGATGTTCTGATTTACCTGGTTCTGCTATTCTTGTGATAGCATAAGTAAATCCTTTTTCTTCAAGTAATTTATTATATATTTTTTCTTGATAATCATAATCGCGATATCCACTTTCTATATCTATGTGATATCCATATCTTAAAGCATCTTGTTTCATTCTATCAAAAGCATTCTTTGTTTCTCTATCAATTAATATGCCATCTTTGTAACTACTACTAGCTTCTACTAAAGTACTTGGTATATGTGCTCTTGGCAGGGGATTATCTTTATTTACTAAAATATTATAATCCATACGTACCTCCAATATAATATATGCTATAAAAAGAGAAGAGAGACTACTTTAGTTTATCTATCTTCTTATTTAAATTACTTATCTTATTATTTAACTGTTTTATTTCTGACTCTAATTCTTCTTTTTGACTATTTAGATTTTCGTTATTTAGTTTGGCTATATCATAACTTTTTTTAAAGTTATTTAGGTTATCTATTTCTTTTTTTAATTCTTTGTATTCTGTTAGATATTTTTCTAACTCTTTATTTTTATTATTTAGAGTTATGTTATTATATAGAGTAATTATTAGGATGGTGAATACTCCTATAAAAGAGATAGTTCCTATTATTTTAAATATTTTATTTTTATTTTTCATTAGTAGTATAAGGCCTTCTTCCCAAAGTAATTATATCTTTCTCTAAATAGTGATAATGACTGATACTTTATTTTTCCACCGATTGGGTCAGATATTATTATTTTATCAGTAGTATAGCCAATTATGACTACAGCATGCTCTCCTGATTTCCAATAGATAGTTTCTCCTGTTGGTTCATATATCCATGATGTTGATATGTGTGGTGTGGATAATCCCATAGATGTCCAGGCTAGTACTGGTCTACCTGATTTTACTATTTTTAATATTTCATCAAAAGATGTTCCGGTGGCATTTATTATTCCTGGTTTATAGGTACCCGCTACTTTGGCAATAGGTTTTTCATAGACACCATAGGAATTTTGGGTTCTTGGGTCTCCGATAAACTCTAGTTCAGGATTTCCTCCATAGGTAACGTCATCCTTGGTATATGGTGTTTTTCCTTTTTCTAACTTATTTATAACATCATTAGGAGTTACTGATACACCATAATATTTTAATAGAATCGTTAGTGCAACGGATTCGCAACCTGTTGGATAGTCGGGATACTGATTAATTGTGGGTACTCCTGTTATATAGGCAGAATTTTTTTCTTTATACTCTTTGGCTAATCTATTATATTCTGCTTCAAGAGTAGTAATGTTACCTTCAAGACCTACAATCTGTTCTTCAAGAGAAGATATACTATCTTGCAGTTCTTTACTTTTATCTTCTTCTTTGGTAATTAGTTCTTCAATGTCTTCTGCTTTGAATGTAGTAGCGGAAAATAGCTCTTCAACTTTTTCTCTTACTTCTTCCTCTTCTTTATATACCGAATCTAATGATACTTTACCATCTTCAATTAGATTATTTTGTTTTAGTTCTTCAAGAGTAGTATTATTGGAAATAATTAGGTTTTTGTTATCTTGATGTAATACTACTATTTCAATAATTATAGTAATTGAAAATATGATAAGTAATATTTTTTTCATAGTAACTCCTTTTTATATTTTCTTGATATTTGGATGACCTTTCATTAGTTTTCTTATTCCTGTTGGATGCGGAAAGGCTACGGTTAGGATTGATTTATCTACTCCTATTACGACGCCTTCACCAAACTCAGTATGAACAATATGTTCTCCTACTGTGTATTCGGCATTTTTATCAATTTTTTTCTTGATATTTGATACCATCTTAGTAAGTGGTTTTATTCCTTCTACTTCAATATATTCTTTATCTATTTCATTTATAAATCTACTTGGCATATTTCTACTGGTATTTCCAAATAACATACGAGTATCAGCAGATGTTATATAAAGTTTTTTCTTGGCTCTGGTAATGGCTACATAGCATAGTCTACGCTCTTCTTCAATAGCGGAATTGCTTCCGTCATTGATAGCATTATAATGTGGGAATATTCCTTCTTCCATACCAACGATAAAGACATAATCAAACTCTAGTCCTTTTACAGAGTGAACTGTCATTAAACTTACTCTTCCATCACTATCTTGGTGTTCGGTTATATCACTAACTAAGGATATTTCTTCAAGAAAGTCCTCTAGACTTGCTGAGCCATATTCTTCTTCATAACTCTTGGTAACTCCTTTAAACTCGTTTAAGTTTTCTAGTCTTATTTCATCTTCGAGTAATTTAGAACTTTCTAATTCTTTTCTTATACCACTTTTATCTAGAATATCATCAACTAATTCAGTAAGTGACATTTTCTCACTATCTTTAGTTAGTTCTTCGATTAGTTCTTTAAAGGTTAATTCTTTACCTGTAGTAATGGCTTCATAGATTGAAATACCGGCATCTTCCGCTAATGAGGTTAGGTTATCAATTGTTTTTTCACCAATTCCTCTTTTTGGAGTATTGATTATTCTAAGCAGACTTACATCATCTTTATGATTATTTATTAATCTTAGATAACATAATAAGTCTTTTATTTCTTTTCTATTATAAAAATAGAAACTTCCTACTACTCGATATTTGATATTCTTTTTTAGTAGTTCCTCTTCGATAGTTCTTGACTGAGCATTGGTACGATATAAGACCGCTATATCTTCTTCTTTAACACCTTTTGATATTAAATCTTTTATTTCTCCTACTACAAAGGAAGCCTCTTCTTTTTCATTAGCTACTTTTTTATATTTTATTTTATCTCCTTCTTCGTTATTACTCCATAAGTTTTTATCTTTTCTTTCTCTATTATTTTTTATAACGCTATTAGCGGCATTTAAGATGTTCTTAGTAGAACGATAGTTTTCTTCAAGTAATATTGTTTTTGCTTCAGGATAGTCTTTTTCAAAGTTTAAGATATTTTTATAATTGGCTCCACGAAAAGCATATATGGCTTGGTCATTATCTCCTACTACAAAGATATTACGATATTTAGATGATAGTAGTCTACTGAAGGTATATTGAGCTTCATTTGTATCCTGATATTCATCTATTAATATATATTTATATCTTTCTTGATAGTCATTTAAGACATTTGGATAGTTTTTAAATAATTTTATTGGTAATATTAGCAAATCGTCAAAGTCTACAGAGTTTCCTTGCTTTAATTTTTTTTGATATGTTTTATATACTTCTACTACTTTATGATCAAATTCTATTTTAGAGAATTTTTCTACATCCATCATTTCGTTTTTAGCAGAACTTATTTTATTCTTTATTTCTCTAGGATTATAGTATTCTTTACTCATATTTATGTCTTTCATTATTTTTTTAATAATAGTTAAGACATCATCACTATCTATGATAGTAAAGTTTCTTTCATATCCTAATAGGCTATAGTTTTCTTTTAGTATTCTAAGCCCTAAAGAGTGAAATGTTGATATTTGTATATTATTAGCAGTACTTCCTATTAGGGATACTACTCTATCTTTCATTTCTTTGGCAGCTTTATTAGTAAAGGTTATTGCTAATATGTTATATGGACTTATTCCATTTTCTATTAAATTTGCTATTCTACTAGTTAGTACTTTGGTCTTTCCTGAACCTGCTCCTGCAAGTACTAACATTGGTCCATTTATATGATTAACAGCTTCTTGCTGATTCTTATTTAATTCTAAAACTTTCATCTTGTCTACCTCATCTTTCTTTACTTCATTTTATCATATTTTGATAATATAGTGAAGTAAAGATAGGAATATTTTTTTATTTTATTTACACTATAGCCTAGGTCTATAGTGTGTCATTTATAGCCTATATATATAAGCCAGATATGATAACTTAGATATCGATGATGATTAATACTATTTATTTCAAAAATATAATGTTTTAATCACAATTCGGTTATTTGTGAATTTTATAATAACTATAATATACTTAAAATCAGAGACTACTAATAGGCTCTGATTTTCTATAGAAAGACTTATTAAGGCTTTCTATAGCAGTACCGAGACCTTAGGCTCGGACTGAACAAAAAGAAAGAAGGAATTATTTTTTCCTTCCTTTGAATAATTTAACTATGAATTTTATAATTTTATCTAATAACCATAATAAGGGATTTTTTCTCTCTAATTCTTTGTCTAAGTCATTATTATTTATATTTTTTCTAAGACTCCTAATTCTAAATCTTTTATTGTATATAAGTGCTCAATTTTATCATAGGCATCTTCTAGATTCAGTCTGGATTTGTTCCAACCATTTCCATCTGTAATCCAAACAAATTTAACACCATTTAGTTTATTAATTTCATTATTTAGTTCTACATAACTTTTTGCAGTTTCATTTGGTTTAGATCCTTGTGTTCCATAAAAATTCACTTCCATTACTATTAATTCGTTATTTGATGGACTCTTAAAAACAAAATCAAACTTCTTTGTTGCCTTTCCTATTGCACATAGATTTGTTCCATATTCTTTATCAATATCTTTATATTTCATTTGTTTTTGATATGGTATTCCAATTTTTTTTATGAATTCCTCTACTAAGTCTTCCATTATTTTTCCACTGCGATTTTTTCTACTATTTGAATCTAATCCCACTTCTATTCCTATCGCATAATCAACAAGATTCTTAATTTTTCTATTACTTATCAAGTCAAATAATCCACTATTTTTTAAAAAAACTGCATAATTGTTGATTGGCTTGTCAATTTCTTTAAAATCATAACAAATAAATTTTTCTTCTAGAAATTTAAAGTCCTTATCTTTTATTGAACTTAACATATCTACTGTTGATGAATTAATTATATGAAATTTATATTCGTGAGTTGCTAATAAAATTGGTATTGATTTCATTATTTCTGGATACTCATTTATTAAGTCAACAAATTCTTCCTCTATATTTTCTTTTCCAATCAGGCTATTTAATAAGTTTAAATGTCTTTCATAATCTTTGATATTTAAATAAACTTTAGAAAAATCAACAAAAAAATCTGCTGGGGTTATACTTTTTTTTAATGATAACATTAAGTCATTAAAATTTCTTTTCACTTATATCACTTTCCTTTCTTCTTATTGTTAAATCTAAATATTCTTTTTCTTTTTCTATTCCTATATATCTTCTTTTTAATCTGTTTGCCGCTATTCCTGTTGTACCACTTCCATTAAATGGATCTAATATTAAATCATTTTCCTCTGTAGAAGCAAGTATTATTCTTTCTAATATTTCAATTGGCTTTTGTGTTGGATGTTTACCACAAGTCTTTTCGCTAGGCTTTGTTAAACTAGTTTCCCATACATCTTTCATTTGCTTATTATTATTTATTTTTTTCATCAATGAGTAATTAAACTTATGTTTGCTTTTTTTATCGGCTTTTTTAGCCCAAAGTATTGTTTCAGTAGAATGAGTAAATGCTCTGCAACTAATATTTGGAGGTGGATTTAATTTTCTCCAAGTAATGTTATTTATTATTTTAAATCCCTCTTCTTCTAGTGCCATTCCTATTGAATAAATATTATGCATGGTTCCACTAATCCAAATAGTACCATTTTCTTTTAGTATTTTTTTACATAGTCTAATCCATTTTTTATTAAATTCGTGTTTTTCTTTTATATCAATTGCTTTGTCCCATAGGCCTTTATTAACCGATACCATCTTTCCATTACTACATGATATTCCATTATTTGATAAAAAGTATGGTGGATCTGCAAATACCATATCAACACTATTTGGCTCTATGTTTCTTAGTACTTTTAATGAATCTCCTTGTATTAATTTGAAATTATCTTCTTCATAATAATATTTTTTTATCATATTATTTATCCTATATATTTATATGTCAAAGCCTCTTTTATTTTCATAATTTGTAATAATAACTTCTTCTACTTTGCCTCTTTTTTTACCATTGGCGTTGATACTTCTCTTTGCTTCTATTAAATGTATATTATAATTTTTATAAAGTTCATTTATTAGTTCCGTATTATGATTAGATAACATTACGTAACAGCCCTTGTCTGATAATTCCCTATATACTCTGGCTAACCTCTTTTGTTGTTCTTTACCAAAGCCATCCTCTGTATAACTATTGAAAGTTGAGGTATCTGAATCATATGGTGGATCAAAATATATAAAATCTCCTTTTTTTGCTTCTTTTACTGCTTCTTCAAAATCTGTTGATAATATTTTTATATCATTATAATTTAAAAATCCACATATAATTCCTAAGTTTTGTCCTTCATAGGTATTTACTTTTGTTTTTTTACCAAATGGTACATTAAATTCGCTTTTACTATTTACTCTGTATAATCCATTAAAACAAGCTTTATTTAAATAGATTGTTCTTGCTGCTCTTTTATAATCTACTACTTTATTAAATTTTTTCTTATCTCTATCCATATTTCTTATTGTATAATAATATTCTTCTGAATGTTTCATTTCATGAGTATTCAGTTCTCTGCACATTGCTTCAAATTTTTTTTCATCTTTAATGCATTCGTATACATTCATAAGTTCTTTATTTGAGTCATTAATAACTGCATTCTTTGGAGATAATTCAAATAGTAATGCTCCCCCTCCAACAAATGGTTCATAATATGTATTAAACTCATCAGGAACATATTTTTTTAATTTATCTATTATTTGTCTTTTTCCGCCAGCCCATTTTACAAATGGCTTTCCTTTTATCATTATTTCACCATCCTATGTTTATTATAACCTTGCTTTCTATACAATTATAACATTTTTTATATGCCAAAAACAAGCGAACACCTTAATATTTGTTATATTTTTTACTTTTTACTATGTTTGATAAAAGTTTTTATTTATCTTATTATTTATTAGTATGTAAACAATAAAATTTATATAAAATTAAAAATAGGAAACGTTTAATATCATAATTGAGTGTTATTAATAATTTAGTTTCAACTGTAAATGTAATATAATCAATCACAATTCGATTATTTGTAGACTTTTTGCTCGGTTATTTGTTGAATTTTCATTCGGTTATTTGTGAATTTTATAATAACTATAATATACTTAAAATCAGAGACTACTAATAGGCTCTGATTTTCTATAGAAAGACTTATTAAGGCTTTCTATAGCAGTACCGAGACCTTAGGCTCGGACTGAACAAAAAGAAAGAAGGAATTATTTTTTCCTTCCTTTGAATAATTTAACTATGAATTTTATAATTTTATCTAATAACCATAATAAGGGATTTTCTCTATCTTGTACTGGTAATTCTATTTCATTATCTTTATCTTTGTTATCATCTTTAGTATTATCTTCTTCTTTAGTGTTATCTTTATTTATATCGTCATTATTATCTTCTTTTGGTTCTTCTGGTACTGAAGGCTCATCCGGTACTATAGGTTCTTCAGTAGTAAACTTACTATATTCATCTGTCCAAGCCGCATCATAATAAGAATTAGTGTCTCCTAGTGCCATGTATAAGCCTTTATTATAATGATATTTTTTAACTACTGACTTTGTATCTTTCTTTAAAAGCATTAGCCCACCACCATAACCTGCAGTCTCATGTAAATATAAATCTTCTTTATTGTATAATATTTCTCCTACTACAAAAGGTCTTGCCCTTGTTTCTGATAATTTATCTTTTATCATATTAATAAATCTATCCCAACCTAAATCTAATGTTCTATGTGGACAATATTTATTTGTATAATCCTGATGCTTTGTTACTTTATCTATATCCCAATTATATCTATTTAATATATCTACGATTAAGTCTACTGCATTCTCTTCGGCCTTAATAAAGCGATCTCCTCCTGATTTGGAATAACATATTTCTATAGCTATTCCTTCTCTATTTCCTTTACCATTGCCATCACTAGCATGCCAACCATTTCTATTTTCAGGAAGTCCCTGTACTATTTCTTTATCATCTACTGCATAATGGAACGATGTTTCATAGTCATTATTTGTCATATAGCTTATTTCATTTCTAGCAGTAGCATCATTGGCGGTATTATGTACTACTATTCTAGTAGGAGTCATTTCATAAGGGCATTTTAGATAATATCTACTTTCTGGTACTATTTTTCTGACAATATTAACCATTTTTACCCTCCTTTATCAGTTTTTCTATATTATGAATAAGATTGTATCCTGTTTCGGCAAATAGACCACTCAATGTTATTGCTAAATTAAAGTCTTTGGTTATTATGAAATAAAATATTGATACGCATAATCCTATGACGATATTTTGTATTATTATTAGGTTATTATTTATATAAGGACATCTCTTTGATATAAATCCCAATATCCATGTTAAGGTCATGGTTAATAATGTTACCATTAATTCTGTATTTTCTGTTATGAAATTCATTCATCTCACCTCTATTCATAATCACTTTATTATATGAGGTGAAATTTTTTAGCATAATAAAGTTAGTCTAAAAGAAAAAAGAAAGCTTTAACTTTCTTTAATATTTATATAAACTATCTGTAGCCACTGCATTTAGAGTCTGATCTGCGAAGATATTTTTCTTATAGGCAAAATAGGCTGCCGCTGCTATCATAGTGGCATTATCTGTACAATATTGTATTCTTGGTATTGATAAGTTAATATTGTTTTCTTTGCAGTCTTTTTCTAATCTTTCTCTTAGACCTGCATTAGCGGATACTCCTCCCGCTACTATAAGATTATTTACATGATATTCTTTTAAGGCATGCATTGTTTTCTTAGCTATTACCTCGGTAACATTATGTTGGAAAGTAGCACATAAATCTTCTTTATTTATGGTATTTCCTCTTTGATTTTCATTATGTACTAGGTTAATAACTGCTGACTTAATACCACTGAAACTAAAGTTATATGTTTTATCGTTTAATGGTAATGGTAAGTCATAAGTTACTTTACCTTGATGGGCTAGTTTGTCTACTTTTGGACCACCCGGATATTCTAATCCAATTACTTTGGCTACTTTATCGTAGCACTCACCAACAGCATCATCTAAAGTACCTCCTATTCGTTCAAAGGAATAGTCTTCTTTCATATAGACTAGTTCGGTATGACCACCACTCACTACTAGGGCTATTAGGGGAAACAGTAATCTTCCTTCTAAATTGTTAGCATAGATATGTCCCGCTATATGATGAACTGGTACTAATGGTTTTCCTGTTACTAAGGCCATTGTTTTAGCGGCCTGTACTCCTATTAATAGACTTCCTATTAGTCCTGGGCCATATGTCACCGCTATGGCAGTTATATCATTCATAGTTAGATTAGTCTTACTTAATAATTCTTCAAGGACTATTGTTATATTTTCGATATGATTTCTACTTGCTATTTCTGGTACTACTCCACCATAGTTTTTATGAATATCTATTTGACTTAGTACTACAGTGGCTATTTCTTCAGAGCCATTTTTTACTATACTCATACTTGTTTCATCACAACTTGACTCTATTCCAAGTATATATACATCTTTCATTTACATCACCTGTTTTTCCATAAGTATTGCATCTTCATCTCCATAATAGTATTTTCTTAGGGCTACCTCACGAAAACCAAACTTCTTATAAAGATTTATTGCTCTACTATTACTTACTCTTACTTCAAGAGTTATATTTATTACTTTATGATGGATGGCTTCAGATACTAGGTAACTCATTAATTTGGTTCCTATTCCTCTACCGCGATACTCTTCTTTTACAAGAATATTATCTACTTCCATTCTTTCATATATTAGAGAGTATTTTAATTCTCCTAGTACATTATTATCCTCTATATACTGAATTTCTTTAGAAAAGGGATTATCATTATTAACTACTTCTTTTATCATTTTTTTCCATAGCCTCGGGTAATTTTAAATATACTGGATTTACTGCATGCGGATTAATACTAGGAAGATTCTTAGCATATTTAATTATCTCTTCAATATCATAATCATCTGCTTCGGTTACTAAGACTGGATTATATTTTTCTTTTAACTCATCTATTCTATCTATATTGTTAAACTCTTCAGTAATGGTATTATACTCTTTATCGTATAATCCTATGTAATAGTTACCGTGTTTGGCATCTATAGTGGATAGAAAATAATCTCCAGTAAAGCCTAATACTCTTATTTTTAAGGATGTTATCTCTTTTATGTTTATTTTTAGAAGATAAGCATACATCTTGGCTATTGTTACTCCTATTCTTATGCCCGTAAATGATCCTGGGCCATTTACAACCACTATTTCATTTACATCATTTGGCTCTAAGTTATTTTCTTTTAAAATATCTTCGATGAATTTTGTAGTATATATAGAATGTTCTTTAGGACTGGTATTTTTGATATTAGATAAAAGTTTTCCTTCTTTTACTAAGGCAATAGATACATCGGATAGTGATGTATCTATGAATAAGCTTATCATATTATGGCCTCACAAATATTAGTATATTTTTCTCCATGTGGAGTTAGTATTAATACTCTTGTGTTTTCTCCTGTTATTTTTATCTTTATATCTAATCTTTCTGGAGGTAGGATATCTTTAATCATATCAGCCCACTCAATAATGGTTACTCCTCCCTTGTCAAAATACTCTTCTATTCCTATGTCTTCTTTTGAATCCTCTAGTCTATATACATCCATATGATATAGTGGTAATTCACCAACATATTCTTTTATAATTGTAAATGTAGGTGAAGTTATCTCATCTATTCCCATGGCATGAGCAAAGCCTTTAGTAAATAGTGTCTTACCACTACCAAGGTCTCCATTTAAACATATAACCATATTAGGAAATTTTTCTGATTCGATATTTTGTGCTACTGCAATTGTCTCATTTTCATCATGAGTAATTATTTTGTATTCTTCCATTTTAATCACCTTTCTTTGTCTATTTAATTATATCAAATACCTAGAGTAAATTACAATAGTTTTTTAGTAAATAATTAAAGATAGACAAAAATCTACCTTTAGTTATATTTATTTTATTTTCAGGATTTTTTTCATTCCTTCTTCTTTAAGTACACCTTTACTTAGCTTGGCTAATCTATTATAAAAGATACTTAACTGAATATAGTTTTTGCAGGTATATGGGTCTCCTAGTGTTATGTTTATGGAATCTTTATTGTCTTTGTCACTAACTATATCTTTTGATATAGTTATGTCAGCATAGTCTTCGGTAATACTTATATGTATGCTACTTTTTTCTTTATTATATTCTGCTGATAGAACTGTATCATAAGGTAGTGATGAAGATAGTAATTTAACTATCTGATATAAATCTTCATTATTTTTTTTGAATACTAATAAGTTTATACTTTTATTTAATTTAGTAGAATAGTTATTACTTTCTTTTTCATAAGCAAATAATTTGAATTCAGAAAAAGTTTTACTACCTGCGATAAACATTTTTATAAGTATAACTGGTTCTTTATTATATTCTGTAACTATAAAATAGCCTGGACCAAAATAGTTTTCATCATATAGTACATAAATATTGGTTTGCTTTTCCATATAATTATGCTGACTACAACAATAGTCTTCACCAGGATCAATTCCAAGAGAACAGTCTCCAGTAAGAGGTCTATTTAGATCCTCTTCATCATAATTTTTTTCTTTTATTTGAGCAAGTTCTTCTTCTTCAGTAATACACCATTCACAGTTTCCACAGCATTTCATAAATATTAACACCTCGGCATATATAATAACAGATTTTTCTATTAAACGCAAGAAAAAAGTACTATGACAAGTACTTATTCATTTTATTTAATATTTCTTCTTTATCTGATGATTTTATTATGTAGTCAGTAAATCCTTCCTGCAAATAACTATCATCATAATCATATTTATTATCTTTTGTTAATAATATTACTTTGGTATTAAAGTTTCTTATTTCTAATAATTTTCGCATAATTATATGTCCATTTTGTGGTTCTAACTCTTCATCTAATAATATTAAGTCATATTTTTCTTTACTTCTTATTCTTTCTAATCCTTCTTTTCCTAATTTTACACTAGTTAGTTCTATATTTGTTCCACTTAATATTTTATTAAATAGTTTTTCACTTGATGGACTATCATCTATTAATAATACTTTCTTTTTATCATAAATATTATCGTATTTATTTATATCTGTTTCTATGGTATCATACTTTTGGTCTAATATTATTTTTATGGTTGTTCCACTTCCATAACTACTACTTGGTACGATTGTTCCATTCATTAGTGTTATTAGTCTTTTGGCATTATATAGATTGTTATTTAGATTATGGTTATCTTCTCTTTCTTGTTTCTTTGTGAATATTTTATTTATGTCTTCGGCTTTCATTCCGATTCCAGAGTCTTCGACTGATATTATTAATCTAACTATATCTCCTTTTATAATAGTATTTATATTAAACTCTATATATCCATTATTGGTGTATTTAATACTATTATCTAATATTATAGTTAATACTTTCTTTAGATTTATTCCATCACCATATAAATATTCTGGTATATCACTATCTATGCTTACTCTAAAGTCTAGATTTTTATTTTGAGCTTTGGGCTTGTATATTCCTACAAGTTCTTTTAACAATCTTTTTATATTATATTTTTCATTATATATTTTAACACTGGCACTATCAATACTTGATATATCTAATATTTCATTTGTCATAGTAGTAAATTTAGCAGTACTTCCCTTAATATTTCTAGCGGAATTATTTATTTCTTCAACATCAATTTTTTTATTATCTGTTTCATCTAATATGTTATCTGTTTCTTTATCGATATCTTTGGTTATACCTCTTATCTCATTTGTCATATTATACAAAAATAGTGTTTTTTCTTCATTAGCATTATCACTTATTACTTTGGCTTTATGAACTTCATCTAACATTTTCATATCAGGGTTTTCAATGGTAAAGTACATAATAATTGTTATAAATGTTTCAGTTGCGGTTATTAATAATAATCCTGGATTTTGTTTTTGAATTACAACTACTATTAAGGTTAAAACTATAAATAAAACTACCGGTATACATTTTCTGCTTTTTAATATCTGATAGTTTTTTATTATTAATATTATCCAAGTTATTATTAATATAGCTGTTAATGCATAAATAAAGTTGGCACTCGGCCCATATGAATAAACAATTTTATTTTCATTATGATAGTATAATGGTAGTACATATACAATAAATGATATTAAAATATATAGTACTGCGAGTAATAGTCTACTTTTTTTATAAGTCTCCTTATAATTTTTTTCTTTATTTTTCCTTGTTATTACAATAACATATCCAGTAAAGAAAAGTTCCCATGTAATAAATAATAGCAATAATGTTTTAGATATAAGATCATTTATAAATGGCATCATATCTTTATAAAGTATAGTAAAATAGCACATTAATGCTAAAGAAACATTTAAAATATTTGTTATTATTAACGATGAATATATTTTTGTTTCTATTGTTTTAACATTTTTCCTTTTAAAATATATTATTGTTAACATTAAACTATAGAAAAAACTGGACAATGTAAAAAAATTATTAGCCATTTAATCACCTACTCTGCTAAAATAATTATAACATAATAAAATTAAAAAGAGAATTATTTTTTTCTCTTTTTTACTTTTACATTATTATTTTTCTCTATTATGAATGTTGATGCTTTATTTTCATCAGAAATGTTTTGCTTACTTACTAATTCATTGATATATGTTGTAAGTTTTCTATCATAATCTACTTTTCCATTCATTGTATAAGGAATCTCATCTAAAGCAATGTAATATTTTGCTCTATCTCTTGGCTGTAATAGTTCTTTACATTTTACTTCTATTTTGTGAAGAATTAACTCTTTTTCTTCAGTAGAAATATTTTTATTTTTAAAAGAAACACATAGACAAGCAACACTTCCGTGAGCATATAGTCTGCTTGGAGAACCCACTACAACCGGTAGTTCTACCTCTTCAAATGAAGCCGCAATAGATTCTATTTGACTACTTGGTATATTGTGTCCATCTGGTCTTACTACCACTCTTTTTTCTCTGCCTTCAAAAAACATATAACCATCAGCATCTATCATAAATATGTCCCCTGTATTTATCCAAACTCTTCCATCTTTATCAGTATACATTATTTTGTCTGTAGCCTCCTGATTATTGTAATATCCTGCTGTTCTCGATTTTGAGTATATGAAAGCGGTTCCTTTTTCTCCATAATGCAATTCTTCACTATCAATATCGTATCTTTTTTCTGGATCATTTAATCTTGGTAATACTTTAACTATATTTTTTGAAAGTGGTATACCAACACTTCCTAACTTATTTTTAGCATCTGTTTTAGTAAAACTGCCACAAGAAGCTATCTCTGTCATTCCCCAGCCTTTTAATACTTTTGCATTACTTCCACGCTCTTTAAAGAACTCTATAGCTTTCTTTTCTATTTCTTTATCTAAGTGATCTCCACCTATTATTATACCTTTTAAAAATGATAAGTCCTTTTTATAGTTCATTAATATTAATAGAAAATTAGGTACTCCCATAATGTAATTAGGGTGGTACTTATCTATTAGTTTTCCTAGTAGTTTTGGTGCTTTATCTAATGTAAATGTTGGTATCATTAATAAATGCTGACCTTGACAAAGCATATCATGCATACCTATTACTAAACCATATGCAATGAATGGTGGCATTATCAATAAAAACTTATCACCAACTTCGTTTTTTAATGATTGCTTTTGAAAATAGCTTAAGGCATTAAATGCTTCATTAGTTAATTTTACTCCTTTTGGTTTTCCTGATGTTCCACTGGTATACTCTATAACCGCTAAATCATTTGGTGTGAATTCTGCTACTGGCACATCTTCTTTACCTTCTGCCTCATTTATAAAATCGTTCCATTTGGTATATATACTTTTTCTTTTATTACTGATTTTTCTTAATAGGTTACTTTTTACTGAATTAGCTGCTGGTACTGTTACTACATCTTTAACATTTGTATCTTTTATAATGGTGGCTATTTTTTCTTCGGCTTTATCTATTACTACTGCAAAGGTTGATTTAGAATCTAACATATATTCTTTAATTAACTCTTTATTAATTCTAGGATCAATAACATTTACTACTGCACCTATTTTGTTTAAAGCATATATTGCAAATACTGTTTCTGGTGTATATGGCATACAAACTGATACAACATCGCCTCTTTTTATACCACGATTGCTAAATGCAATAGCTGCTTTATCAATATTTTTAATAAGTTCAGCATAAGTTATTTTATTATTGTAATATTCTATAGATGTGTCTTCCCTAAAACTTTTACTTGATTCTACTAAATCCATATAAATTCTTCTTTTAGGTATTATACTAGCAATCTCTTCATTGCTATAATTAATTAACCAAGGTCTATCTATACCTGGTTTACCAGTTAATGGCCCAAGTCTTTCACCAGTTAATAATGTTCTAAGATACAAATCTCTTTCTATATCTTCTAATTCTAAATTTTTATTTTCTTTTTCCATATTAATTTAACTCCCCTCAAAATCAGCATTAGTGTATCATAGAAATACATATTTTTCAAGTGTTTTTACCAAAATTGTTCTTGATAGAGACCTAGGCTCTATCAAGCCTCCTTGGGACCTTAGGCTCAAGGGGATACAAAAAAAGAAGTAACTATTTACTTTCTTCAAGTGTTACTTCTGTCTTTAATTCTTTACCATTTCTATTATATGTAACTGTTATTTTATCTCCAGGAGAGTGTTTATATAGTTCATATCTTAATTTAGCTACTGATGATATATCATCATTTTCAATCTTAGTGATTATATCACCTTTCTTAATACCTGCTTTATCTGCTGGTGAGTTAGATTCAACATCCACTACAGCTACTCCGGCTTTAACATTATCAGGTATAGTTATTTTAGCCTGCCATAAGTAATAACTATTAGTTATGTCTAGCATACTAACACCAATGTATGGTCTCTTTATACTTCCACCTTTTTCTATTGTTTCAGCATAGTATAGAGCATCTTCAATTGGTATTGCAAATCCCATTCCTTCAACACTATAACTTGACGTACCACTGGTTTCTTGAGTTAATTTTAATGAGTTAACACCAATTACTTCACCATTAACATTACATAATGGTCCACCACTGTTACCAGGATTTAAGGCTGTATCAGTTTGTAATACTTTCATATAGTAATCACTAGTAGTTCCATTTAAACTCACTTCTACTAATCTATCTTTTCCTGATAGTATTCCTTTAGTTACTGTACCACTATAGGTATCTCCTAGAGGAGCACCTACTGCAAATACTGTATCTCCTAATTTCATATTTTCTGTGTTTCCTAGTTTTGCTACTTGCTTTATACTTGAAGTAGATACTGTTAATACTGCTATATCAGCATATGTATCTCCTCCTAGTATTTTAGTATCTGCTGAAGTACCATCACTAAAGATTACTTTAGCAGAATCTCCGCCTGACACAACATGATTATTAGTCATTATATAAGATGTCGAGCCATCTATTTTATATACAAAACCTGTACCTGTTGATACTAATGTTTCTCCTTTATAACTAGCCACTACTACAGTAGCATCATATACTTTATCAACTGCTGCTGATATACTATTTTCATTTATTGTATAATTTCCTCCACTACCAGAAGTTAATATTGTTCCATGGTCTAATTGTTTTATAACTAAATATGACCAAGCTGCTCCTCCTATAAAAGCTACAAATACTAGTAATGGTATTAATATTTTATTTTTTTTCATTTATTATCACCTTCCTATTATTTCCATGTAATCTTTTGGAAATCCCATTCTATCTAATATTTTACTTATTGGTATGATATCTATTCTACCATCTAGTAATTCTATCTCGTATTCTACTTCTTTCATCATCAATCTAAAATTACTTTCATTAAGTAGTATTTTAAAGATGATTATTACTGCAAATAAGTCATTCTTACCATAAATGTATTCACCATCCATCTTTGGTATATTCATATATTCATGATATTCGGTATCTGGCACCACTCTTTCAGTACGATGTTCAAAGACAATATCTTCATGAGCACATAGATTACGATAGTTAGATAATATTACTAAAATATCCTCAAGGACTGATGGTGTAGTATTAAATACTTCCGCTATTTCTATTTTATCTTCTTCTTTTAATATTGTATATAGTTCACAAACAATACCAAACGATAATACTTTTACTAATACCCACATTGGTATGTAACCATAGTTATTCATATAGTGCATAGTGGCAGCATGGGTACCAACATTTATTCTTATTTGTCTTTTCATTTTATCTATTAAATCGTGCACTCTTCGTGATTTACTATGGTCATTTGTAAAATTCTTAGGATTTAAGTAGTCCTTCTCCTTATAGCCATATTTTTTAGATAGTTGATATGATAGAACGGATTTTAATTGATTTTCGATAACTAAAACATTTTTAAATATTATATTTCTAAAATTCCTATCAAATGTGAATAATGAGTAAACTTCTGTAAATGTTGTACCAGGAATAAATTTTCTTTCTTTAGAAGAAATCATAAATACATGACGATATCCCATTAAAAAGAAGTAATTTTCTCTCAGCAATATTTCTTTAGCTGTCTCTTCATCTTCAATTATGAGATTTTTTTCTTTCAGTATTTCAATTTGTTCGTCTATTGTTTTAAAATTCTTTTCCATCTGTACTCATCCCCATTATTCTGTAATAAAGTATACCATAGATTTGAAAAAATTGATATATATTTTTGATAAAAAATGATATAATTATTTAGGAGGCGATAAAATGCCAAGTTCAGTGACACATAGTTATTTTGCTAGTGATGTATATAATAAATTTAAAAATAAAAGTAAGATTAATTTGAATTATTTAAAGGTCTTTGGACAAGGTCCTGACCCTTATTTTTTTTATGATTTTCATCTTTCTAGAAAGGCTAAAGAAGTACACAAAATCAACACTTCTATGCAGCATTGTCTAGTTAATAAACATTTTGTTACACTAATTAATTATATTAATAAAATGAATTATAATGATAATGTTATGGTTATGTCTTATTTATATGGACAAATATGTCATTTTGCTTTAGATAGTACTATTCATCCTTTTACTATATATATGTCTGGTAGATATGATGAAAAAGATAAGAATACTTATAAATATAATGGTATGCACGAAAAGATGGAATACTATACAGATATATATCTTATTTATCAAAGAGAAAATATTATGCCAAAAAAATATAAAGTATATAATGAAATATTTAAATTTGATGAATTTAATGATGAACTAAAGGATACTATTGATAAAGTTGTTAAAGAGGTATATAGCTATGATAATGTTAGTACTATTTATTATAAGTGTTTAAAGGACATGAAGAAATTTTATCATATATTTAATTATGATAGATTTGGATTAAAAAAGAGCGTTTATTCTATTATGGATGCAGTATGTGGTGATAAGGTTGTTAAGAAGAAAGAATTATCTTTTCATGTTAATCCAAATAGTCATTTAGAATATTTGAATCTTGATAATAATACTTGGAGGCACCCATGTACTGGTGAAGAATTTAACTATTCCTTTTTTGACTTATACGATATGGCTTTAGTTAAAGCAGTTAAAATCATTAATGAAATTGTTAAGATGTTAAATGATAAAAAAATAGATAATAAAAGAATAGAAAAATTATTTGGTAATCTCGATTATGGTACTGGCATGGACTGTGATTTGGAGATGGAATATAAATATTTTAAATATTAAAAAAGAATATACTCTTTAATTATTATTGTAGTTTAAAGTATATTCCTTTTTTTATTAATATATTGGATGATGTATAATCTAATGGTACATATCCTTTTTTTAGTAAGTCTTCAATTACTATCATATTATAGTTTGCTGCGAATAAAAGATTTATTAAAAATAACATGGCAACTGTTAGTAATATACCTAATTTGAATGGTATAAATGTCATTATTAATGCTGATACCGCTACCTCTGTTAAGAGCATAATATAATACATTTTATAGTTTTTCTTTTTTAGTGGATATAGAAATCCTAAATATAACATTTCTTTTACAAAGCCATAATCACATTCTACTGGAGGTGTATATTCGTCATATTTTAGATATATCTTTTGCATACTATCACCTATTATGAGTATATACTATTTTTGACTTTTTTGAAAGTGTTTTTTATTTTTTTTGGAAATAAATTTCTATGGAATCTGAGATTGATGATATTAATTTATCTTGATACTCTTTGTTTCGCAGTAGATAGCTATCATTTGGATTAGAAATAAAGCCTGCTTCAATAAGAACTCCTGGTGATGTTATGTGTTTATACATATAGTAAGTATTATCTTTTTTTATTTCTCTTACATTAGATATGCTTTCTTTTAAATGGTTCGTTATTGTTTCGGCGATTAGTTTGTTTTCTTCGTTTTTAGTAGTATAAAACACTTGAAGACCTCTCCATGATGAATTTGTTACAGAATTTAAATGAATTGATATATACATATTAGGAGATATTTTATTTATATATTTGGCTCTATTATAAAGATCACTTCTTTTTCTATTAACAGTAGTTGTGGATAAGTCCTTATCATCCTCTCTAGTTAGATAGACAGTGGCTCCACGAGAAACTAACTCTTTTTCTAGTTTTCTTGTTAATATTAGATTTAAATCTTTTTCTATTATTTGATTACCAGTGGCTCCAGCATCAACACCCCCATGACCAGAATCTAAAATTATTACCTTACCTAACAAATTCATACTATTTACACTAGCAGTTACTTTAGGAAGAGTTATTGTTATAAGAAAAAAGCATATTAATATTAATAGTTTATATTTATTCATATTACACCTATTAATATATATGCTTTTTATTATTCAAAATAACTATCTCCAATAAATTCTCTTAGTATTGATGTTTTTGGTACTGATTCACTTGGAATTGGTAAAACGAATTTTAATAGTTCTATTAATCTTTGAGCAGTTTGATATTCTGGATCATCTTCTTTTATGGAAAATAATAATGGCTCTGCATATGTTTTTAAAACTGATAACTCATATGCTAGACTGGTATTAAATAAGGCATCTGCATTGTCTTGATATGGAAAGACATGCTTCTCTTCACCACTTCTAACTTTCATCCAAGTACCAAGTGTTACTGATGGAGAATATCCTCTCGTTCTATTATCTCTTACCATTCTTCTTAATAATCTTAAATCTGTCATACTTATTCTATTATCATTATCTATATTTAGGTAAGTTAATGGGCTTACATATATTTTAAATTTCTTTTTCTTTGGAATGTTGGTTAATAATTCTTCGTTTAAGGCGTGTAATCCTTCAATTATTAAGATGTCGTTTTCTTTTAGCTGAACTGTTCTTTTATACTCTTTTTTGCCATCAATGAAATTAAATGTTGGAACTACAACTTTTGTACCTTTTAGTAATTTACTTATTTGACTATCAAATAGTTTTATATCTACCGCTGTTATTGATTCGAAGTCTGGTTTTCCATCTTCTCCTAGTGGGGTTTCCGCTCTTTCATGAAAGTAATCATCTAATGATAAATGAGTTGGGTTTAGTCCTAGACTTTTTAAATATAATGATAATTTCATAGCACTAGTAGTTTTCCCTGAACTTGAAGGACCTGATAATAATATTATTTTATAATTTTCTTTATTTAGAACAATCTGCTCTGCTATACTAAGTAATTTATAGTCTTGCATTATTTCCGATAGCTGAATGATATCTGCTGGTTTATTACTGGTTATATAGTCATTTAACTCTCCAATATTATTTATATTTAAATTGTTACCCCATGCTGAGTATTCTTCAAGAGTATTGAAATAGTTAGTATGATGGATATATCTTTTTACTTTTTTATTATCATATATTGATGGAAAACGTACTACTATTCCTTTATCTTTTATTAATGATAAATCAAAGTATTTTAGTACTCCTGTTGATGATGGAAGATCTCCTACTATATAATTATAGTTTTCATCTAGTTTATATAATGATACATATTTTGATGTATCATAAAATAATGTTTTAGCTTTATCTTCTCTTTTGATACTTTTAAAATATTCTATTGCTTCGTACTTTGTTGTATCCATTTTGGTAAATGGGATGTTTTTAGAGACTATTTCTTTCATTTGTTTTTTTATTTCTAACACATCTTTATCTTCTACTTTTTTATCTATCTTACAGAATATTCCTTTATCAATAGAATGTTTTACTATTACTTTGGTATCTTTTTCTAAAATATTATTAGTAACATAGATAAATAAATATAATAGTCCTCTTTCATAGATTCTATTTCCTTCAAGAGTATTTATGTCATATATTTGTAGTGTACCATTCTTTTTAAGTTCTGTTTCTAAATCCACTTTTTTATTGTTATACTTTATTAATATGGCATCTTCTCTTTCTTCTTTAGACATTTTATTTAATATTTCTTTTACTTTTATACCCTTTACATATTCTTCTTTTTTTCCATTATTTAATGTTATTATTATTGTTTGCATGTACTTCCTCCTTCTACTTTATAATTTAATTATACCATATAAGTGCATTTTTTGTCATACTTTTTTAGGTATATTAAACTACATTATATATTATACTATTTGTAGGTGATAAATATGAACTTAGTTCCAACTATTATTGAGAAGAATGAAACGGGAGAAAGAGCTTATGATATCTATTCTAGATTACTTAAAGATAGAATTATTATATTAAATGGTGAAATTACAGATAATAGTTCTAATATAGTGGTAGCACAGCTGCTATATCTGGATAGTTTAAATAATGATGATATTAGTCTATATATTAATTCTCCTGGTGGTTCTATTACAGCAGGGATGGCTATATTTGATACGATGAATTTTATTAAAAGTGATATATCCACAATATGTGTTGGTATGGCGGCTTCAATGGCGGCATTTCTATTATCTTCTGGAGAAAAAGGCAAGAGATATATTCTTCCTAATGCAGAAGTTATGATTCATCAGCCTTTGGGAGGGGCTCAAGGACAGGCGACCGAAATTAAAATAGCTGCTGAAAGGATATTAAAATTAAAGAAGAAACTCAATAAGATCCTTTCTGATAATACTGGTAAAGATATCGATACTATTGACAATGATACGGAAAGAGATTATTTTATGGATAGTGATGAGGCACTAAATTATGGTATTGTTGATAAGGTATTAAAAAAAGCTAGCTGATGCTAACTTTTTTATTGTACTTTAGTATTTCCTGTTTGGGTATATCCTTCAACATAATTATCTGCTGACCAAATTACGTCTCTATTTTTTTGAATATATCTATAATAAGTAATGGTATCATAACTTCCTTCTGGTTTAGTTGTTACTATGTCTCCTGAATTAAATTTTATGGTAATCTTAATTGGAACTAAATACTTATCTTTAATATTTTTAATACCCTCTAGTGATTTTATGTTTACTTTTACATTTATGTAGAATGTTCCCTTATAATAATATGGTGTTAACTTGTAAGTAAAGTTATTTTCTTTTAATGAATATTCTTTAATATTATCTATAGTTAAACTGCTATCTTTTACCACTGATATACTCTTATCAGAAGCAAATTCTTTTTCATCATTATAATAAGAAGATTCCTTAATAGTAGTAAAGTAGTATTTACTATTTGGTACATCATTTAATTTTAATCTATATTCAATAGTGTTATCTTTAATATCTTTTTTATTTATTATTCCTAGTGAATAGTAAGTTTTTTCAGCAGTACCATAATATTCATATTTATTTTCAATATTATCTCCTGTCTTGTTACCTTTCATCCACTTAGTATATGTAGGCCATTCTTTTACATATTCGTAGTAGGTAACTCCAGTACTTTTATTACTATTGTTAGTACCATTATTACCATCGGTATTATTATTTTTTGTATCATTATTCTTGGTGTTATTATTTTTAGTATCAGTAGTGCAGTTTTTGCAATCATTAAAACTGAACTTTCTAGTAATGGTGTTTTTCTCTTTACCACACTCTAATCTTGTTTCTACCTCATAGTTATCTTTCTTTCTAGTAATTTTTGAATAACTATCTTTGGTATCACATTTTTCTCCTTCACTTGTTTGTGCAGATACGATTAATTCTTTTTCTATCATTTCACCAAGTGTCACTTTAATACTTTCTCCTTGTTTAGTAGGTAAGTCTATATCTTTAAAATATTTAACCGCTACTGTTTCCATATTATTGATATTGTTTTTAAATGTATCAGATAATTTATTTCTATTTATTAGTTTTGATACTAACCAAACAATTATTAATATGAAAGCAAATGCTATTACAATTTTAATAAATAGACTTAACCAGTTTATTTTCTTTTCATCTTCCATAACTAAAACCTCCCCTTGGAATTATATTGCTTCAATGAATAATATAATTAAAAATATTATTATGAGAATGATTATCAGTACTATTTGCCGTGCTAGTGTGCTTATTTCTTTTACTAGTTTAATAATCTTGTTATCAAGCATACAATACCTTCCCTAAAATTGCTTCCTATTATAGCATACGACTAGCTAGTTGTCAATATTTAGATGTACTATTGTACAACCATCATTTAGTCCATCAGTATAATACCTTGATACTTCTTTTCTTTTAGAAAGAGTTTCATGTACTGAGGACCTAACTAGTCCTTTTCCCTTTCCATGTATTATTAGTATTTTTTTATTTCTTAATATTATATTATCATTAATAAAATCATTTGTTGCTACTCTAGCTGACTCTATATCATAACCATGTAAATCAATAAATGGTAAATTTTTTATAAATATATCTTCCATAGTTCATTCTCCTCTAGATATATATTATACCAAATATTAGTTATTAATTAAAGTAAAAAGATTACTATTTTGGTAATCTTATTGTTACTTTTGTTCCTACACCCTCTTTTGATGTATATATTAACTCACCATTGTGGGCTTTTATTATTTCATTAGATAAACATACTCCAAGTCCGCTACCATTTAATTTAGTAGTGAAGAACATTGTTTTTAATTGCTTTAGTGTATCTTCACTCATTCCTATACCATCATCTTCAATAATAATATCAATATGTCTTTTATAAATATTGCTTGATATTTCTACTTTACCTTTATCTTTTATTGCTTCAACACTATTTTTTAATACATTAATTAATACTTGTTTTAGTCTTTCATAATCTCCATCAAAATATATTTCTTCATCTTCTCTGTCGTTATAAATTAATTTGATGTTTTTCCTATTTAAAATTATCTTAAATGAATCATAGACATCCTCAAGGAGAAGGTTTAAATCTATTTCAGTCTTAACTATTTTAATTTTATTAAATTCTAGAAAATCTGTTATTATATTTAAACTGCGATTTGCTTCTTCACGTATTATATTTAGATATTTTAATGATTTTTCTTTATTATCAATATTAAACATATCTAGGTAACCTTTAATGACCGCTAGTGGATTTTTTATTTCATGTGTTAATTTGAATAGTGACTCTTTTATCATTTTATCTTTTTCTAATAATTCTATTGATTTATTTAATTCTCTTACTTTTTCTATTATTTTAAATATATACAAAATTACAAATGAAATAAAATAATATATAAATACTAATATTATCAATTCTATGAAACTATTTAGCGTTAAATTCAAATCTTTAAAAAAATATTCAAATGATAAGAAAAAGCCTTGAAGAACTGCAATTGAAAGAATAAAACTCTCTGTACTTAAATTTCTTTTTCTAGCACATAAATATAATATAAAATATGTTAAATACTTTATGGTTACTATTAAGCATATGTTTTTATATATGAAAAAACAATACAAAATATTTATTAGTGCTAAAAGAACTCCTAGTAATGGTTTCTTTTTCATTAGTGCAATCACTATTGGTATATTGCAAAACAATAACACTTTACTATTTCCATCTATAATTCCAAATCTAAGACACAAATAGAGAGAACTTATTAGTGCTATACTAAGTAATAAATTATTATAATTCTTATTAATATCATTTTTATAACAAACCAAAACCAGGTACACCAATATTGGAAAAACAATTAATACTGTATTTAAAATTATATCTTCAAAAATTTCTATGTTCATAATATCCTTCTCTCTAAAAAATATTATACATTTTGTTTTTGTCGAATTTTGTCGAATAATGTCAAAAAAAAGAGCTTTTTGTAAAATTTTGCTCTTTATTTTAATTCATCAATATATTTTTTTATCTTTTTGGCATCATTTCCTAAAATTATTTTTAGTTGATCATCTATTTCTACAACACCTTTTGCTCCTAGTTTAATGATTCCTTCTTTATTTGCTTTTGTTATATCTTTTAGAGTTACTTTAAATCTAGACATATCTACTTCAGTATCTAGGATATTGTCTTTTCCCCCAAGTAATTCAACTAATTTATTAAACTCTAACTTAACATCTTTTTTATTCATTTTAACTATAGCAAGAGCTATTATTAATAATACCACTACAATTACTATGTATTGCCATGTGTCCATTTTATCTTTTCACCTCTACTACATTATACTATTTTTTTTTATTTATAACAAGTACTATGCAGTATTTTTATTTTCATTAATTTTGTTATTTTATTATTAAAAACAGGTTAACTTTTAGTTAATTATTATATATGTATTCTTACTCATTAATATCTGTATCTATTGATGAGAATAAGTTATAATAATTAAATGATATAATTGAAGCGTGATAAGGTATGAGAAAGAAGTTTTTAAAAAATACCATGAATTGTATTAAGAAAAAATATCCTAACTATGATGATGAAAAGCTTGAAATTATTGAATATGGACTTGAATCTTTGTATATTATGGTTACTAAAACTATTGTTATTTCTTTAATTGCCTTAGTTCTAAATGTATTTAAAGAAATGTTAATAATTATGATACTATATAATATCATCAGAACAACAGCATTTGGTATGCATGCTAAGGAAAGCTGGCAATGTTATATAATATCTATAACACTATTTATTGGTGGAGCATTACTATTTAAGTATGTAGATGTTAGTTTCTACGTTAAAGCTATCATTAGTGCTATATCTTATATATTTTTAGTTATTTATGCACCTGCAGATACATATAAAAGACCTTTAGTAAATACTAAAAAGAGAAAAATTTATAAAATTATTACGGTTATTAATAGTTCTATATTCTTAATATTAGTTATTATATTAAGAGGTAGTAATGTTAGTACTGCTTTAAGTTTGGGGCTTTTGGATTCGATGTTGATGATCCATCCATTGACTTATAGGATGTTTCATTTACCATATGATAACTATAAAACTTATAATGAGTTGTATAGTTGATATGGAAAAATAGTATAAGGAGGGACTGTAGTATTATGTTTACATCATTTTTATCTTGGATTGGTTCTCTAGCTGCTTCAACTGGTTCTAAAGCTTGCTTATTATGGCTAATGGATGAGCCTAAAATGCCAAAGTCATTAATTAAATAATTTTACAACTTATGAAAAGAACTATGACTACTCATCATAATTCTTTTTATTTATTCTTTATTTTCGGATATTTTCAAACTTTGAATATAGATATTACCTCTTATTTCCTTCTTGGCTTCAAATCTGTTATTTTCACTTAGTATTTTCTTTACTAGTAATAATCCATGACCTCTATGTTTACCTTTAGTACTAAATGATTCTTTACCAATTTTATCTAGATTAATTTCATTATTAAATGTATTAGTAATAATTATTTCTATCTTTTCTTTGATCAAATACATTTCTATCCCAAGTTTCTTACCTTCGGATGTAGAGCTTGCTTCGATAGCATTATCTAAGTAAACTCCAATAATTCTAGCTAAATCTTTAAAATCTTTAGTCTCAATATCCTTTAAAAATGAATTTTCAATCTGTTTAGAAATATTAACTGATACACTTATACCTTTCTTCTCAGCCTCTGTACATTTATAATAGAAAAATCCTTTTAATCCATTTGAAGGTAGATATTTAAACTTGCAATAATTTGTACTGCTTGCCTTTCCTTTATCACCTATAACACTATCAATATATTCAATAATTGTTTTGTTGTCTTCTTTATCTTGAAGTTTGCATTTAATGGTAGCAAACTCATTTTTAGTTTCGTGTCTTAGTGTTCTTTGATCTTCAATATCACTTTCATAATTTTTCATTACATCAAGAAGTTCATCATATTTTTTAGATACATTTTCATTATCTATTCTCTGCCTAAATAAAGTAAATAATATAATTATAAATGCAAACATAGATACTAGATATATCAATACATCTTGGTTCATTTTATATCCTGTTGCAAACTTATAAAAGAATATCGCTGTAAAAATAGTAGCTAGGACAGATATTATAACTATTTTTTTATTTTCAGAAAGTTTATAATTCATAAGTACTTTTAATGGTTTTTTCAATAAGTATGTAAATATTATCATTATTGAGCATACACATATGTTACTAATTATACTTCCTGTTAAATTTTCATAGCAAAAATCTTTACTGACATTAAATATATAAATTGCACCAGCCAAGGTTAACAAATCTGGAATTATCATTAACAATGTATATATTATGCTCATTAGTGATGATTTCCAATAACTAGTCTTGAATATTAAACTTAAAAATAGACTATATAATATGCATAACAATAGTGTTTTTATTATTCCATCTGTATATAAATAAATGATGGTATGTAAAATTATTGCTATTAAAAAAATCAAACATGTTTTCAATAGTTTTTTTATTTTAAACTCGTTATTTAATATTATTTGTCCAAAATAGTATACTGTTATTATCATAAATATACTACTTATAAATATTTTAAAATTCTCCGACAATTTGCTTCAACCCCTTTCTTGCTGAAGGAGCAATCAAATTTGTTGTTTCTCCATTTTTAAAATATATTGTAGAGGTTGAATAATCTATTTCTCTGACATTATCTAAATTTACCAAACATGATTTATGAGTCTGATAGAACATTGGTTTTAACTCACTTTTTAGTTTTACTATAGATGTTGTTATATATTTTTCATCTCCGCTAACATCATGGATTATACATTTATTTTGGGATGGTGCTTTTTCTATATAATTTATTTCTTTGTATCTAAGTTTTGTTTGAACATAATTGTATGTAAAACTTAGTACTCTTTTTTTATACATTTTATCTATTACATATGTTATGGTATCTGCGAGTCTTTCTTCATATCTATTATACTTGGATATAAAGTCTATTGCACCAAGTCTTGAATAAAATATATCATTTTTACATTCTGAATGAGCTGTAACAAATATTATTATGCTTTCATCATCATATTCTCTTATTTCTGAGGCTATTTCTAACCCACTTATTGTAGGTAATTCTATGTCCAGAATATATATTTTTATATCCGTATCGTCATCCATTACCTTTTTAAATTTATTGTTATACTCTTTGAACTTTAATACTTTATATTCAATATCATAATTCATCATTGCTTTTATTACATATTTACCTGCAGTTTCCAATGCTTCATCGCTATCTTCACAAATTACAAACTTAATCATTTCTTTCACTTCTTTCTAGTTAGATTTCTCCTCTTTCAATTCTTTTATTAGGTCATAAGAAATTATATCATTTGATATATCTATTAAATTTGATGAATGTTCTATGCCATTTTGTATGTATTCTTCAGTTATTGGATCGTTACTTATAGGATATATTTCCCCTTTTGGAGCGCTATAATATATATTAGATGTCAAATATGATCCATCTATAAATGTAACTACATTATCTTTTAAATTGAAAATATCGTTACCTAGTTGATAATCACTATGTATACCAAGCATATTTCCTAATGTTGGGAGTACATCTATCATTCCCATAGGAGTATCAACTGTCTTATTAAAATTCTTATCTCTAGTCCATATTATAAATGGAACTTTTTTATTTAATTCATAATCATAATCATTAAATGAAACATATCCATCATCTGTTTCATCTTTTATTCGATCATTAACTGGGTCATAATTATAAAGTAAATTGAATTCATCTTTATCCATTCTGGCATCATGATCGCCATATATTACTAATACTGTGTTATCAAGTAATCCTTCACTATCAAGTTTATTTATGAATTCTCCAATTGCTTCATCTGCATAATGAACTGATCTTATATAATTACCTAATTTAGTATTATTTAAATATTCTCTAGTTATCGTTTGATTATCTAATTTTACATCTATTGTTGTTGGATATTCTGGCATTAATTCCAAATCACTAAACGGTGTATGATTAGATAACATTATTAATGTACTATAAAATGGTTGTCCCTCAGTTTCTTTTATTTCTTTCATAATATCTACTGATTGACTAAAGAATGACTTATCTGACAAACCTAAACCTATTTTCTCATCTATCGTATAAGAATCTTTACTATAAAATTTATCATACCCTAAACTTTGATGCATAATGTTTCTATTCCAAAATTCTCCAGTATTTGCATGCATACTATATGTGTAATAACCTTTTTCTTTTAGCAGTTTTGGTATTGCAACATATTCTCTATCAAAGAAATTTACAAACACTGTACCTTTGGTTGATGGCATAAGTGATGTATTAAAGGTAAACTCTGAATCTGAGCTTGTGCCTACACCAACCTGTGAATAAAAGTTACTAAAGAATATTCCTTCTCTACTTAATCTATTTAAGTTTGGTGTAACTTCTTTATTATTGAATTTAAGTTCCATAACAAATTCTTGCATACTCTCAGCGTGTATTACTATAACATTTTTTCCTTCAAAAATGTTTGTATATTCATTTTCTATTTTTTTATACTTATGTTTTTCATAATATTCTTTTGTTTCTTTAAGAGCTGTATCATGACCAAATGCCGAGTTTATTTTTGGAGATATACTCTGTATTATGTCATCTATTTGATATATGTATATACCATAATTTATTACAACTGATTCTCTATTCCATAATTTATAGAAACCTCCCCAAGCACTGAGTGGCATGATAATTGACGCGAGGGCCCAAAATGATAATGTTGTAATTATTGATGACAGTATCATTTTTTTATTTGATTTTAACTCTTTAATAAAGTACTTCTTTTTATTAAGAAAATAATATGACAGATAAACTGCTAGTGGGCACCAAATATATATTAAATCCACTGGTTTTAATACATTTTCAAATATAGCATTTCCGACATCTTTAGCATAGATAAGATTAGATAAAAGAGCTACAGAAGCGAATGAACTATAATAATGATAATATACACTATTTATTAAACACACTAACGTTAATATAAATGACATTGCCATAAAATATTTTATTCTGTTTTTTCTTTTGAACGTCAGCGCTACTAGCGATACAAGTATTAGTAACCCAAAATCTATAAATAATGGTGGTAAGCTAAATATGTTTTTTACAGTTATTCCTCTCAAAATTAGACCATTTATTAAATTTGACATAATGAAAGAAACAACTAGCAGATAGTCATTTTTTATTTTTCTAAATTTTTCTTTTATTTTTTTCTTATTTATCTTTAACATTTTCACCACTTCAAGGGTATTATAACACATAAAATTAGTTTGTTGCAACTATTATTTTAAATTAAATTTTTGGTCACTTTTATTTCGAAAAATTATAGCATCTTATTTCTTTGCGACGATACTTTTTAAATAAATGAAAATCATTTTGTTAACTTATAATTAACTTTTCTGGCAAATAAAAAAATGTGAAATTATCACATTATTTTTCAGTACTAAAACCAAATTTCTTGTTGAATTTTTCAACTTGTCCTTTTTTAGATGCTGTACTTTGCTTTCCAGTATAGAATGGATGACATTTAGAACATACTTCAACTTGAATGTTTTCTTTTGTTGATTCTGTTTCAAAAGTATTTCCGCAAGCACAAGTAACAGTAGCTTTTACATAATTTGGATGAATATTCTTTTTCATTATTCTCTCTCCTTCCGCCATGACAAAAAGTCATAGTAATAAAATTACATGGTATATTATATCAGTTATTTTTTAAATTTTCAACTATTATTTGTGAAATTTTTTGATAACCTTTAATATTTGGTAAATAATTATTATTAATTTGACTAATATATGTAGGATTATTATCTAATATTTTAGATAAATCTATATATATATAATTATATTTTTTAACTAAATTACTTAATTTATAATTAGCATAATTTATAATGTCACTATTATTGTTTGATATACTATAGTATCCCAACACATATACTTTATCATGATGAAATTTATTAATATAATTTAATATTTTATTATAATTGTTTATCATAGTATCTATATATGTATATATATTTTGATTATTTTTGCCTATTTTATAATAAATTTCTTGTATTCCTATAGACATGGTAATTATGTCTGCTTCTTTAATTAATCTATTTAATGTAATACCGTTTTTACTTTTATTATATTCTAAGATTGTTACAATATCTGATACTTTATAATCGATATTTGTGAATGAATTATTATAGTTTTTTAGTAGATGACTTTCCTCTAGAAAGTCTTTTGTAAAATCACTATATCCATAAGATGCAACACCATACTCATTTATTCCTTTGGATAATGAATCTCCAATTACTAAATAATTTTTTTTATTTCCTTCTGTTTTGGTGTATACAAAGTAGCAAGATAGAAAAAGAGTTAATATTAAAAATACTTTTTTCATAGTTCACCTACTTCAGTATATTTAAATTAACTCTATTTTAGCACCTACTTTTGATAGTTTGCCACAGATATCATCATATCCTCTTAAAATGTATTTTACATTATCTATTGTTGTTATGCCCTCTGCAATTAAACCACATATCAACATAGAAGCTCCTCCGCGAAGATCAGTTGCAGTTACATTTTTACCTGTTAGTTTTGTAACTCCTTTTATTTTAGCTATTCTATTGTCTTTGACAATTATATTCGCACCCATACGATTAGTATCATAAACATTTTGAAATCTATTTTCCCATATAGTTTCTTCAACTGTACTTATTCCATGACATTGTGTTAAAAATGGTATTAATGGTTGCTGAAGATCAGTTGGAAAGCCGGGATATGGCAGTGTCTTTATACTTACCGCTTTATATTTACCTCTTTTTTCTATTGTTATTGAGTCTTCGCTTATATTCATTTCTACGCCAGCTTCAATTAATTTTGATGTTAATGACTCAATATGAGATGGTATTAAATTTTTAATAGTTAGATTTTCTCCAAGAAGGGCACCAATTATTACATATGTTCCTGCCTCGATGCGATCTGGTATTACCTCATGAAATGATTTATGTAGATAGTCTACTCCAGTTATGGTAATTACATTAGTTCCTGCACCTTTTATTTTTGCTCCCATATTATTTAAAAAAGTTGCCACATTTACTATTTCTGGTTCTTTGGCTACATTTTCTATTACTGTTTTTCCTTTGGCTTTTACTGCTGCAAGCATAGTATTTATTGTTGCTCCTACACTTGGCATATCTAGGTATATTTTAGCTCCTTTTAATTCTTCGGCTTCTACTATATATCTATTCCCTTCTTCAATTACTACAGCTCCTAGGGCACGATATGCCTTTAAAGTTTGATCTATAGGTCTTTCACCTATTGTGCATCCCCCTGGGAAATACATTTCAACATGCTTATATTTTCCTAATAATGATGACATAAAGTAATATGATGCTCTTAATTTTTGAGACATTTCTTCTGGTATCTCTTTATTGACAATATTTGATGAGTCGATTGTTAATACTCCATCTCTTCTTGTTATTTTGGCATTTAAATAATTTAATATTTCTTCAAGTGAATCAATATCAGAAATATTTGGTACGTTACTAATTGTTACTTCTTCATCACAAAGAATGGCTGCTGGTACTAAAGCCACAGCACTGTTTTTAGCACCACTTATTTCTATTTTTCCTGTTAATTTATGTCCGCCTTCTATTTTTATTTTACTCATAGGTTACTCCTTCCTAATTTCATTTTAATATCTATTTTAATTTTAGTCAATTACTTATTATTTTATTTACATATTTTTACACTATTTAAATATATATAATAAACCAATTACTAGTAGTATTAATCCTCCTATTATGGTGGATATTTTACCATATTTTTTATTTAATATATTACCTAGATTTAATCCTAAAAATGTAAATAATAAACTTGTTACAGAAAATATTAAAGCAGATATTAAATATTTATCTGTTATAGCAGAAAAACCTATTCCTGTAGTTAAACTATCAATACTTACTGATAGTCCAAATAGTAAATATCCTGGTATACTTAAAAGAAATTTTTCTTCTTTCTCTTTAAAACTCGATATAATCATTTCGATAGCAATTAATGATAAGATTATGCCCACTAAAATGTTGGTATTTATTATTATTTTATTTGTTACAAATAAACCTATGCTTAATCCTATTAGTGGCATTATAAAATGATATAATCCAACAATTATAGAGAGTAATATTTTTCCTTTTTTTGATATTGCTTGTGTACCATATATTAGGGCCAAAGAAAAAGCATCCATTGATAGGCTTACTGCAATTAAAATTATTGTTATTATTTTCAAGTATCATCACCTATTTAAATGTATGCTTTTTATATTAAAATATTTTATTTATCTTTTCCACTATCCAAGATTTATACTCTACGTTGTCCTTTGTTTCTAAATCAACTAGACATAAATTAGGAAACAGTACGCACCACCAATTGTCTCCCTCTGCTTTGCCAATGCTTATTACTACTGATTCATAGTATCCTTCATTATATTTTAATCCACGATATTCTTTTTCCGGAAAATAGTTTAATCCATAGTTTATGTCAAAGTTCATATCATAGTTATTCTCACTAAATATTTGCTTTACATTTTCCTCTATAAGGGGGATATTATTTTTTATTTTTTCTTTTGCTATTTCTTTACTATCTTCATCTTTTATTAAATTATAGGTATTATTTTCTAAATACTTTTTCAATTTATTTTTTATATTTTGATCTAAAGTGCTATTACTATTTGGTATTACTCTTAGTCTTATAGCGGTATCTGGTATTATTATATCGTTATTTTTTACTTCTTTATATATAAATACTGCTACTATTAAAGTTAATATAAGTATCATTTTTTTCATGGAAAAATATCACCCTTTCATTTTAATTATGAGTGATATTTATTTTTTTTATTCTTATTTTTCAACTTTTATTATTATTTGATAATCTGTTAATCCATCTACTTCTTCCATAGTTACATTATAGCCAGCCGCAGTGATACTATCTAATGCATCTTTTGCAATTTTAATTGCAGTAGCTAATTTTACTTTATTTATACTATTTGGTGCTTGTTCTGCATCTTTTGCATTAGGTACTTCATTCATATTCTTTTCCTTCTTATCTTCTACCATCACTGTATTTCCATCAAAAATATCTGATTTATTCTCAACAATATTTAGTCCTTCAAGAGCAGATATTACTGGTGCTTTCACTTCATTTAATTTATTAATATCAATGAAATCATTTTTGTTTTGGGCATAAACATTAGGATTATCATCTTTTTTTTCTACTTCTGAAGGTACTGTAATATCTAGAGTTTTTGGTTCATTAGCTATGGTACTTGCTGGTACAACTGGCTCTTCAGGAGTTACTTGTGATGTTACTTGAATCGGTGGTACTACTGGTGTTACTGCTTCTTTTGGCATTTCATTACTTATACCAAGCATATTTTTAATATACTCGTCAGTATCTCTAACGTTCATTCTTTCTGTAATTATTTTATTTAATACTTCTTTTTGTTTATCTTCATCCTTTATTTGTAGCAAGCATCTCGCATGACGCTCCGATATCAAATTGTTCATTAGTGCTACTTGAACTTCGTTTGTTAAAGCAAGTAAACGCATTTTATTTGCTATAGTTGACTGACTTTTACCCATTCTCTTGGCAAGTTCATCTTGCGTGAAATTACCCATATCTAATATTTTTTTATAGGATTTGGCTTCTTCAATTGCTGATAAGTCTTTTCTTTGAATATTTTCAATCAAGGCAAGTTCTGCACTAGTTTGATCATCCATTGAACCTACGATAGCTGGTACTTCAGTAAGACCTGCTAGTGTTGCAGCTTTGTATCTACGCTCTCCGGCAATTATTTCATATTTACTACCTAAATCCCTTAATATTAGGGGCTGTATTATTCCGTGTTCTTTTATTGAATTTGCAAGTTCATTTAATGCTTCTTCATCAAAAGTAAGTCTTGGTTGAAATCTATTAGGGATGATATCTGATAAACGTACCATTACCACTTCTTTATTCATTCTCATACTGTTACCCTCTTTTCACTTCTTCTACACTAATATAATAATACAATAAAAATTACTTTTTTACAAGTAATTTTTGATATTTTATTTTAGGTATTTGTTTATTTTATTCAACATTTCTTCTTTATCTGATGATTTTATTATGTAATCAATAAATCCTTCCTGTAAATAACTATCATCATAATCATATTTATTATCTTTTGTTAATAATATTACTTTGGTATTAAAGTTTCTTATTTCTAATAATTTTCGCATAATTATATGTCCATTTTGTGGTTCTAACTCTTCATCTAATAATATTAAGTCATATTTTTCTTTACTTCTTATTCTTTCTAATCCTTCTTTTCCTAATTTTACACTAGTTAGTTCTATATTTGTTCCACTTAATATTTTATTAAATAGTTTTTCACTTGATGGACTATCATCTATTAATAATACTTTCTTTTTATCATAAATATTATCGTATTTATTTATATCTGTTTCTATGGTATCATACTTTTGGTCTAATATTATTTTTATGGTTGTTCCACTTCCATAACTACTACTTGGTACGATTGTTCCATTCATTAGTGTTATTAGTCTTTTGGCATTATATAGATTGTTATTTAGATTATGGTTATCTTCTCTTTCTTGTTTCTTTGTGAATATTTTATTTATGTCTTCGGCTTTCATTCCGATTCCAGAGTCTTCGACTGATATTATTAATCTAACTATATCTCCTTTTATAATAGTATTTATATTAAACTCTATATATCCATTATTGGTGTATTTAATACTATTATCTAATATTATAGTTAATACTTTCTTTAGATTTATTCCATCACCATATAAATATTCTGGTATATCACTATCTATGCTTACTCTAAAGTCTAGATTTTTATTTTGAGCTTTGGGCTTGTATATTCCTACAAGTTCTTTTAACAATCTTTTTATATTATATTTTTCATTATATATTTTAACACTGGCACTATCAATACTTGATATATCTAATATTTCATTTGTCATAGTAGTAAATTTAGCAGTACTTCCCTTAATATTTCTAGCGGAATTATTTATTTCTTCAACATCAATTTTTTTATTATCTGTTTCATCTAATATGTTATCTGTTTCTTTATCGATATCTTTGGTTATACCTCTTATCTCATTTGTCATATTATACAAAAATAGTGTTTTTTCTTCATTAGCATTATCACTTATTACTTTGGCTTTATGAACTTCATCTAACATTTTCATATCAGGATTTTCAATGGTAAAGTACATAATATAGCACATTAAAGCTAATATTAAGTCATATATAATCATTCCTGGAATTAATAGTGAAAAGAAATATAATATTACTAGAAGTAAGAATACTATAAAGATTGGTAAATATCTTTTATCTAATTTTTTAATATTTGTTAGTGCCACCAGTAAAGATCCTGTTAGCATTATTGCTACCATTACATACCCAAGCATTGTTGTTGCACCTGTTACATTAGTAGCAACTTTGGCATCTACTAGTTTGATATTTGTGAATAACATTATTACCGAGAATACAATATTTGCTATAATTAAGATTGTTGATATCTTTTTAGGATTTTTTCTTATTTTATCATATGTTATTAATAATGTATAAAAGAATAAATTTGAAAAGATAACCGAAAATAAGCTTGATAGTATTTTATTTAAATAATTAAGCAAAGTATAATAATTATTTACGATACTTTCAAATGTATTTGCAGAGCATATTATATGTATTACTGTATCTATAGCTGCTACGATTAGTGATGATATTAGTATTACTTTATATGGTTTATTCTCTTCTAAATCTGCACGTTTTTTTGAAAAATACACAATGTTTAGTATTAAAATAAAGATTAACGATACTAAAGGTATTTCAAATTCTAATGACATTTTTATCACCTATCTTCATTAAAATTATAGCATATTGCATATAAAAAGAAAAGATTTTTTTCTTTTCTTTACTATCTTTTTAATGGCCCTTTTTTTAGCATATAAGTTTTGAAATCGTATTTTTTTTCTTCTTCTTTATCATATAGCCATTTGAATAGATATGCATTTTCTTCTGTAACTATATCCTCTGGGCGAGTTATATTCTTAGGTTTATACACAGTTAATTCTTCGGTGATTGCATCAGTAAATTCTTCAGGGTCCGCTGGCCATTTTGTTTTATATTTAAAATATTCTTGTCTTCTCTCTTCTAAAAACATTTCATGATAATTTTCTGGAAGCTCTGCTCTTTTTATTGGTACAGAATATTCTTTTATCTGCTCAAACATCAATGTAGCCATTGAATCTCTTATTTCTTCATTTGCTTCTTCTTTGCTATATTGATAGGATTGTAATGGCTTACCAAAGCTTACATGAATGGTATTTGTTTCTGGCACTAAAAAGTTAGATAATGGTACTACTTCTATACCGGTTTCTACTGATAACTTATAGGCTCCAGAGAAAATATGCTGTTCTAATAGATTTTCAGTATTATTCCATCCACCTGCAGGATATATTAGGACACTTACTCCTTGTTCCAATAACCATTTCATTATTTTTAAAGATTCTTTTCTACTATTTTGATTTCTTCTATCAACATAGACAATACCATTCATCCATGCTCCATACATTTTTAGATTGTGTTCTAATTGGTATGTTGTTCCTATTAGGGCATATGTTTGTCTATCTAGTGCTCTTAAATTAGTTATTATATCTTCGGAATGATAGTGGGTAGATACAAATATATATGGTTTCTTTTTTTCTAAGACTTCCTTTGGGCTTCTTCCTTCATCTATAATCATTTTACCTTTAGTGGCTACCTTAAGAACTCCTTTTAATGGCGCTCTAACTACTTTTCTTGGTATTAATTCTTTTCTACTATAATCTTCTAATTTTTTATTTTCTAAATATTTTAATCCTGTATTCATATTTAACTTCCCTCAAAAATCAGCACTAGTGTACCATAAAAGTACTTATTTTTCAAGTGTTTTTGCCAAAATTGTTCTTGATAGAGACCTAGGCTCTATCAAGCCACTTGAGACCTTAGGCTCAAGTGGAAATAAAAAGATATATAATACTGCACTACATATCTTTCTTAATAATTTCTGAATATCTTCTTGGATACTTTGGGTTAGTCTCTTTTAGTTTTAAGTATTTAATTATAGTTCTAATACTATTTTCTTTAGGTAAATTAAATATAACTCTAGATTCTTCTTTAATATCTAACTTATTATAGTAGTTAACTATATTTATTTCTTCATTTTCAATATTAGCCTTCATTGCTATAAAATAACCATTTACCTTTACTAAAGGAATTCCATATTCTAACAAATGTTTTAATGGAGCTACTGCTCGTGCTGTCACTATATCAAATACTTCTCTATTTTTCTTAGAGTAATCTTCTACCCTAGTATTTATTATTGTTGCATTATCTAGATTCAAAGATTCTTTTACTATATTCAAAAAATGACATTTCTTACCATTTGCTTCTATTAAAGTTAATTTGGCATTTGGAAAACATATTGCTAATACTAAACCAGGAAAGCCTGCCCCTGAACCCAAATCACAAATACTCTGATTATCTATATTTACAACTTTTGTTATTGTTAGGCTATCATAAAAATGTTTTAAATATACTTCTTCTTCTTCAATTATTCTAGTTAAATTATACTTACTATTTTCTTCTTTTAGTATTTGATAGTATCTATCTAAACTATGTAATTCTTTATCAGTAAGAACTAATCCAAGCTCTTTTACTTTAATTATAAATTCTTCTTTAGACATTATAAAACTTCCTTAAATATACTAATAATATTGATATATCTGCCGGATTAACACCGCTAATACGTATAGCCTGAGCTATGTTTAATGGTCTTACTTCTTTTAATTTTTGCCTTGCTTCACTAGCTAGATTAGGTACTTTATCATAATCTATATCTAATGGTATTTGTTTTTCTTCATTTTTAAGCATCTTCTCGGCTTCGCGTTCTACTTTTTTGATATATCCTTCATATTTTATTTGTATTTCTGCTTCTTCAAGTACTTCTTTGGAATAATTTAGATTTAGATTAAATACTTTGTTTAGTTCTTCTAACTTGGCTGTTGGATTCTTTAGATAATTATATACAGTAGTTGTTACTCTTCTTTTTTCGTTATCCACAGTTATTTTTATTTCTTTTAATTTTTCTATTAATTCTAAAATATTTTGTTTCTTTTCTTTAAACTTTTGATATTTTGCTCCTGTTACTAATCCAACATTATGGCCATACTCAGTTAATCTTAAGTCACTATTGTCATGTCTTAGTAAAAGACGATATTCTGCTCGTGAAGTTAACATACGATATGGCTCTTTGGTGCCTTTAGTTACTAAATCATCTATTAATACTCCTATATAAGCTTCATTTCTCTTTAGTATCAATGGTTCTTTTCCTTCTAGTTTTAGACCGGCATTAATACCAGCGATTAATCCTTGACACGCGGCTTCTTCATAACCGCTGGTGCAATTTATTTGGCCGGCAGTAAAGAGATTATTTAATACTTTAGTCTCTAAACTTGGTTTTATTTGTGTTGGATAGATAGCATCATACTCTATAGCATAGGCATATCTTAATATCTTAGCCTTCTCTAGGCCAGGAAGACTATGTACCATTTCTTCTTGGATATTTCTTGGCATACTTGTTGAAAATCCTTGAAGATAGATATCATCATAATACTTACTTTCTGGTTCTAAGAATAATTGATGTCTTTCTTTATCACTAAATCTTACTATTTTATCTTCAATTGAAGGACAGTATCTTGGGCCTACTCCTGTTATGTCATTCAATCCACCATACATACTTGATTTATTTAGATTATCTAGAATTATTTTTTTAGTTTCTTCTGTTGTGTATATTAAATGACAGGGCTCCTGGTTATTTACATCATAAACTGGAGGATTAGTATGTGAGAATGTATAAGCTTCTTTGTCCCCATCCTCTCTTTGTGTTTTAGTAAAGTCAATAGTACTTCTGTCAATTCTTGGTGGTGTTCCTGTTTTTAATCTTAGGATATTAAAACCATATTTTTTTAAGTTGTCAGATAAATGCATAGATGGTCTTTCATTATGGGGACCACTTCTGGTACGGGTGTCTCCTACTAGAATATCGGATTTTAGGTATGTTCCTGTTGTTAAGATAACAATGTTTGATATTATGTTTTCTCCTGTATCTAGTACTACACCATGGACTGTATTATCTTTGACAATTAGGTCTTCAACCATTCCTTCTTTGATAGAAAGATTTTTTTCACTTCTTAATACTTTTAACATTTCTCTAGGATATGTTATTTTATCTGCTTGGGCTCTTAATGATTTTACTGCGGGGCCTTTAGCATAATTTAACATCTTCATCTGAATAAGAGTTGCATCCGCCACCTCACCCATAGAGCCTCCTAGAGCATCTATTTCTCTTACAATTATTCCTTTTGCAGATCCGCCAATTGATGGATTACACGGCATCGTGGCTATGTTATTTATATTTCCTGTTACTAAAAGGGTTTTATGTCCTTTTCTAGAGGATGCAAGGGCAGCTTCACATCCGGCGTGTCCTCCTCCTACTACTATTACTTCATAATTCATGTTATCACTCTACTTTCCTAAGCAAAATCTAGAAAATAATTCATCTAACAATTCATCTTTATATGTTGCTCCAATTACCTCACCAAGAGTATTCCATGCATCTCTTAGTCCTAGTTCTACTATATCTATTGGGCTATTATCATTTATTTCTTTAATAGTGCTATCTATTATAGTTAGTGATTTTTTTAATAATGATATAGTTCTAGCATTTGATAAATATGTTAAGTCATTAGATGAAAGCTCTCCTATATTGAATAGTTTTCTTATTCTGTCTTTTATTTTATCTATTCCAATATTTTCTTTTACGGATATTTCTATATAATCTTCTAATAATGATTTATCTAATTTACCTTCTAGGTCGATTTTATTTACCACAATTATTTTCTTTTTGTCTTTTAACTTGTTTAATAATTCTTTTTCTTCATCTGATAATTCTTCATTATTATTTAGTATAAATATTACTAAGTCTGACGAATCTATTATCTTTAGGCTTTTGGTGACTCCTAGCATTTCTACTAGGTCATCACTTTCTCTAATACCAGCGGTATCTGTTATATTTAAGGTTATTCCACCAAGGACAATAGTTCCTTCTACTATGTCTCTTGTAGTTCCAGGAATATTTGTAACTATTGCTTTTTCTTCTTCAATAAGTGCATTTAGGAGACTACTTTTACCAACATTTGGTTTACCTATTATTCCTACTTTTATACCTTCTTTAATTACTTTACTGTCTTCAGATTTTTTGATAATATTCTCTAGTCTTTCTCTAAATTTTTTGATATTCGGAAGCACTTTATCATTAGTCATATCTTCAACATCTTCATATTCTGGATAATCAATATTTACTTCAATATTACTGATAATTTGAACTAAATCACTACGAAGACTTTTGATTAGATTAGATGTCTCACCAGTTAGTGTGTTTATTGATATTTTTCTGGCTGTTTCTGATTTTGATGATATTAAATCCATTGTAGCCTCTGCCTCAAGAAGATCTATTCTTCCATTTAAGAAGGCTCTTTTTGTAAATTCTCCTGGCTCTGCTAGTCTAGCGCCATTATCTAGTAATAATTCTAAAACTTTATTAGTTGTTGCTATTCCACCATGACAATTTATTTCTACTACATCTTCTCTTGTAAATGTTTTTGGTGCTAGCATTACGCTTACTAGAACTTCATCTATTTTTTCATTACCATCTTTAATATATCCATAATGAATAGTATGTGATGCCGCAGTTATCAAATCTTTCGTAAACACTTTATTTGTTATTTTTAGTGCTTCTTCACCACTTAACCTTATTATTGATATTGCTCCTACCCCTGTAGTTGTTGATATAGCTGCGATTGTATCTTCCATAATACTCCTTCTTTCTCTGGTAGTATTTTATCACATTCTGTCTTAATTGTCATTTGATTTTTACAATATAAATAAAAAAAGAAAGCATTTTACACTTATTTACTTTCTTTTAATTTAATTACTACTTTTCTATTTGGCTCTTCACCAATTGATTCTGTATAAACATATTTGTCATCCGCTAGGGCCTCGTGTACTATTCTTCTTTCATAAGAATTCATACTATCCATAGTTACTTCTGTTTTTGTTTTGTATGCTTCTCTTGCTAGTTTTTTAGCTAAGTACTCAATACTTCTTGCTCTTTTTTCTTTATAATTTCCAACATCAATAATAATTGATAATGGCTCTTTTAATTTTGAATTTACCATTTGTCTTATTAGTAATTGAAGAGCTGCGACATTTTTACCATTCTTACCAATAAGTATGGCATTATTTTCAGAGAATATTGTAACTGAAATACTTTTTTCTCTTCTTTTTACTTCAAGATTTGATTTAGCTCCCATTAACTCAGTTATTTTATTTAATGTATCTTTGATAAATGAAATTATTTCTTTTATATTTAATACTTCTATTTTAACATTCTTCTTTAGTAAACTACTTTTATCTTCAACATTATTTACTATTAAATCGTCTTCAGATATATTTAGTTCATATAGTGCAAGGTTAATTGCCTGCTCCTGTGTTTTTCCTTCAAAATAATACTTATTCATTACTTCTTTGCCTTCTTTCTTTCAACAATTAAGTTTTGAGCCACTGTAAATAATGATGATGCTATCCAATATAAACCAAGAGCTACTGGTAAACTAAATGATGCTATAACTATCATAGCAAGCATGATATATATTGTACTTTTCATTTGTTTAGCCATTCCAGTTTGATCTTTTAATGTTTTTCTAAATGATAGATATGATGTTGCAAGAATAATAACAAATAGTAGTACATATAGATACCATGTCTTTGACATTATTCCGTGTGATATTGTAGTCCCCATATCTAACTTGAAGAATTTATTTTCAAATATTACCGGAGTTCTATTTATTGCTTCAAGAAATGCAAATAATAATGGTATTTGAATGAATGATAGTAAACAACTTGATAATGGATTTATTTTATTTTTTTGATAAATTACCATCATTTCTTGTGCTTTCATCTTTTGATCTTCTTCACTTGTTTTATCTTTATATTTCTTTTCTAATTTTTCTAATTGTGGCTGAACTTCTTTCATTTTTTCTGACTGCATTGCAGTTTTTCTAGTAAATGGATATAGTATTAATCTTATTGCTAAGCAAGATAAAATAATTGCAAATCCATTTGCTAACCCTTTACTTAGACCTGTTTTACCTAAAAGTACGCCAATATTTATGATTACCCAAGCAAGCGGTTTTACAAATACTGTCGTCCATAGTCCTTCATACTCAGAAAAAGGTTTAAAGTTTTCACAACTTGGTAGTTTATCAACATCAACTTTATTTTCTTTGTATAGTTCTATTACATCTTTATTTGTAGGTTTACAAAGAATATTTTCAGTTAATGCTTTACCAGTTTCTTCATATTTTACAGCCTTTTTATCTTCTCCTGTTAATGTTTTAGTACATCCTGTTAACATAACTAAACTTAGTATAATTAGTACTATTTTAAATGCTTTTTTTCCTTGTTTCAAATTAATCACCCATACTTAGTAGTTTTAACAATTCTTTTTCCATGTCTTGGTATGTTAAATCTACTATGCCTTTCTTAACAATTATAACATAGTCATAGCCTTTTTGCACTATATTTTTATTATTATCAATAATGTTTTTTACCCTTCTCTTTATTTTATTACGTATTACCGCTGTTCCTGTCTTTTTTGGAATAGTAATACCATATTTATTTTCATCACCGGTTTTACGATAATATATACTAAAATATTTGCTTCTTCTGTAAATATTAGTATTAATTATTTCAGTATATTCCCTTGATGATTTGATTATTTCTATCTTCTTCATATTAAATTAGATATAAAAAAATAAAAAAGAAAACAAAATTATGCACATAATTTTTTTCTTTTTTTATTTCTTCTACTTTTTAAAACATTACCTTTAATTCTAGCAAAGAAACCATGCTTTTTAGCTTTTTTTCTGTTATTAGGTTGATAAGTTCTTTTCATTATATAATACACCTCCAAGTCAAATGCTACTTTATTATATAGTTTTATTTTGTTTATGTCAAGAAATTTTAATGATTTTGTTCATCATTAACATCATTTTCTCTAGTTAATATTTTTATTATTCTTGTTTCTCTATCACCATAAGCTTTGTTTTCCTCTTGTAATCTTTGATTATCTTCTTGTAATTTTTTATTTTCCTGTACTAGTTTTTCATTAACACTAATTGCTGCGGCAAGTTCAGTTTGAATTTTTATAAATTCTTCACGTAATTTATCGCGTTCTTCTTTAGCTTTTTTTGCATATATATTTGCTCCCTCTGATGTTAATTCTTTTTCTAATGATAAATTATATGCATTTATCATACTAATCATACTTTCAGATAATGTTACATTCTTTTCTTGTAATTTTGATAAATTTATTGGGCATTTATTTTGCATTGTATTTGATATAAATGTCAAAATATCATCTAACTCTTTACTGAAGTTATATAATTTACTAAATTTTTCTAGTATGAACATATAATCTTTACCAACTTCTACTGTGGCATCATATTCTTCACTATAAGCATTAAGTGTTTTTACTTTTTTTATTTTTTCTTCATTATTGTAGAATATTTTTTTGCTTTCTCCATATTCATTTCCTAACATTATTGTCGATAATGTAGTTATGTGCTGATTAGTAAGTAATTGACCTAAAAATTCTTTAGATTCTTTGTCATTTAAATCAATAATTCTATTAGTCATTGGTTGGTAATATCTGCCTTCTTTTTTAAGCCCTAAGATTAATAGTCCGTCTGTCTTCCTATAGCATATATAGTAATCTCCTTCAAGCTGTTGTTTGCCAGTTATAAAACTATATTCTTTAATGTAAGAACATATAAATTCAATACTATTTATATCATTTATTCCACAATTATTCATAAAATTATCTGCCTTATCATCTGCATAAGGTGAAATAAATGAACTATATGTTAAATGTCCCTCACTAACTAACTTACATATTTTATATGGGTCCGCACATATTTCTTCAAGTATTTCATAACTGCTTTTACCCTTTAATAATTTTGTTGATTTTAAATACTCTGTTTTAATACCCAATAAATGGGCTATTGTTTGTTTTGGAAAAATAACATTAATCCTTTCTCCATTGGCAAGATATAACTTATATACTTTATCGTCAAAATTCCTTTTTCTGTACCAATCTAAACAAGTTTTTATTTTTTCCACTAGATTTTCAAATTCACTTTTGTTTTTTATATCTTTTATCATAAATATTTCCCCCTCATTTCGGCTATGTATTTTAGCATAATTATTATTTCTTGTCAAATAATCATTATGACTTACTAATAAATAATAGTGTTTTTATATAATATGCCGTAATATTTGTTAAATTTAAAACCAAAAATTATTTTTCTGAAGACCTTAGGCTTCAGAAAACACTGAGTAACGAAGTACGAAGTGAAATAAATACAAAAAACCACTTCCTTTTTTCGATATTTTTTGATACAATTATATTTGAGGAAAATAAGGTGACATTATATGGGAAAAATTATAGCAATCGTAAACCAAAAAGGTGGAGTAGGTAAAACTACTACTAGTATTAATTTAGCTGCTTCACTTGGTGTTTTAAATAAAAAAGTATTACTTGTAGATTTAGATCCACAGGGAAATGCGACTACTGGAGTTGGAATAAATAAAGGCGATATATCTAGTAGTATATATGAAGTACTTACCATGAAGAAATCTATTTCTGATTCAATAATCAAAACTAAAAGTAAGAATTTATCTTTACTTCCTGCTTATCTTAATTTAGCAGGAGTAGATATGGAACTTATTGAATTAGAAAGAAGGGCTAAAGAAACTGGAGCTAAGTTCAATAGGGTAACAAGGTTAAAGGATGAACTATCTAAGGTCAAAGAAAACTATGACTTTATATTTATTGACTGTCCACCATCTCTTGGTATTCTTACCACTAATGCACTGGCTGCTGCTGACTCTGTGTTAATTCCTGTTCAGTGTGAATACTTTGCTCTTGAAGGTATTATGCAACTTATTAATACAATAATGCTAGCGCAAAGAAAAGTTAATCCTAATTTAGATATTGAAGGAGTTCTTCTTACGATGTTTTCTAATACTAATTTAGGAATTGAAGTTATTGAAAGTATAAAAGGATTTTTTAAAGAGAGAGTGTATGATACAATCATTCCAAGACTAGTAAGGCTTGCAGAGGCTCCTAGTCATGGCAAACCAATACTTGAATATGAACCTAGAAATAAAGGTACTATAGCATATCTAAATTTAGCTAAGGAGGTTATAGATAGAAATGGAACAAAAGAAGAAAGCGTTGGGTAGGGGACTTGAAGAACTATTTTCAACAGAGGTTCTTGATTTTGATACTTTTGAAAGTAATATAATGGAAAATGCTACTACTAATGAAATTCAAGATATTCCTATTAATGAAATTAGACCAAATCCTTATCAGCCCAGAAAGAGTTTTAATGAAGAGGCTTTAAGAGAGCTATCTGAATCAATTAAAAACCATGGCGTATTTCAGCCCATTATTGTTAAAAAGGGAATTCGTGGTTATGATTTAATAGCAGGCGAAAGAAGGCTTAGAGCCAGTAAAATGGCAGGATTAGATAAAATACCCGCTATTGTAAAAGATTTTTCTGATGATGAAATGAGAGAAATCGCACTACTAGAAAATATTCAAAGGGAGAATCTTACCGCTATTGAACTTGCTTGGGCCTATAAAGGAATTATTGATAACTTGGATATTAGGCAAGAGGATCTTGCACTTAGAATAGGAAAGAGTAGAAGTCATATTACCAATACTTTAGGGCTACTAAATCTACCGGAAGAAGTTCAAAAAATGATTTTAAATGGTGAACTTTCTATGGGGCATGCTAGGGTTTTATCTAAAATGGAAGATGAAAGTAAAATTACTGATTTGGCTAAAAAAATTATCAACGAAGGACTTAGTGTCCATGAAATTGAAGAAATAAGTAAGGATGAAGAAATTAAAAAGAGAGTTCCTATAACCAGAAGAGAAAGAGATACCGATTATATCAACATAGAAAATGAACTTAAAGACATACTTGGTACTAAAGTTAAAGTTGATAATAAAAAAATTAATATATATTTTGAAAATGTTAATGATTTAAATAGAATACTAGAAATTATGAATATTGAAATTAAGTAGAGAAATCTACTTTTTTATTTTTATTTTAGGTATTTACTTGTAGTTAACTATATAGTTGGTAGGAGTATTTTTCTATTAAAATTCAATTTTTAAATTTTTATAATATTAATTAGTGTTATGATTATCTTGCTTGCAGTAAAGTTCAACTTAGGAGAATTTTTTATCGATTTTTGTCTTACTAATTTGTTTGCAAAATCACCGGGCAGTATATTATAATATTCTTGTAAGAAGGAACAGAAAAGTGAGGTGGCAAGGATGCAAGGAAGAGTTAAGTGGTTCAATAATGACAAAGGCTATGGATTTATTGACAATCCAAATAGTGAAGATATTTTCGTTCATTATTCTGCAATTAAACAAGATGGTTACAAAACATTATCTGAAGGACAAATAGTTGAATTTGATCTTATCGAAACTGCTAAAGGATTACAAGCAATTAATGTTCTAGCAGTTACTAATGTAAAGGCTTAAATTATTATATAAGACAGCTTAGAAGTAATGGCTATCTTATTTTTTTATTATGAGGTGTTTATGAAATATTTAAAATCGCTTATTTTTGCTTTTAAAGAGATATTTATAATGTTTATTTTGCAATATGCTGTACTTATTGCTTGTATTGTTTGCTTAGGCAAAGATAGGTCTATTGTAATTGGTACTATACTTATTTGTACTGTTGAAATTTTGTATGTAATTTTTAAACTTAAAAACGGTAAACCTGCTATTGAAAAACATAATCTTTTCTCTTATGTATTAATGGGTATTGGCATTACTACTAGTTACAATATGATTTTGTTTGCAATGGGACTGGGTAATAATGTTACGGTGGATATAAATATTTTTCTTAATATTATAGTTTCTGGAATTGTGGGGCCTATATTTGAGGAAACTTTGTTTAGGTATAGTTTTATTAATAGTTTGAAAAAATTTAATAGTCAAAAAATGGTAATTTTTATTTCCTCTTTAGTATTTGCTATCTGTCATACAGGAATTACTACTTGTATATATGCTTTTATTATTGGTATGGTTAATGCATATTTATATTTAAAAAAGAAAGATATTTTAATACCTATTGTTATTCATATGTCTGCGAACATCTTTGTAAATATTTTGAATACTTATAATTTATATGTCTTGATAATAGGTATTTTCTTGGTTATTCTTAGCACTATTATTATTAGAAATTGTAAAGATTAGTTCAAGATATATTCTTTATGATAAATTCTGCTATCACTGGAGTATTCTATATAGTAACCATTATCTTTTTTACAGATTATTACTCCAATAGTTTTATCTTGATTTATAGTTTTAATATTTTTATCTACATAGTTCATATAGACCTCAATTTGGCCAATATGTTCTTTTTTTAATTCTGTTACTTTTAGTTCTA
>OLHG01000079.1_pt1 | contig 65795 bp, 57 predicted proteins | sample 1605971 | NCBI WGS metagenome assembly OLHG01 (sample SAMN03283289) | human gut metagenome | biome: human-associated habitat; material: feces | host: Homo sapiens | place: Peru | collected 2012 | reverse complement strand
GCCTGCGTGACCCTGCCACATTCAAGAGCAATTCCGTGAATGTGTGCGGCACCTCTGGGGATATTTTCTACAACGCGGGGGAAGCAAGCGTGCCGTATTTTGCGCCTAAGTATAACGCTATGGTGGACGCAATTCAGGCGGCAAAGAAGATACCCAGCTTTACCGGCGCCTCCATCGGCAGCGCGCCCACCATCACCCTGACAGGGGAGGAAACCTCGGTGACGGACAGCAACGGCGTCCTGTCCAACTTTTCCTTTACGGATGGGAATGGCGCGGAATTTTACAAGAGCGGAAATACGCTGTATATCACCCAGACCGGGGATATCTCCGAGTCCACGGTATATAAGGCAGCCCGGAATCTGCCATCCGCATCTGACTCCACATACCGAATCTGGTACATGTCCGGTTCCAGCTACCAGACAACGGTATCTCTGGACACTGCGTCCGCGGGCAGCCTCAATGCCTACTTCAAGCTGAAAGCCGCTCCACGGCCGGGGAGTATCCGCCTGAGCAAAACCACCGAGGATGGAAAGAACCTCTCCGGATGGAAATTCGGTATCTATTCGGATCCCGCCTGTACGAAGCTGGTATCCGGCCCTCATACCACCGACAGCAGCGGCAGGATTTCCGCTGCCGGTCTGACGGCGGGGACTTACTACGTCAAGGAGCTGGGACATACGGACAGCGCTATCGGTGAGATGTATTACTGTTCCGGCGCAAATCCGCAGAAGGTGACGGTAACTGCTGGCGCGGCGGCGACGGTCAGCTTTACAAACAAGCGGAATACCGGCGGCGTAAAACTGGTGAAGGAAACCAACACGGGGAAGAATCTGGGCGGGTGGAAGATCGGACTGTACACGGATTCCGCCTGCACCAGCGCGGTCACCGGCTCGCCCTTTACCACGGGCGCGGATGGAACGATCACTGCAGCGGGCCTGACGCCCGGTACTTACTACGCGAGGGAGGAAGCTGACAGCGATCCTTACTGGGGCTGTGATACTTCTGTGAAAACGGTCACGGTCACAGCCAATGGTACGGCGGCGGTGACTTTTTCCAATACGCACAAGGGCAGGGGGAAGATCATCAAGACCATGCCGGACGGCGGCAGCACTGCGGGGTGGAAGTTTGAAGTCTATGACAGCAATCATAAGCTGGTGGGGAGTTATACCACCGCATCTGACGGAACCATTCTGACGGATTATCTTCTCCCCGGAACCTACACCGTCAAGGAGATCATCCCGGAGGACAGCCCCTACACCTGTGACGCGCCCAATCCCAAAACCGTTGAGATCTCGGCAGGCCAGACGGCGGAGGTGACCTTCACCAACCGCATGAAGCCCGGAGAGATCCGGATTCAGAAGACGGATACCCACGGGGAGTCGCTTGCCGGGGCGGAGTTTCTGCTGGAATGGTCAAAGGACGGCCGGCAGTGGCAGACGGTGACCTATACGGATTCTCCGGATGTCACGGAGGGAACCTGCACTGCGGAAGGGCTTACGGACGGAAAGCTCACCAGCGGAGCGGACGGTGAGGTGCGGTTCACCGGCTTATACTCCGGCAGTCTCTACCGCGTGACGGAAACGAAAGCGCCCAAGGGATATCAGCTCCTGACGGAACCTGTCTATGAGGGGGGCATCCGGAAGGATGACGGGAATTTCATCCGGCTGACCGTGGTGAATGCTCCCGTATTTGAACTGCCCATGACCGGCTCTGCAGGTTATACCGCCATGACTGCCATACAGGTCGGAACCGGCGTCGTTCTGCTGTTTATCCTGATTTGGCTGGCAAAGAAACGGAAATAGCTCCATGAACCCGCCCTATAGAGCAAGGGACAGGCCGCTGCCTGCGGATACGCCATGGCTGAATAATACACTGACATTACGAAAGGAAATGCTTCTAATGAAAAAGTTTACCAAAGTAATCGCCCTGATTCTCTCCCTGACGCTGCTTCTTTGCTTCCCCACCGGCGTTTCCGCCGCTGAGCCGGAAGATACCGGCGCCGATACCGCAGCCAAAGGCTCCCTGACCATCTACAAGGTGGATCTGACCAACGCCGAGAAGGACGGCGCATGGGACTCCAGCTACGTGTCTACTGGCGTCTACGACCAGAACGTGAATGATACCCTCAACAGCTATGCCTTGAAGGATGTGGAATTTACCTATCTCCGGGTCGCGGATGTTGTTCAGGTTACGGAATCCACGGCGGACGGTGCGGACTCTGACCATGTGGAGACCCTCTACGGCATCAGCAAGACCGCGGGAGCAGACCTGCTGAATACGCTGGGACTGGGAAACGGCGTTAACCGTTATGAGAAGGCTGACGGTTCCGACCAGCTGGACGATTCCAAATACTACTACCAGTCCGACACCCTTATCTCTGCCCTGAGTACCGCGCTGAAAGCCAATGCCACCACCGTGAAGAATGCTCTGGAAGCCTACGTCACTGAGAGCGGCACTGCCATGCCCCTGACCGATACTTACGGCAAAACCAAAGCGGAAAATCTGGAGCTGGGACTGTATCTCGTGGTGGAAACCAGAGTGCCGGAAATGGTCACCAGTACCTGCAACCCCTTCTTCATCTGCCTGCCCATGACGTCCAGCGGCGGCAGCTGGATTTACGACGTGACTGTGTACCCCAAGAACCTGACCGGTAATCCGACGCTGGACAAGACCCTGCGGGAGAGCAAGGACGATACCGGCAAGCATAACGGCACAAACGACATCGACGACGGCTACGCAGACACCGGCACGGCTTCTGACGGGGACAGCGTTGACTACCAGATCATCAGCACACTGCCCAGTATTACTTCCGCCTCTACTTATCTGACCTGCTACACTTTCACCGACACCCTGAGCAAAGGTATCACCTACAACAAACACGATGTGGTGCTGGAATTCTTTACAGACGCGGCATGCACCGATTCCGTTGCCAGATGGGCGGAAACGGACGGAAAGTTCACCGTCACCTACAGTTCCACGGATACCGGCGAGTCCAGAATGACCATTGAGATGACGGCGGACGGTCTGAAGGAAATGAATACCTCAAAGGCAGTGTATTCCGACGCATCCATGGTCAACTCCGGCTATTCGGATTGTACCCTGCGGATCACCTATGCCGCGACCGTGAACAGCAGCGCCGATGTGGTCTACGGCGACAACGGCAACCCCAACGAGGTGGTGCTGACATGGAAACGCACCTCCCAGAATTCCTATGATACCCTGAAGGATGACGCCAGGGTCTTCACCTATGGTCTGGAACTGACGAAGCTGTTCTCCGACGGCAAGGGGGATTTCTCCAAGGTGCAGTTCATCATGCAGAATAAGACTGACGGCTATTGTGTGAAGGCCAGACTGGATGAAGCCACCGGCGTTTACTACGTCACAGATCATGTCGCGGACAAGAAGGACGCTACCCGGTTTGTTCCGACTGTCAAAGATGGAAAAGGCAAGATTTTCATAAAGGGTTTGGAGGATGACGAATATACCGTCACCGAAATCAAGACGGCGGACGGCTATACTCTGCTGAAAAAGGGAATTTCTGTGGTAATTTCCCGGAAGGACGCATCCACCTCTGCCGCCGTGGATGGGAAACAGGCCGCGATGCTGGCAGACAATGGAAGCGCCAATGCTCTTGTGCCTCTCAGCGTAGTGAACACCAGCGGCTTTGATCTCCCGGCCACCGGCGACCGGGGTGTGTGGATGTATGGTCTGGCCGGTATCCTGCTCATGACCTCCTCCGCTGCCTGCATCATCATTGCCCGGAAGAGATTCAAGTAACCGGAAGAAATTCAAGTAAATTGTACCTGCCCCGGAAAATCCTTCCGGGGCAGTGCTATGTCAGGAGGGAAGGACGTGAAACGGGGACGTTGGCAGATACTTCTGGCGGCTGTGTTGTTTCTGCTGGCATTGGGACTGACGCTGTATCCCGTTGTCAGCAACTGGTATATCGGGCGGCACCAATCCAGGATACAGACCGAATACCGGGAAGTGTTGGAACAGACGGATTCCGCAGAAATAGAAAGCATCCGGGAAAGTGCAGCGGCGTACAACAAAACCATCACCCCCGGAGCGGCAGAGGAGGCCTACTCCCAGGCATCCATTCGACTTGCTACTGAAGATTATGTTAACCAACTGAATGTAAGTGGAAGCGGGATAATGGGGTATGTGGAAATACCGAAAATCGGCGTGGACCTTCCCATCTACCATGGAACAGGCGCGGATTCTCTGGACAGAGGAACGGGACACCTGCTGGGTTCCTCTTTGCCGGTGGGCGGAGAAAGCACCCATACCATCATTACCGGTCACAGCGGCATGGCTTCCCAGAAGATGTTCACGGATCTGGAGCAGCTGCGGGAGGGGGATATTTTCTACCTGCATGTTCTGGATGAAACCCTTGCCTATGAGGTGAGGGAAATTCATACGGTTCTGCCCCATGATACCACCTATCTGGGAATTGAACCCGGTGAGGATCTGTGTACGCTGGTGACCTGTACGCCCACCGGCGTAAATACTCACCGCCTGCTGGTGCAGGGGAGCCGTATCCCGTATGTCCCGGCGGAAGAAACAGAGGCTTCTGCTGAGACTCATGAGGAAAATACGGATTCCCACTGGGAGAAACAGTATTGGCTTGGTGTTCGTCTGGGGCTGGCGGCGATGGTTTTCCTGACGCTGGTGGCAGGCGCGGTGCTGTATATCCGGAGAAACAGAGGAAGGGCAGTCCATAGGAAAGGAGGGCGTTATGTCAGAAAGTAAGGGAAAAATCCTTTTTGTGATTCTGGCTGTTCTGCTTCTGCTGTTCGGCGGCGGAACGATGCTTTATCCAGCTCTCAACGGATTATGGGTTGAGCGTACCATGCACAGGGATTCAGAGGACTTCCTGCTTCTGTTGGAGGAAGACGCAGAGCGAACAGCGGAGGAGAACTCCCACGTCATTCCGGGGGATCCGGGTACTCGCGAGACCGCGGAACCACAGATGCCCTTGGAGCACACCCAACTCTGGCTGGATATGAAAGCCTACAACGAAGCTATCTTCCGGGAGGGGCAGAAAGGGCTGTCCGACCCTTCTGCTTATGAAGACGTCTGTTTCCGGCTTTCCGACTATGGTCTGGACAGTGAAGTGTTTGGCGTTCTCTCTATTCCAAAGCTGAATTTACAAATGCCAATCTATATGGGGGCCACAAAAGAAAATATGGCAGCCGGTGCGGCAGTTATGGGACAAACCAGCCTGCCCATTGGCGGCAGCAACACCAACTGTGTTCTTGCCGGACATCGGGGATGGAACGGCGCGGCATATTTTCTGTACATCAACCAGCTGGAACCGGGAGATACCGTCACCGTTACCAATCTATGGGAGACACTGAATTACAAAGTATCAGAAGTGAGGGTGATATCGCCCAATGATGTGGAAGCCATTCTCATCCAGCCGGGACATGAATTATTAACCCTGCTCACCTGCCATCCGCCTGCTTCCGGAGGAAAGCAGCGGTATCTGGTGTTTTGTGAACGGGTACAAGAAAACTAATATGGAGGTTACATGAAGAAGAAAAGAATTGTAAGAATGCTCACCATGGCCAGCGTCATGATGCTGCTGGTCGTATTCCTGGCGGTACCGGCTTATGCCACCGGTGGCAATGTTTCCGGAGCCATTGAGGGTACCTGGAGCGCTGCACAGGGGCAGATTAAGGACATCGTAAACAACGTTGTGTTTCCGGTGATCGACATGATCCTGGCGGTTCTGCTGTTCGTTAAGATCGCGACGGCGTATATGGACTACCGGAAACACGGGCAGTTCGATTTCACCGCGCCGGCGATTCTGTTTGCCTGTCTGCTGTTCTCCCTGACCGCCCCCAGCTACATCTGGAATATCCTGTAAGGATGGCCGTGTATCTCGTTTTGGGAAAGGGGGTGGTGACCCATCTTTGATTGGTTAGGCGATATCCTGGCGGGTCTGGGAGATGCCCTGGGCGGCGCTTTCGAGAACATTGGCGAGGATATCGTAAACTCCGTCTGGAACGCTCTTGTTCAGTGGCTGTATGAAGCCTTTTATACCGCCATTGGAGACCTGTTCGCGGACATCAACAATCTGGGCGTGGAGATCTTTGATCTCAGCTGGGTGCAGGCGATGGTCAATCTGTTTACAATGCTGGGCTGGTCGCTGTTTGTGGTAGGCGTGGTGGTGGCCGTCTTTGAGGTGGCCATTGAGAGCCAGAGCGGACGGGTCAACGTGAAGGGCACCGCACTGAATGTGCTGAAGGGCTTCTTCGCGGCAAGTCTGGTGGGGGTTCTTCCCGTGCAGCTGTACAAAACCTGCTGCCATTTACAGGGAATCTTCACCGCTGACCTGGCGGGGATTTTCGCGGGGGAACAAAGCAGCACCATAGGAGCCTTCGCCGGGCAGATCTTGAGCCTTGCCTTTGATCCCAACGCTGCGGTACAGGTCGGTCTGAAGCTCATATTCTTTCTGCTGGCCTTTGCCTACTGCGTGATCAAGGTGTTCTTTGCCAACATCAAGCGGGGTGGCATCCTCTTGGTACAGACGGCTGTAGGAAGCCTGTACCTGTTTAGTGTGCCGAGAGGGTACACAGATGGATTCTACCAGTGGTGCAAACAGGTAATTGCCATCTGCTTGACGGCCTTTATGCAGACCACGCTGCTGTTCCTTGGGATGATGACCTTCCAGAACAATATGCTTCTGGGTCTGGGCATTATGCTGGCTGCGGGAGAGGTGCCCCGGATCGCCCAGCAGTTTGGTTTGGATTCCAGTGTGCGGGTGAATATGAGCAGCGTGATCTACTCCACCAGCTCGGCGGTGAATCTGACCCGGAATCTCATGAAAGCAAAGCCAGCGTAAGGGAGGCGATGAAGTGAAAACCTATCTTTACCCGCAGAATCTGAAAGCCAAGGCAAACCTCTGGCTTTGGAGCCTGCGGGATTTTGTGATTTTTTGTACCGCCGTGCTGGTCAGCGCTGTGATCTTCTTGAATTACGGCTATCCGCTGCCTGCCGCCCTGGCGCTGTGCTTTGGATTCCTGACCATCCGGAAGGATGACATTACGGTGGTGGACTTCCTGGGCTATGCCGCCCGGTTCTTCCTTACAAGCCAGCAATACTACGAATGGAGGGAGCCATGAAAAAGGAAAATAAGAAAAAGAAACAGAAGAAGGGAAGCCGGGGCAAAAAGAACTCGGTTCAGGAGCTGCTGGGTATTCAGCACTTTACCAAGTACGGTCTCATGACTGAGCACGGGGAACTGGTGTTCTTTCAGATTGCACCCACCAATATTTCGGTGCTGTCCTACGACAATATCGAGCGGAAGATCAGCCATTTGCAGGGGCTGATTTCCATGCATCCGGATCTGGAAATTGTGTGTACGGATTCCTGCGAGTGCTTTGACGGGAACCGGGAATACCTGCGCCGCCGGGCGTTGGAAGAATCCAACCGACAGGTCCGCTCCATTTTGGAGAAGGATCGGGAGATGCTCTCCCAGATGCAGTCGGAGATGTCCAACGCCCGGCAGTTTTATCTCGTAATGCGCTTCCGGAATCTGAAACCGGAAATGGTGTTCAGTGCTATCAACGAGGCCCGGAAGCGGATGGCAGAAAAGGGCTTTGAGGCCCACCGTCTGACTAAGCCGGAGCTGAAGCGGTTCCTTGCTATCTATCTGGAGGCATCCATGGACGGGGATAAGCTGCCGGACATGGATGGGAGTCAATATATCCGGGAGGCGCTGAAAAAGGATAAGAAGAAAGAGGGTGCATAATGTTGGGTAAGCTGTTCGGAAAAAAGAAAAAGGTCGGGGAGGAGCGGGCAAGGATGGAAACCAAGTCCTTCTTTGACTGTATTGCCCCCGCAACCATCCGGTTTTATGCCAATTATTTCCTTGTAGGGGATACCTACCGCTGCGTCTGGGTCATCCGGGAGTATCCGCCCAGCACGGAGGAGCAGGCGATCCTCTCTCATTTGGCGGATCATTCCGGGGTGACTCTCAGAATATACAATCGTCTGGTGGAAGCCTACGAGCAGCGGCAGATTGCCAACAATGCTGCCCGGAAGAACCGCCTGAAGCTGGGGGACACGGACATCAACGAATCTATCCAGGCGGAACAGAACCTGCTGGATGTTCAGCAGCTTCTGGTGACTTTGAGCCGGGAGAAGCAGCCGCTGATCCACTGTGCTGTGTTTCTTGAGCTGAAGGCCAGAAGCATGAGTGCTTTGGAGAGCCTGCAGTCCGATATCAGCATGGAGCTGACCCGTTCCAAGATCACCGTAGATCGCCTGACTCTGCGGCAGAAAGAGGGTTTTCTCTCCGCCATGCCCTTTGGATGTAACCGTTTCGGAAGTCAGTTTGAACGGGTACTTCCGGCCAGCGCCATTGGAAATATGTTTCCGTTCAACTTCTCCGGAAAGACAGACCCCAAGGGCTTCTATATCGGTCGGGATAAGTACGGTACCAATATTCTGGTAGATCTGGATCGCCGGGCCGACGACAAAACCAACAGCAACATCCTGATCCTGGGCAACTCCGGTCAGGGAAAATCCTACCTGATGAAGCTGCTGCTGACCAATCTCCGCGAGGCAGGAAAGCGGGTGCTGGTTCTGGATGCCGAGGGAGAATACGGAGAACTGGCGGAAAACAACGGCGGCTGCTGCCTGGATCTTCTGGACGGGCAGTACATGATCAATATTCTGGAACCAAAGGTCTGGGCCAGCGAGCCGGTGGAGGATCCGGATGCCCCCGAAGCCTTCCGCAAAAGCGGCAGAATAGGGCAGCATATCGCATTCCTGAAAGACTGGTTCCGCAGCTACAAGGACTTTACGGATGCTGAGGTGGACACCATTGAGATCATGCTGTCCCAGCTTTACCGGGAATTTGGCCTGACAGAAAAGACGGACTTTTCCAAGCTGAAGCCGGAGAATTACCCCATTTTGTCCGACCTTTATGAGCTGTGTATTCAGGAATACCATTGCTATGATCCGAAACGGAAGCCCCTGTATACCGAGGAGACCCTGCGTAATATCTGCCTGGGGCTGAATTCTGTTTGCGTAGGCTCTGAAAGCCGGTTCTTCAACGGCCACACCAATATTCAGGACAATATGTTCCTGGTGTTCGGCGTTAAAGGCGTTATGGATCTGAATAAGAAGCTGCGCTGCGCCATTGAGTTCAACATCCTCTCTTACATGACCCACCAGCTTCTGAGTGTGGGCAACTGTGTGGCCGCGCTGGACGAACTGTATCTGTTCCTGGACAGCCCGGTGACCATTGAGTACATCCGCAACAATATGAAGCGGGCACGGAAAAAGGATTCCTCCATGGTGCTGGCCTCCCAGAACATCGAGGATTTTCTGATCCCCAACATCCGGGAGATGACCAAGCCTCTGTTCTCCATCCCCACCCACCAGTTCCTGTTCAATCCGGGGCAGATCAACCCCAGGGACTATATGGATGCCCTGCAGGTGGAGCAGGCGGAGTATGATCTGATCCACAGCTGTGAGCGGGGACATAACCTGTACCGGTGCGGCAATGAGCGGTATCTGCTGCAGGTGATCGCCCCGGAGCATAAGGTTAACCTGTTCGGAAACGCGGGAGGGCGGTAAATGGGAATCACGGTAGGAGCCGCGCTGAAAAAGGTTGCCGCAGCGATTTTCACAGAGCCAAAGGTGTTGAAGAATATTCTGTTCGCGATTCTGGTTGTCCTGGTTGCATTGCTCCTGCCTATGGTCATGGTGGTGTGCCTGTTCAGCGGGAGGTTCCAGGTTGACACGGCAGAATTGCAGCGGCATGTGGAAGCAAATCTGACTGCGGCGGATGTTCAGCTTCTGCGGAGTGTGGAAGACACCATGGCGGAAATTGAGTTTGCCATGATTGACGCGGAACTGAGCAGCGAAGTGGGTGCAGCTCAGGCGCTGTACATAATGGCGCTGTATGATTATTCCAGCCAGCCGGGATTTGTGTCCCGGCTGGTTTCCTGTTTCGGGGAAGAACAGACGGACGACCAGCTTGTTGCCAATGTCAATGCAGCCTTTGGCACAGACATCGTCGTTCAGGACTTTACCAACGTCATGCGCAATGTCCGTTCCCGGAGAATTGATACCACGAAGTATGTGGACTGTGGCACGAAGAACAATCTGGATCTGGTGCAGTGGGCCATCTCTGCCTACCAATCCCGCTGGGGCTATGTCATGGGTACCTTCGGACAGGTGTTGACCGTTGACCTGCTGGAAGCGAAGCTCCAACAACTGCCGGATGCCATTGGTCCCTATGAGGATTACATTCGGGCAAATTACCTGGGTGTCCGGACTGCCGACTGTATTGGGCTCATCAAGGGTTACAGCTGGTATGACCCCGAAAGCGGGGATATCAACTACGGCAGTAACGGAATGCCGGATGTCAGCGCTGACCAGATCTATGCCCAGGCAGCGGAAAAGGGCAGCATGGCTACCATGCCGGAGATTCCCGGCATCCTGGTTCACGCCCCGGGGCATATCGGCATCTACATTGGAAACGGCTATGCCATTGAAGCCATGGGCACCCGGTACGGTGTTGTTAAGACAGCGGTAGCCAGCCGGAACTGGACAGGCTGGTGCAAGAATCCCTACATCAACTACATCGAGGAAACGGAGGAGGTAGAGGGGGTATGAAAATCAATGCGACATTTCAGGGAAAGCAGCTGGCCATGGAGGAAGAACCCTGCGAGGTCCGCAAGGTCATCTCCCTGCCGGACAAGGAGTACGCCTTTTTCAAAAAGCACCTCATGTATGAATATGATTTCCTCCGCAAGAACAAAGACCAGATGGGCTTTCACAACGGCATCCGACAGTGTGTTCTGGTCCTGGGAGAATCCTCCGAGGATGGTGTGCTGGTGGACAGCAGCGGATATGGCTATGCCCGGTACACCGCGCCCTTTCTGGGAGCCAGAAGTTACATGACCCTGCGGGAGCAGAACCTGCAGACAAACGGGGAACCTAAAACCCTGACAGCGGATGACCTTGTGATCCTCCATGCCAAGCACACCCTGTGGGCCTATGGGGTGGGCGGAGAGCAGGCGGATTTCTCCCGCTGCCGAATCGCGGGGCTGAACCTTGGGGATATGCAGTTTAATGGGGCGCTCTTTCGAAATGCGGTTCTGGAGGATGTGGATTTCGGCAATGCCGGGGCCTGCGGCGCGGACTTCACCGGGGCGCGGCTTGTCCATTGCAGGATGGATGGCCTCGCGGCAGAGGAATGTGATTTCCACGGCGCTGTGTTTGAAAACTGCACGCTGGCCCAAGCCCATCTTGCCCACAGCAACCTGACCGGAGCAACGATGAAGGACTGTATCCTCTGCGGCGCGGATTTGAGAAACTGCTGTGTGGAAAACCTCAGTCTGGAAGATACCGAGTTGGAGGATGCGTATACCCAGGGAATCGCGGAAAAGGAACAGAACTGGGAGCAGAGCTGCGGCCCCTGCATGACAATGGGATGATTTATTGCTCGTGCTTCGGTTCCCGGATGCTGCTTTGTTGCTTTCTGTGAATAGCTATTGTGAGTTTCTTACGGTATGCTTGGCTTGCAAATCAGGAAAGGAGTACGACCCATGGAAGCAACCCGTAACCTCTGCGCCCAGATTCCCATTTCCCTCCACGACCGTGTCCGGCAGGAGCGGGAAGCACTGGGACAGTCTCTCAGCGAGTACGTCACCCAAATTCTCAAAGAACATTTTGAAGGAGGTAAAACCATTATGGCAGCAACCAAAACCCTTGCGTTCCAGATTCCCGAGGAGCTGGATCTGAGGATCAAGAACTATCTGGCAGCGGAAAAGGAGCGCACCGGAAAGAAGGTCAGCCAGCGGGAGTTCATCGTCGGCCTTATCGAGCAGGCGCTGGATGCCTATGAAGCGGCGAACACCCCCGCTGAGTAATCGAGCATCACACAGGCCGTCGGGAAAACCATCCCGGCGGCACTATTTTCTTGGAGGTCAATATGAAAAAGTGCATTATGGTCGGATATGAGGAAGAAAAGCTGCTGGCGCTGCGGATGTACGCGGAGCAGCGAGGTGTTTCTGTTGAGGAAGAACTGGCGCAGGCGGCGGAAGCCATGTATCAGAAAATCGTCCCTGCCAATGTCCGTGCCTTTGTGGACATGAAGGTGGAGAGCCAGAAGCCCAAGAAAAAGGAACGGGGTGCTTCTGCCTCTGCTGTTGGGGATGGGCTGTGACCAGAGAAGATAGAGGCAGCAGAAAGAAGGCAATCCGGCTGAAGTGCCTGGATTGCTGCTGCGGCAGTGTTTATGAGGTGCGGTTGTGTCCGGTAAGAAAATGCCCGCTCTGGCGGTTCCGCCTGGGAGCCGAGTGCAGGGATGAATCCGCCGAAAAAACGGAGGATTCTCAGGAAACCTGTTCGGACGAGTCCCAGCCCGCAGGACAGGAGGTTCCCGAATGAACACGACGATTTTAAGGGGGTTGAACACCTGCAGAAGCCCCAATGGGGAACAGCGCAAATCGTCTGTGGGTGGTGATCCTGTCTGAGAGATCAGAACTTCGGCATCGAGATCGAAATGACGGGCATTACCCGGAGTGCGGCGGCCAAAATCATTGCGGAACACTTTGGCACCTCTGCTGTCCATGTAGGCGGCACCTACGACACCTATACCGTGGAGGACGATACCGGCCGCAAGTGGAAGGTGGTCAGCGACGCCAGCATCCAGTGCCAGTCCCGGGGAGAGCGAACCGCCAGCCGCCTGTACGCGGTGGAAGTGGTCTCGCCTATTTGCAAATATGAGGACATCGAAACCATTCAGGAGCTGGTGCGTGAGCTGCGCCGGGGCGGAGCCAAGGTGAACGACAGCTGCGGCATCCACATCCATGTGGACGCTTCCCGGCACGATCCCAAGACTCTGCGGAACATCGTCAACATCATGGCATCTAAGGAGGATCTGCTGTATAAGGCCCTGCGGGTGCAGATTGACCGGGAGTATTACTGCCAAAAGGCTGACCTTCGATTTTTAGAGGACGTGAATCTCAAACGCCCCAAGTCCATGTCCGAGTTTGAAACCCTGTGGTACAACGGCTCTTCCCGGCGGGGTATTCACTACGACAGCACCCGGTATCATGCCCTGAATCTGCACAGTGTGTTCAGCAAGGGAACCATTGAGTTTCGGATGTTCAATTCTACCCTCCACGCGGGAGAAGTCAAGAGTTACATCCAGCTGTGTCTGGCAATCTCCCATCAGGCGCTGATCCAGCAGCGGGCCATGCGCACCAGAACCCAGTCGGAGAACGAAAAGTACACCTTCCGCACCTGGCTTCTGCGGCTGGGGCTGATTGGCGATGAGTTCAAAACCGCCCGTCAGCACCTGCTGAAAAATCTGGACGGTAATATCGCATGGAAGGATCCGGCCCAGGCGATCCGCCAGCGGGAGCGGCAGATACAGCAGCGGTTGGAGCAGGCACAGTCTTCTGCTGCCCTGTCTGATACTGTGCAGGAAGTACATCAGCAGCAGGAGGAAGCTCCTGCTTTTTCTATGGAAGAACAATGTTAGGAGGAATCATGGCAAAGCTATACGTTGCCTATGGCAGTAATTTGAACAAGGAACAGATGAAGGACCGGTGTCCGGGAGCGGAATTTGTAGGGACAGGCTCTATTGAAAACTATGAGCTTCAGTTCAAAGGATCCCTTCACGGCGCTCATGCCACTATCGCACCGAAGGAAGGATCGTCTGTTCCGGTAGGTATGTGGACAATCAAGAAACGGGATGAGTCCCGCCTCGATATGTACGAGGGATACAACCTGAAGGGCTACTGCTACTACAACAAGGAACAGATTCCTGTGAAGATGGACGATGGCAGTACCCTCACCGGGATGGTTTACATCATGGATTCTCGGATGGATTTTGGAAACCCCAGTAAAAAATATTACGATATCGTCCGTCAGGGCTATGAGGACTGCGGTCTGGACACCAATGTGCTGGATCATGCGGTGAATGACAGCATGGATCTGGCTCAGCAGAGAATGGAGTGTGAGGGTATGCGGTTTTTCTAGGGGGAATCACTGTGTTGAAACAAAAGAGACTGAGAAAACAGCTTGGGACGGGTTACTTCTTTGAGCAGAGGCTGTCTGCCGCTGTGGTAGCCAATCTTCTGGAAACATTGGATGGCAGCAACCACTTCCTGATCGCTGCCAGTCTTGCCGTGGGAGCCGTGAAGTTGGAAGCGGTGGTGTACTGGAACAACGGGAAATACTCTCTGGGGTATGACCTGTTGGTAAAGGATACTCCTCTCAGCCCGGACTGGATCTGTTATGAGAATCTGCCTGACCCCGTTCGCTACAACGCCTGGAATCTGGAGCGGGAGATGTTTCTGGTGCTGGACCGGGCGGTGGATAAGTATGGCCTGAGCTATACGGAGTGCCGTTTCCCCAAGCTGGATGGCAGCAGTCTGAAGCGAAAATAAGTGGCCAAGTAAGGGATTGATTTTTTGATATGGAGGTGAAAGCTGTGAAAAAGAAGCTGATTATCGTGCTGGCATCCCTGGCGGTGATTGGGGCTGCCGTGGCTGGCTTCCTGCATTGGAGCCGGTAAAACGAGTGGGTCGATTTTTAAGCAGGAGAAAGGCTGTGGGTCGTAAACGCCCCACAGCAAGCCTACAGGGGCGGGCAATGCCCGCCCCACCAAAGGTTTTCGGATTCAGAAGGTGTGGGTCGGTTGGGAGAGGGCAGGGTCAACCTGTGGGTCAGAGCAGCGGAAAGTCTTTGGTGCGGCAACAAATTTGCGTGGGTCAGACTGTGGGTTGTGGCCAGAACAGGAGGTGTTTTGCCTGATATGGCAGAGAATACAGAGGGAAAACGAAAATTTGCGCTCTGGATACGGGAATCCTCGCTGGAGCAGGTGCGCAAGTGGTATAAGGCAGATGACTGTTCCAGCCAGAGTGAGTTCATCGAGAAAGCAATCCATTTTTACATTGGCTATATTTCCTCGGAGAATGGCAGCGATTATCTGCCCAAGATCATTACGTCCACGGTCAAGGGTATTGTGAATGACAGTGACAACCGGATCAGCCGCATTCTGTTCAAGCTGGCGGTGGAGCAGGCGATTACCATGAATGTGGTCGCCGCTACATGCAACATTGGCCGGGAGCAGCTGGAAAAGCTCCGGGGTACCTGTGTGGCGCAGGTCAAGCGCAGCAACGGCGTTTACTCCTTTGAGGATGCCTTTGACTTTCAAAAGAGATAGATAAATGCCAAGACTGGTGACAAAATTCAAGTACCTGAAGCCGGGGACGGGCGGCAGATCCGTGGGGGGATATGCCCGGTATATTGCCACCCGGGAAGGGGCGGAAAGAATAGATGATTCTCACCGTCATGCCCCCGCAACCCAAAAGCAGCAGGCGCTGATTGAGAAAATCCTCCGGGACTTTCCGGACACAAAACAAAGTCATGAATACCGGGATTACCAGCAGGAACGGACGGTTGGGAACGCCTCGGAATTTATCTCCATGGCGATGGAGGAGAATCTGGATGCGGTTGCCAATACGAAAACCTATGCCGATTACATCGCCACCCGACCCAGAGCGGAGCGGTTTGGGAGCCATGGGCTGTTTACGGACGATGGCGTAGAGGTGCAGCTGAGCGAAGTCTCAAAAGAGCTGAATGCCTACCGGGGCAATGTGTATACGGCGATTCTGTCTCTAAAACGGGAAGATGCCGCCCGGTTGGGCTTCGACCACGGGAGCCGTTGGCGGGATTTCCTCCGGGGACAGACACCGACCCTTTCCGAAAATCTCAAGATTCCAATGAACCATCTGCGGTGGTATGCGGCTTTTCATAACGAGGGACACCATCCCCATGTCCATCTCATTGCCTACTCCACGGTGCCGGGAGAGGGACATCTGAGCGCAAAGGGCGTGGAGAAAATGCGGTCTGTCTTTGCCAGGGAAATCTTTTCTCAGGAGCTGATGTTTACCTACCAACAGCAGACGGAATACCGTGACCGCCTGCGGGAGCAGGGGCGGGAAAGTATCTCGGAGATTGCGGCGAAAATCAATGCGGGGGAGTATCTGAATCCCCGGATTGAGGAGTTACTGGTACAGCTCAGTGACCGCCTTTCCCATACCACGGGGAAGAAGGTGTATGGCTATCTCAAATCGGATGTGAAGGCAATCGTTGACCAAATTGTAGCGGAGCTTGCCGGGAATGAGAATATCCGGGAGCTGTACGATCTGTGGTACGAGCAGCGGGAGAATGTGCTTCGCACCTATACAGACCATTTCCCGGAGCGTGTGCCGCTGGAACAGAACAAGGAATTCAAGTCCATCCGCAACGCTGTGATACAGGAAGCACTGACAATCAACGACCGGATCCGGCAGGCGGCGGAGCCGGAACCGCAGCAGGATGTAATGGAAACGGAATTCCCGCCGGGAGAGGAGCATGACCCTGTACCAACAGAAGAGCCTGACTGGTGGAGCAATCACTACCGCCCCCAGTTTATTCAGAAAGAAACCGGTGGGGAAGCTGATACCTATGAGAACTGTGCCGCAGAGAGTGCGTCTGTTCGCCGTGCTTCTGACGGCAGAGATTGGTGGTCAGATCCTTACAAACAGGCGCACAGATTTCTATATGGGACAGAGAAAGAAAAGCCGGATTTTCAGAAAGCGATGCCTCTACTGGATACGGAGGCACGCGGGGGAAACGGCTATGCCTGCTATGATCTGGGACGAATGTACCTGCTTGGGCTTGGCTGTGACGCGGATGAGGAAGAAGCACAGACTTGGTTTCGGAGCGCGTTGGAAGCCTTTCAGAAAGCGGAGCAGACGGCTGAAAAGAAAGGCTATCTGCGATACCGGATAGGGAAATGCCATGCCCATGGTCATGGAACAGAGCAGAACTACGAGGAGTCTGCCCGGTGGTTTCGTCAGGCGGTGGAAGATAATAACCCATTTGCTGCCTATTCCCTGGGTGGACAATACCTCCGGGGGCAGGGCGTAGAACAGAGCAATACGGAGGCATACAGACTGTACACCATGGCGGCAGTCCGGGGCAATGCATATGCACAGTACCAGCTTGGAAGGATGTACCGGGATGGTATCGGGACAGGGGCTGATCTGGAAGAATCCAAGCGGTGGTATGCAAAAGCATACGCAGGATTTCTCGCCATGGAGGCGACTATGGCGGACGATAAGCTCTGCTATCGCCTTGGCTCCATGAACATGACCGGAACCGGCACCGAAGTGGATTTGGAAAAGAGCCGGTACTACTTTGAGAAAGCGGTGGAGCTGGGCAGCGTGGATGCCCTGTATGGCCTTGGCAAGCTGTACTTGAAACCGGAGTTTTCGGAGTATGATCCCGAAAAGGCGGTAGAATATCTGGAACAGGCGGCGGCAAAAGACAATGCCTTTGCCAGGTACCAGCTTGGAAAGCTGTTTTGTCAGGGGAAATTGGTGCAGAAGGATATTGCCAGAGGACTGCCATTGCTGGAGGAACTCGCGGAAGCGGGTGTCACTTCTGCGGCTTATATTGCCGGAAAAGTCTACATCAAGGAAGACGGCTGGAAAGATGTGCAAAAAGCCATCCGCTGCTTCCATATGGCAGCGGAGGACGGCAATTCCTATGCGGAATACCAGCTTGGTAAGATCTACTATTTCGGAAATGGAATCCGTGCTGACCGGGAGAAGGGGCTGGAATACTTGGTGCAATCTGCTGCCCATGGCAATATGTATGCGGAAAATCTGCTGCGGGTGATCCAACAGCAGCACATAAGGGGTGCAGCCTCTCTGATCGCCCAGCTTGGGCGGATGTTTCAGGAGAAGGAGCAGCAGGATAGAGTCCAGCACCAACAGCCTGACCGTAAGCAGCGCCGTCAGATCGACGAGAAGAAGCAGGCTTTGGGTATCCGGGACTGATATGAAATATGTGCCCGCCAAGGGGGGAGTCTAGCCATGCGGTGACACCAGCTCCCTGTCACGATGACACCAGAAGTGAACCTCCCACCTGAAGATGTTACAGCAGATAGGAAAGGTTTGATACTCTATACGGACAAATTATGCAAATATATCTATCCCTCACTTGAAGAAATGATTCGGAGGTAAAATGAGCTATATACCGTTTACGGAGCAGCAGCGGGAACAGGCCAGACGAACAGATCTGGCGGCATTCCTGCGGCAATGCGGGGAGGAGGTGAAACGATCCGGCTCGGAGAATATGTGGCTGGACCACGGGCAGAAAGTGACCATCCGGGGCAACCTGTGGTTCCATCAGTACGAACAGGTGGGCGGAGACACCATCGACTTTGCCTGCCGGTTCTACAACATGGAGTACCCGGAGGCGGTGCAGCTTATGCTTGCCATGGATGCCGGCACCATCCGGGAGTCGGTAGAACCTTTTCCTCAAAAACCATTGGAGATTCCCCAAAAACATGAGAACATGCGCCGGGTTTACGGCTACCTGCTTCGGTACCGGGGTATCGACAAGGAGGTGCTGGATGCTTTTTCCTACCGGGGGCTTGTCTATGAATCCGCAGACTACCACAACGCCGTGTTCGTGGGCATAGACCGGGAGGGAAAACCACGGCACATTCACAAGCACAGTACCGCCGCACAGGGCAGCTTCAAGGGAAATGCTCCCGGAAGTGACCCGGAGTACAGCTTCCACTGGGTCGGCGGTGGGGAGACCCTGTTTTTGTTTGAAGCTCCGATTGACATGCTGTCTTTTATTTCCATGCACAAACAGCACTGGAAATCCAGCAGCTATGCCGCTGCCTGTGGTGTCTCGGACAAGGTGCTGTGGAAGACGATGGAAGGCAGGCCATTCATCCGCAATGTGTGCATCTGCCTGGACAACGATGAAACCGGCCAAAGGGCAGCACAGAGAATTTCCAAGGCATTAACGGAAAAGAACATACGAAATCAAATCCTCGTTCCCACCCGAAAGGACTGGAACGAGGATCTATTATTTCTGCGGAAGGAGGACAAAAAATGAATGGAATTTCCATGCTGATTTTATCTGTGGGCGGCATCATTGCGGTGCTGTTTTTTGTGACCTACGCTGCCCAAAAGCATGATCTCAACGGTATCAAAGACAAAACCGTGGGCAACGGTCAGCACGGCACTGCCCGCTGGGCTACCCGGCAGGAGGTAAAGCGAACCTACCACCATGTTCCATACACACCGAACCAATGGCGGCAGGCCGCAAAAGAGGGAAAACAGCCCACTGCCAATGGAAAGCCGCTGCCTCAGGGCATTGTCCTGGGCTGTCAGGGCGGCAGAAAAACAATGGCACTGGTGGATTCAGATGATGTCCATGTGCTGATGATCGGCGCGTCCGGCGTGGGCAAAACCGCCTATTTCCTGTACCCCAATCTGGAATATGCCTGTGCCAGCGGCATGAGCTTTCTGGCGCTGGATACCAAGGGCGATCTGGCGCGGAACTACGGCGCTATCGCCCGTGACATTTATGGCTACCGGATATCGGTTGTTGACCTCCGGGAGCCTACCCGGTCGGACGGAAATAACCTTCTGACCCTGATAAACCGCTACATGGATGACCACCGGGAAGATCCCACGGAGATAACGGCCAAAGCAAAGGCAGAGAAGTATGCCAAAATTCTGGCAAAGACGATCATCAGCCCAGAGGGGGAAGGGAGTGACCACGGACAGAATGCCTACTTTTATGACGCGGCGGAAGGGCTGCTTGCCTCAGTGGTTTTGCTCCTGTCGGAGTTTCTTCCCCCGGAGGAAACGGACGGCTATGAAACCCGGCACATCGCCTCCGTGTTCAAGCTGGTGCAGGAACTTCTGATGCAGGGGCGACGGGGCGGGAACCAGTTTCAGGAGCTGATGCAACTCCTTCCCTCGGAACACAAAGCAAAATGGCTGGCGGGTTCCGCACTGACAGCGTCGGATCAGGCGATGAATTCCATCATGTCCACCGTTCTGTCCAGATTGAACGCTTTTCTGGATACGGAACTGGAACAGGTGCTGTGCTTTGACGGAGGCATTGATGCGGAACAGTTTGTGCGGGAAAAATGCGCCATTTTTCTGATTCTCCCGGAAGAGGACGCTACCAAGAACTTTGTGGCCAGCCTGATGATCCAGAACCTTGCCCGTGAACTGTTTTCCGTAGCCAATGAGCATGGCGGCAAGCTTCCCAACCGGGCGGTGTTCTTCTGCGACGAGCTGGGAACCATGCCGCCTTTTGATATCCTGCCGCTGTTCTCCGCAGGCCGTTCCCGAAGATTGACCCTTGTGCCCATTATCCAGAGTTTGGCACAGTTGGAGAAAAACTACGGAAAAGAGGGTGCGGAAATCCTTGCCGATAACTGTCAGGACACCATCTTTGGCGGCTTCGCTCCCAACAGCCAGACGGCAGAGGTGCTGTCCAGAAATCTGGGCAGCCGAACGGTTCTGTCCGGCTCTGTGACTCAGGGCAAGGACAGCAACTCCCAGTCCCTGCAAATGATGGAGCGCCCCCTCATGTCCCCGGATGAACTGAAATCCATGCCCAAGGGCAGCTTCGTGATAATGAAAACCGGCACGCATCCCATGAAGACAAAACTGAAACTATTTCTGGACTGGGGAATCCGATTTGAAAAGCCTTTGCAAATCCCTGACCGGGGCAGCCGCCCGGTGCGTTACGCGGGAAAAGCGGAACTGGAACAGGCGATTCTTTCCGAATGCCCACTGGTATATTCCGAGGAACTATTACCACCAAAGACAACGGTGAAACCGGTGCCGATGCCTGAGAAAACAGCGCTCAAAACATAACGAAAAACAGGTGGGGCATCTCAGCCCCACCCGTACAGGAGGAAACAATATGCATAATTTTACGAAGCTGTACCGTATGGATCTGCCTCACAGAGCGATCTCTGTGTACATCTACCTATCTGATCGCGCCAATAAAGACGGTATCTGCTGGCCGTCGATTCCGACAATTTCCAAAGATTTGAAGCTGTCTGAATCTACCACCAGGAGGGCAATAGGAGATCTCAGAAAAGCGGGACTGGTGAGGACGGAACAGCGGTATCGGGAGAATGGGGGAAACAGTAGTTTGCTATTTAAAATTACATGAAGGAATAAGGCGAATCTTTCTCCCAAAATCTCTTCTGTTCCTCAATAGGAGAACTAAGGCAATACCGCACAGAAAAAAGTGCCAAAAACCGCCGAGTGTGATATAGGGTCTATCTGGAAACCGGAAATATGACCAACAGCGAGGGATTTTTCGTCTGATGAAGCCATTTTTTCGCAGGAATACTTTGTGTATTGCAAGGAAAAATGGCGTACAGCAGGCGGAAAAGACCCGCTGTTTGGGCATGTTGACGGTTTTCAGATTACCCTGCAGTAAAATCACACGGTGCAATCATTCTCACCTTGCATCATAATAAAACACGCAGAAATTTCAGTAGAATGCAATTATTTAAATGTATTATATAGTTAACAAAATGTCTTCTGCTTCTACGGCCTTGTTTTGACCTGCTAGAAAAAAATCCAACATAATTCGTTTAATAATGTCCAAATATATTTCGAATTGTTTTGAGGTGATTCATTAAGGCCAATTCGTTTTCACGATAGGTAAACTTAAATCTTTGGCTATTAAGACTAAATTAATATGCATTATATTGTAAAGACTGCACAAAACCACGCTGGATATGCCTCTGTTGTATATAGATACATACACAAGACGTGCCAACGATCTTTAAATCCGCAATATGATGGAAGAAATAATTTAGAACATATATATGAATAGTTATGCAGTAAATATGCATAATGGCCGCTTCGCTTGACGCAATTTGCGGCTCTTGACAAAAGAGAAATCAAAGGCTACTATAAACGTAATGTTTGCTGAAACACAGCGAACATTTGAAAGGTTATCGCAGAATCATTCTTGCGACGGAAACAATTTACGTAAAAGAAAGGAAAGAAAGTATGAAAAAAACGTTTGTAAGAATCCTCGCATTTCTCCTCGTTTTGTGCATGTCTTTTAGCATGACCGCTTGCGGTGCAAAAGATCAGCCTGAAGACACACCGGCAGCTCCTTCTGAGGAAGCTTCCGCAAATCCCTCTGCACAGCCTGAGTCCGGTTCTGAAGAGCGTGAACATGTAGAACTGATCTTCTACACACATGCCAATGCTATTTTTGCAGGTTACGACAAGACTATGGCTGCTGTTAATGAGTACCTGAAGGAAAAGCTTAACACCACTGTTGATTTCCGAATCTACGATCAGAGCACTTATAAGGATACTGTTAACCCCGCTTTTATGTCTGGTGATGAAATGGACTGCTTGCTTGTTGGCAGTACCGGTATTGATTTTGTCACCAATGTTTCTAAGAACGCTTTTATCGACATCTCCAGCTACATTGACACCTACCTGCCCGGTACCAAGGCTAGATTGCCTGAAGCTGCTTGGGAAGCTTATTCTTACCAGGGTGGTATTTACGGCATCTGCTCCATTAAGGATCTGGCTAATCAGTTGGGCATTTATACCAACGACACCCTGCTGAATGATCTGGGTATTGAGTTCCCTGCCGACACATACTACACTTGGAAGGATCTGGTTCCCTTCTTCTATGAAGTACAGGCAGCAAGAGACGCTAAGTATCCCGAAAAGGCTGGCAAACCCATGCTGGCTGCTAACGAAGCAGGCCAGAGCATTTTCTATGACTTCTACGACTTCTTAGTAGGCAGCTATAGCACTCCTCTGGTTATTACTGGCATTCCCGGTCTGCAGGACTATGAAGGTGTTAAGTCCGGCGAGGAAGTTACCTCTTACTTCTATACTGATGAGTTCCGTGAGTACTGTGAGATTATTAAGGGATTCCGCGACAACGGTCTGATCCAGTTTGAATTCAATCCTGAAGAATATACCTCTCTGTACGATGGCGATGCTATCGGCGGCATCGTTTGGGGCGACCTGTCTGTTGATGCTGCACAAAGAGGATATCCTTTTGAAACTACCATGCATTATGCAAACGCTTCTACTTTGATGACCTCTGGCATGCTGGCTGCTGGTTTCGCACTTCCTGTGCAGTGCAGCAACGTGGAGCGTACTTTGGAAGTTATTGAACTGTTGAATACTGACCAGTATCTTGCTACTATGATGCACTTCGGTCCTGAGGGCATCGGCTGGACTGACGCTGATAACGACGGTGTTCTGGAGTTTGAAGGCACAGAGAACGATCCTTCTATTGAATGGCTTGAGAAATGTTGGTACCAGTGGTACGGCTTCGGTTTAGGTGCTATGACTGCTTCCAAGGCACCCGAAGGCTATCCTGCTGACTTTGCTGATAGAGTTTTCGAGATGAACAAAAACGGTAAGGACTCTGGCAACCTGGGCTTTACATTTGATGCTACCAACGTTCAGACTGAACTGGCTGCATGTAACGCTGTTATGGATGAGTACATGTCTACATTCAATTATGGTACTGCTTCCGATCTGGATGCAACCATTGATGAGTTTGTCAACAAACTGAAGGCAAATGGTCTGGATACCATTATTGCAGAGTGCCAGACTCAGCTGACCGAATGGAGAGCTGCTAACGGCAAGTAATGCTTAGTACTCTTTAAGAAACTTACTAGCAGATAGCCTCAATGGCGGGGAAAGATATATCCAGCTGTTGAGGCTATTTTCAAATTTCTCATAGGGCCTATCTGAAAACCGTCAACATGCCCAAATAGCGGGCCTTTTCCGCCTGCTGTGCGCCATTTTTCCTTGCAATACACAAAGTATTCCTGCGGAAAAATGGCTTCATCAGGCGAAAAATCTCTCGCTGTTGGTCATATTTCCGGTTTTCAGATAGGCCCTAATAAACAGTTTTTCTTTTACCTGTTTTATTTTATATTTGGTATAAAGTATATAGTAATTCAACTATAGAAACTTAATCATATGTTACTTTTAAAAATTTACTTTGGTTTTATCTTTCCTATAGAAGACAGGAGTGATTTTATTGTTTAAGAGCAATAAGTTAGGACAGCATCTGCAGAAGAACTGGCAACGATATCTGATGATATCACCAGCTGTGATTGCAGTATTCTTTTTTGGATATCTTCCTCTCACCGGTCTAGTTATGGCTTTTCAGCGGCAAAACTTTGGCAAAGGTATATTTAATGGTGAGTGGATTGGCTTTAAAAATTTTGAGTTCCTATTTAGAACAACAGATGCCTGGGTTATTACCAGAAATACTGTGCTGTACAATGTTGTGTTTATTATTCTTGGCCTCTTTCTCTCTGTTTCACTGGCATTAATCATGAATGAACTGCGCTGGAAGCGTTATGCCAAAACGCTTCAGACGATTTATATTATGCCCTATTTCCTATCTATGGTAGTAGTGGGCACGATCACTTTTGCTTTCTTGAAAGCAGAAAATGGTTTTGTTAATAGTCTCTTTGGAATAAAGGTGCAATGGTATCAAGAAAAAAAGATTTGGCCGTTCTTGCTTACCTTTATTAAAATGTATTGCATAGTTGGCTTCGATTCTATCATATATATGGCGGTTATTTCTGGTATTTCTTCTGAATATTATGAATCAGCATGCCTAGATGGTGCTACTAGATGGCAGCAGATTCGGCATATCACACTGCCGCAGCTTCGCCCCATAATTTGTATCAACTTAATCCGTGCCGTTGGTGGTATGTTCTATTCTGACTTTGGTTTGTTCTACAACGTACCGCAAAATACAGGCGCGCTGTTCTCTGTGACAGACACGTTGGATACATATATTTACCGCGGCCTAGCTTCTTTGAACAATGCCGGTATGTCTACCGCTGCTGGCCTGTACCAGTCTGTGGTTGGACTTATCTTGGTTCTGGTTGCCAACAAGATCATTTCTAAGATTTATCCTGATGGTGCAATGTTTTAATCCGAAAGAGGAAAAGGTGGTTGTTGAACTATGAAAATAGCGTTTCCTTTGAGAATGCCTACTCGAAAAAAGCGGGCTTATCGCATCAATGAAATATCTAATACCTCTAACCTTGTCCTCACGATTGTGATGACTATTCTGGCAATTTGTACTTTAATTCCTGTACTGCTGGTTGTGAGTGTTTCATTATCCAGCGAAGAGGCATTATCACATGGTTATAAACTTATTCCAGAAGAATTTTCTTTGGAGGCCTATACCGTTCTGTTTAAGACAGGTCAAAGTATGGCAAGAGCCTATGCCAATACAGTTTTCTATTCTTTCACAGGAACTGCGATGGCTCTAATTGTTATGTCACTTTTTGCTTATGTTTTGAGTCTGAAGGACTTTAAGGCTAGAAACAAATTTGCATTTTATGCATTCTTTACAACAATGTTCAGTGCCGGACTCGTTCCCGCTTATTTCGTCAATGTTCGTTTGTTGCACCTAGGTGATACGATCTGGATATTCTTGTTACCCGGATTGGTAGCACCTTTTAATGTGATCATTCTTAGAACCTTCATGCAGACTAGTATCCCAGATTCTCTAATGGAAGCAGCTCGATTGGATGGAGCCAGTGATTGGAGAATCTACTGGCAAATTGTTATGCCGTTGTCTAAAGCGGGACTTGCAACTGTTGGTTTGACAACGCTTGTTGCCAAGTGGAATGACTGGTTTACCGGACTTCTCTACGTTCGAAACCCAGATTTGATTCCCCTTATGACTTATTTGGAAAAGATGCAAAAAAATTTGGACTTCTTAAAGGCAAATTCCCAATTAGCAGGAACACCAGACGGAAAAGCTCTGCTGGCTAGTATTCCGACACAGAGTACACGAATGGCAATTCTGGTACTTGGTATTCTGCCTATCATGCTTGCATATCCGTTTTTCCAAAAGTATTTTGTCAAGGGACTCACTGTTGGCTCTGTCAAGGGTTGATGAACTTACATTTCCGAAATATGTGGTATTTTCTAGGAAAAACTACTACGATCTATTTTGCATTAGTTTTAATGCTCGCAAATTATTCAACGGCTGATAAGAAGTTTTAGTTTGATTTCTATCTTAATGTAACATAAATAGTGGCGTGCCAATAGTGTTGCTGTACTCCTTGAGCCTATTGATCACATTACCATGAATGAAAGGACATACTGTATGAGCAGGAAAGTAAACGTAGCAATTATTGGATTAGGACCACGAGCAGAGACGCTGCTCGCTTCCTTCAATTACATTCCCGACTTGGAAGTAGTTGCTGTGTGCGACCTGTCTGTTGAGCGAATTAATTTGATTACATGCATTCTTGCAGAAAACGGTAAGCCAGCACCAAAGGTGTTCTTAGACTATCATGAGATGCTGAAATGTGAAGAAATAGATGCTGTGTTTGTACCTACATCTTGGAATTCTCATCTGGCGATTGCAACTGATTGTATGAAGGCAGGTAAGTATGTAGCTATTGAGGTTGGCGGTGCGTCATCTTTAGAAGAATTGTGGAGACTTGTACATGCATCTGAACGCTCTGGAAAACCGTGCATGATGCTCGAGAACTGTTGCTATGCTCGTAATGAGCTTATGGTCTTGAATATGGTTCGTCAAGGATTATTCGGTGAGCTGGTTTATTGCGAGGGAGGATATGAGCACTGCCTCCTAGATGATCACCTTGGTAAACTTGAAACCGATTTTAGAGAGCGTAACTATCATAATTTGCGCCGTAATGGTGAACTATATCCTACCCATGAACTGGGTCCTATTGCAAAGATTCTGCGCATAAATCGAGGAAATCGCTTTATCTCTCTCACATCTACTGCTTCTAAAGCGCGTTCTGCACAAGTTTATCGCAAGAAGCTTGCCGAACAGGGAGCACCTGTGAATCCTACTTTAGCATTCAACGAAGGAGATATGGTTACGACGGTGATCAAATGTGCCAACGGCGAAACCATCACGCTGAAGCACAGTATCAGTTTGCCTCGTCCTTACTCTCGCAATGGACGCGTGCAGGGAACAAATGGTATTTGGCTGGAAGACACCAATGGCATTTATATTGCTGGAAAATCACGAGAAGAGGAACTTATTGATGTAGCCGGAAACCCCTATCTGACTCATTATTGGGATAGGGTGGAAGATTACTACGATGATTATGATCACCCTATTTGGAGGGAATACAAAGACAAACAGTTTGGCGGGCATAACGGAATTGATGCGTTGGTGATTCTTGCGTTCGTTGATGCCGTCCGCAACCAAACAAATACGCCGATTGATGTGTATGATGTTGCAGCTTGGATGGCAGTCACTTGTCTTTCCGAGCAGTCAATCGCCATTGGCAGTGCGCCAGTACCGTTCCCGGATTTCACCAATGGTAAATGGGTATATAGAGAGCCGGAACCCAAGAGCCGCTGGGCACTTGATGAGGTTTATGAAGAGTGCTTTGATTAAGTCAGGCAAAGGATTGTATGTTTTTTGATATACAATCAACCTTTCCTTTTGGTGTAGCATCGTAAAAACAGTTAAATTTCCAGCCTTAATTAGGAGAATAGAACCATGAATTTCTTGAAATATGACAGTCCTTTCATGAAAAAATTGAATATGATAGTGGACTATTTTTTGCTAGGTCTTTTGTGGTTGGTTACTTCAATACCTGTAATAACTTTCGGTGCTGCGACCACAGCTGCGTTCTTCACAGCTGAGAATTCAATCCACAAAGAGAACGGTAAAATGCTATCTACATTCAGGAAAAGCTTTTGCAAGGAGTTTAAGCAGGCAACATTATTATGGGTGATTGAATTAGTCCTTATTGTAGTATGGGCAGTAAATGCATTTTTGCTTCGTAATATAGAGGTAAATGATTTCATCTATGTTCTTCTCCTGTTGGCTTTATTGATAGAATTGGGCTGGATACAGCTTTGGTTTGCTTATCTGAGTAAATTTAATGACTGTATAAAGGTGCTGCTTGGCAACACATTTCGTATTACAATAGGGAAGTTCCCCATTGTACTATTGTTAACGCTTATTAGCGTAATCGCTATTGTAGGATTTGTTGTAGCTTTAATCTATATATCACCACTCCCGTTATTTATTCCGGGAATCTATTTGTTTTTAGTTGGTAGTGTGTTTCGTAAAATATTCAAAGAGTATCTCCCATTGGACACGACGGAAGACACTTAGTCTTGATCGCATAAGTTTGCTGTAATCCAGTATGCATCAAATACCTTTGATTTGGTATTGGGCGATAGCGTCCCAAAGCCAGGTATACCCGAATTGTCAGTTCGCTCGGTTTAAAGTCCGTCTAGTCCGCCGGCAGTAATCCGGATGTCATCTCGACCTTTGCTGCTTGCACACTATATGAATCAGATGGTCGGTAGATCTTTATGGATGGTATTGAATTTCATTTTCTTTCCTCCCTATAGCAAGAAGGAACAGGATATTTAGCCACCTGTTCCTTCTTGCAAAGAGTAATAAGATTATGAGATTGGGATTATTTTGATTTCACTATTTCCCACAGATTTCCCCAATCACAAAGAGCAAATAAAGAATCATTTTGTAATGCTTCCGTATGCTTCTTGAACATTATTTAATATATAAGATAGATTATTGATTTATTATAACCAAGGAGGGATACCTATGGAAACTTCTCAGTATATTAATAATCTTATGCCCCCAAAGGGACAGGTTGATGTCATTCTGGACACAGATGCGTTCAATGAAATCGACGATCAGTATGCGATTGCCTATCTGCTAGCCTGCGGTGAGAAGCTAAATATCAAAGGTTTTTGCGCCGCCCCCTTCTATATTAACGGCCGTTCCGCTTCTCCAGCGGATGGTATGGAACGCAGTTATCAGGAAATACTGAAAATTCTGAAATTAGCAGAACGGACGGAGTTTCTGGATAAGGTTTATCGTGGCTCGCTAACTTATCTGCCAAACGAAAATACACCGGTGGAATCTGATTCTGCAGACTTTATGGCAACTCTGGCAGATTGTTATAGCCCGCAAAAACCCTTATATATTGTGGCTATCGGAGCCATTACCAATGTAGCCTCTGCAATTTTGAAGAATCCGCAGATGGTGGAAAATACAGTTATTATCTGGCTTGGAGGTAGAGGCCTCCATATGCCCCGTGGCGTGCAGGAATTCAATATGCAGCAGGACATTGCCGCGGCTAGAGTGGTGATGGGATGTGGCGTACCCGTTGTGCAGTTGCCCTGTACTGGCGTTGTAGATCGCTTTATTACTACCGGCCCGGAATTAAACTACTGGCTGGTAGATAAGAATCCTCTGGCAGATTATCTTGCTAGAAATACTATTCAAGAGGCTGAGTCCTACGCACGGGGAAAGCCTTGGAGTCGAGTAATCTGGGATGTAACCGCAGTAGCATGGCTGATGAATGATGATTACCGGTTTATGCATGGTAGACTCTGCCCCAGTCCCATTCCGGAATACGATGGCCATTATGCCATCGATCCAAACCGACATTTTATCACGTATGTCTATGAAATCTATAGGGATGCGTTGATGGAGGAACTGTTCCGCAGACTGGGAGGCATGAAATGAATATCTACAATCTTGGTTCCATGAATATCGACTATGTCTACCAGGTGGATCATTTTCTACAACCCGGAGAGACGCTATCTTCCGAAGCTATGCAGATTTTTCCGGGTGGAAAAGGATTGAATCAGTCTGTTGCTTTGGGTAGAGCGGGTGCGTATGTGTTCCATGGTGGTTTCTCAGGTAACGGCAGCGAGTTTTTGATTGAGACGATGGAATCTTCAGGTGTGAACACTGGAAGAATCTGTAAGCGGCCAGAGTCTCCGGGGCATGCCATTATTCAGGTGGATAAAACAGGGCAGAACTGTATTATGTTATATCCAGGTACGAATCACATGTTTACGGCAGACTATATCGAGACTTTTTTGGGAGATGCCCAACCAGGAGATATTTTACTGCTACAGAATGAGTGTGATTGCCTTGAGGATGCGTTTATAATTGCTCACGGTAAGAAATTGCAAATTGCCTTCAATCCATCGCCATTTCATGAAAAAATACGTGATCTGCCGTTGGAATATGTTAGCTGGTGGTTCTGTAATGAGATCGAAGGTGCTGCATTATTTGGCAGTACGGAACCAGACTTTATTGCTGATAATTTTGCACGGATGTACCCCGAAAGCAATCTGATTTTGACCTTAGGAGAGGAAGGAAGTATGTATCAAAGGGGGAGGAAACGTATATATCAGGCAATCCATCCTGCACAGGTGGTGGATACTACTGCCGCTGGAGACACTTTCACAGGGTATTTCCTTTCAGCTATTGCATCTGAAAAGTCTGTTGAAGAAGCACTTGAGATTGCTTCCTGCGCATCCTCCATCACTGTATCTCGTCCTGGTGCAGCTTCATCTATTCCCTTTCTCAATGAGGTAGAAGAAAGAATGCGTTTCAAAATATGTCAAGTATAAACATAGGCTAACTATACATTTGCAGATAGAATTTGAAACCTAGATAAAGTATGAGTGCTTGCCTAGAATTTGTGTCCCCACATGAGTGTTTTCTAGAAGATGACGATTATGAATTCGATGGATTTTTGCTTTTAAGAATTGAAAAATAATGATGCAACGATAAACTCAAAAACCTTACGCTTGCGGATCATATAATGAAATCGAATATTTTTAGTAGACAGCGGGCAAAATCCACCACAGATTCTTTTACCAATGTCTTTGATGTTGATTACGGAACCAATATGAATGGTCTGAAACTTTCGGTATTGATGAATTCGTATTCTTTAAAAGAACAGGAGCGTAATTATGCGGAAAATTAGTTTAAATGGAATTTGGCAAATGTGCGGTGCAGGCTATGAATGCGAAGGCACCGTACCGGGAAGTGTATATTCCTTTTTGCTGGATAAAGGGCTGATGGAGGATCCCTTCTATGGGATGAATGAGCTGGATGCCCTGAAGCTGCTGGACAATGAATTTACTTTCACGAAAACCTTTGATTTTACCCCCACAGGCGATACGGTCCTGCTGCATTGTGATGGCTTGGATACCTTGTGCGATATATATATTAACGGGGAGCATCTTGCATATACCGACAATATGCATCGGACTTATGAATTTGATGTGACCGCACAGTTGAAAGCAGGGGAGAATGTGATCTCGATCCTGTTCCACCCGCCGATTCCTTACATTACCGAAAAGCAAAAGGAGGAGACTGTGTACGAACCCTGGCACTGCACAGTGGGTGCCGGACATATTCGCAAGGCCCACTGTATGATGGGTTGGGACTGGGGTCCCAGACTGCCCGATGCAGGCATTTGGAAGGATATTTCGCTGCTTGTGCTGAACAGCGCAAGAATTACGGATTTCCATATCGTCCAGCGCCATGAGGGCGGTAAGGTTTTTGTAGCACCCTTTGTCACCACCGATAAGGAAGCCAACGTGAATGTAACTGTGGTGACCCCGGATGGTGAATCCTATTCCATTGCCGCAAATGAGGAAACCGAGATCCGAAATCCCCGGCTTTGGTGGCCCAACGGCTTGGGTGAACAGCCGCTGTACACCGTGATCGCGGAATGTGCCGGATGGAAAGAGGAAAAACGCATTGGTTTGCGTACTTTGAAGCTGATCCGGGAAAAGGATAAGTACGGTGAATGCTTCTGCCATGAGGTCAACGGTGTTCGCTTCTTTGCTATGGGTGCCGACTATATCCCGGAGGATAATGTTCTGAGCCGTGTCAAGTCGGAAAAGACATATAAGCTGATCAAGCAGTGCCGGGATGCAAATTTCAACGCCATCCGCGTCTGGGGCGGGGGTGTGTATCCCCGGGATGCCTTCTTCGATGCCTGTGATGAACTGGGCATCGTGGTCTTTGAGGATATGATGGTTGCCTGTGTACTCCTCAGCACCACAGATCAGATGAAGGCCAACTTTAAGGCAGAGCTTTTCGATAATCTCAGAAGAATACGTCACCACGCCTCCCTTGCCCTGATCAGCGGCAACAATGAGGTGGAGGAGATGTATATCAACTGGCTGGACAAGCATCCCCATCTTGTGGAGAGCTATCTTGCTATTTATGAAGACATGGTACCTGAGTTGGTGAAGGAACTGTGTCCTTATATTCCCTATGTTCCTTCTTCTCCAAGTTCCTGCGGACACTTTTTGGATCCGAGAAATGAAAACTATGGCGATTCCCACTATTGGCAAGTTTGGCACGGTGATAAGCCCTTTACTGAATACAGAAAAAAGTTCTTCCGTTATTTGAGTGAGTTTGGCTTCCAGTCCTTCCCCAGCGAGAAGACGATTAACGCTGTCACCCCGGAAGAGGACAGAAATGTTTTCAGCCGTGTGATGGAAATGCACCAGAGAAACGGCGTGGCAAACGGCAAGATCCTCAACTACCTGTCTCAGACCTACAAGTATCCCAGTGAGTTTGGAACGCTTTTGTACGCATCCCAGCTTCTGCAGGCAGAGGCGATGCGCTATGGTGTGGAGCATCTGAGAAGACACCGAGGAAGATGTATGGGCACGCTGTATTGGCAGCTCAATGACATTTGGCCAACCGCATCCTGGTCCAGCATTGACTATTACGGAAGATTCAAAGCCCTGCACTATGTGGCAAAGCGCTTCTATAACCCCACTATGATCAGCTGCAAGGAGACCGGCGAAGGTGATACCCGCTATTTCCCCACCCTGGATCCCCGAATCGACTATGAAACCAAGGCACAGCTGTGCGTTACCAATGAAACTCGCAGTGATGTGACCGGCGTGGCAGTATGGGCGCTGAGAGACAATACCGGCAAGGTTCTTAAGGAAGGCAGCACGGATATGACCGTGCCGGCACTGTCTTCCGTATGGCTGGAGGAAATGGATTTCTGCAAGACCGACGTGGATCACACCTATATGAGCTTTGCGTTCCTGGTGGATGGAGCATCCGTATCTGAGGGAACGGTGCTGTTTACTCTGCCCAAGTACTTCCGCTTCCTGGATCCCAAGCTGCGCTGCGAGGTTCACAGCGACGAGATTACGGTATATGCCGATGCGTATGCCCAGTATGTGGAGATCGATTCTCCGGATTCCGACTTTGTTCTGAGTGATAACTATTTTGATATGAATGCCGGTACAAAGACCGTTAAGATCCTGGAGGGAGACCCGAAGACCATCCGCCTGCGTTCCGTATTCGACATTCAGTAAAAATACTACGGGGCAGAATGGGCTGTCTCAAAAGAGATGTCCCGACTGAATACCAAATGAAGTGAGCAGCAATACCGACTCCGAAGGCAATCCTGTAGTCGGCATTGCGGTTCATTTCTAAACTGTGCGTCTTTGTTCTTCACATAAGTACATACTTGATACAGATTGTTGGAATGAAGCGTATGCTTGTCACACTGTACCTGTGTTGAGTTGGATTAGTGCCTGGCAGCAATAAGCAGCGCCCTATTTCCGACGGAAAATCCACACAGTGGCGGTCCTGCTCATGTGGATGCGCAGGAACCGGATGCCGACCGGTTTCGGACCTGTCGGATTTGTCCCGAAGGCAGACTGGAAGAAACAGACGTATATAAACTGGAAGTAGAATTTTATGAAGAGATCTGACATTAACAAAGCCTTAAAAGAGCTGGAAGCCATGTGCCAGAAGCATCACTGCTATCTGCCACCCTTCTGCCATATGACCCCTGAACAGTGGCAGGAAGCAGGTCACGAGTATGACGAGGTTCGGGATTGTATGCTGGGCTGGGACATCACCGATTACGGCTTGGGTAACTTTGATAAGTTTGGTTTTTCTCTGATCACAATCCGTAACGGAAACCGCGCCATGGAAGATAAGTACCCCAAAGTCTATGCAGAAAAACTGCTGTACCTGAAGGAGGGTCAGTATGCCCCCAATCATTTCCACTGGTTCAAGACCGATGATATCATCAACCGGGGCGGCGGCAATGTGTTGATCCGGGTGTATAACTCCCTGCCCAATGAAGAAATAGATTATGAGAATGATGTGACTGTCTACACCGACGGTAAGACCTATACTGTTCCTGCAGGTACCCAGATCCGTTTGACTCCCGGCGAGAGCATTTTCATCCAGCAGTACCTATACCATGATTTCTCCGTGGAAGAGGGAACTGGCCCCGTGCTACTGGGTGAAGTGAGTCAGTGCAATGACGACAATAGCGATAACCGGTTTAATCCTCCAGTGGGTCGTTTTCCCGAGATTGAAGAAGATGAGGCGCCCTATCGGCTGTTGTACAACGAATATCCTATGGCTAAATAAAGTTAATTCCAAATGCTTTTATGAGATGGGATAATACGAAAGATACAAGATTCAATTTGTTTTGTGTAGACTAAGAACAAATGTGTGGAAGATACTTCTTATTCTTCAACTGCATAGTTTAAAATGATTGTGGTTGTGATTAACTAGTCAGGAGCATGATTGATTTTAGAAGAAGAACTGGAATCTTTTGCACTTTTTGTTTGCATAGACACTGGTGATATCTTTGGTGTGCCAACTCGGTGAAATATTTTGGAAAGTCTAAATAATTGTGTGTGCTGTTAGATAATTCCTGCATTGTAACTTCATCGAATAAAAGAATGCAGAAAGGATCTATCGGTAATTATATCGATGGATCCTTTTTCATTAGCAAACTTGCATAAATATATTCTTTTCTGGATTAGAACGACCTGATTTTTTGGATAACCACTGCTTTATAATTTGATGGTAGTACAATTTTTATTCAGATTAGTTAGGTGCACAACTGAGTACCAATGTAAAAAAGAAGACGATGGTATTTGCTATTCATCAACCTGTGCTTTTGTATGCAATTTTTGATATTCACTAGCAGTGATTCCCATGTATTTCTTAAAAGTACGTGCAAATGTAATTGGACTATAACCAACGGATAAAGCAACAACTTTTATAGGAATATTACCATGCTGCAAAAAATCACATGCTGCCTCAATTCTAACTTGAATAATATAATCGCAAACAGAAATACCAGCATATTCCTGAAACAGACTATATAAATAGCTTCTATGGAGGCCGATATTTTGGGCCACACTATCCACAGAAATATCGTCTTTGAAGTTAGCTTTAATGAACTTCATCGCTTTTTTAACATATTCATGTTTACTTGTTTGAGCAGTATCATATTTTGCCTGTTCGCCATGATCGTGCAGGAGTTGAGAAATAAACAATGAAAATAGACCTATTTGTCGTAGTTCTGCTTCATTAGGAACTCGACTAGAATAGGTATTTCCTTTACTATAATTGGAAATAGAAATTCCCCCTTTATGTTCTTCATAAGTACGGTATTGTTCCGCAGAATCAATTGCATCTTCTAGGCATTTTATAGTCTTTTCAGAAGGTCTGCAAACGAATAAAGCTTCTTTAGGGGATAAATTAACCATATATCTTTTCAGCTCAGGAAGTTGTACAGCTAAATAACTCGTTGAAGATCCTTCTTCTAAAACAACTTTACGTCTTGCTGTGTGAGGAGGGACAATATATAGGTCACCACTTTGGACTTCAATGACACCACCATCAACATATAAAAGACATTTTCCACGCGTAACTAACTCAAAATCATAGAAAGTACAACTATAAACATTTGTAGAAAAACCCTCGTGTAGATATAAGTTTCTTCCGCTTGCAAAAGTGGTATCAATATTTTGATGTGGTTGCTCTTCGCTTTTTGTGTACATCTTCCTCGTCCCTTCTTGCATATATGTCTTGTTTAGCTAAAGTAATCACTTTACTTAATGTTGATTTAGTATATCATATTTACAATTATTTTTCTATGAATAATTACCAGGAATTGAATTCTATCGTATGTTTTCTGAAAAGTTTATTATAGCTACAGCGAAGGATAGTGTGGGAGAAAAAGGATGGGGACACATTATACCAGCATCAATGTTTCACAGAGAATTTGTTTGCGGCGATATTAAACAGTGATAATTAAACGGTCAGTCGGATTGGCTTAAAATCAATAAAAATGAGAAAGGAATCTAGTTATGAAATCAATTTGGGCAAAGAATATGTCACACGAAAAGAATGTGCATGTGGCTTACCTTTATACATTAAAGCCGAAAGCCGATACTTATCTGGAACTAGCTGCTTCTAATCTATATCGGTTGTTTGTCGATGGTGCTTTTGTTGGCTATGGCCCTGCGAGAGCTGCCCATGGATACTCTCGGTTAGATAAATACGCTCTTGCTGATTGGGCAGGAAAGGAGATCGTTATTGCTGTAGAAGTGTATTCTGCCAATGTCAATTCCTACTATACGGTCTTTGAACAGCCTTTCTTTGCGGCTCAAATAAAATGTGGGGAGAATATTATTGCGCAATCACATGATTTTACCGCATATCATTTGCACCAGCGTGTGCAAAAAGTTCGTCGTTTTAGTTTTCAGCGTGCTTTTTCTGAGATTTACCACATGGAGCGTAATCCAGTTGCACTCTTTGCTGGTGATACTACTGGGTGGGATCCAGTTGATATCGAACCGGTTGCGATGAACAAGCTTCTGCCACGGTATGTTAGTTATCCGAAATTGGATAAGCTTCCCGCATTGGAAATTGCCCACGGGTGGATTTCCTTGGATCATAGCGTGGAACCCTGGCATGACCGTGCGTATTCGGAGGTCGACAACATTGCGTACAGAGGTTTTCTCCCCTGTGAGCTAGAGGAGGACATCGGGGATGTCAGCCAATTTGTTTATCATGAGGTTGAAGAGAGCACACATGAGATTATCGGCGCAATGTCCTATAAAACCTATGATTTTGGCCGTACGCTGACGGGCTTTTTCAGCATGGACATAACGGTAGAGACCGATACAACGCTGTACATTGTTTTCAATGAGGTCATAGAAAATACGTCAACAGGAAAATGTGTACCAGCTTTTCGCGATTCATGTAGTAACGTCATTAAATACACTTTGTCAGCTGGATATTATCATTTACAGAACTTTGAAGCAAATAGCGCGCGATTTGCATCGTTGGTTGTAATAACAGGAAAAGCTGATATTAAAAATTTTGCCATGATTGTTTATGAGAATCCTGATACAGCAGCCTATAAATATGACTTTGGTGATCCGGATCTTAATCGGATTTTCCGGGCAGCAATCAATACCTTCGCTCAGAATGCGGTGGATGTGCTGACAGACTGCCCTTCCAGAGAGCGTGCTGGCTGGCTTTGCGACAGCTATTTTTCCGCACGGACTGAGGCTTTACTCACTGGCGATAACCTTGTTGAGAAGAGCTTTTTGGAAAACTATGCCCTTTGCCACCAAGCGCCATGTCTGCCGGAGGGTATGATACCAATGTGCTATCCAGCAGATCACTTTGATGGAATTTACATTCCTAATTGGAGTATGTGGTATATTCTGGAGCTACGTAATTATTTCAACCGTACCGGTGATAAACGGATGCGGGAGATATCCAAAGAAAAAGTACTGGGACTAGTAGAATTTTTCAAAAAATACGAAAATGATTATGGTCTTCTGGAAAATCTGGAAAGTTGCGTATATGTCGAATGTAGTAAGTGCAACGACCCGGAATACACTGCCGGGGTCAATTATCCGTCCAATATGCTATGGGCATCAGCGTTGGAGGCAGCAGCAGAATTGTATGACCTTCCGGAGCTGTCCGAGAAGGCAAAGACAATGCGCAGAACCATTCGAAATCTTGCCTGGAACGGAAGCTTCTTTGAGGAGAATGCCATTCGGGATCAGGATGGGAAGCTTGTGAGAACCGGTCATACTACCGAGACGGGCCAGTACTATGCGTTCTACTTCGATGTAGCATCGCCTGAAACGGATGCGGAACTCTTTGAAAAGATGCGCGTAGTCTTTGGGCCTAAACGGGATGTTGAGCAGGTTTATCCGCAGGTATATCCCTCCAATGCGATTGTCGGCAACTATTTGCGTCTAGAGCTTTTGCTGCGATATAACTACAAGACACAGGTGCTGCAGGAATGCAAGGACTTCTTCCTTTACATGGCAGACCTTACAGGAACCCTGTGGGAATATGTAAAGCCTACCGCAAGCCTGAATCACGGTTTTGCCTCTATGGCAGCCGTGTACATTGAACAGGCTACGAATGAAAACGCACGGTGGTGGCTTTAAGTAGAGCTATGGATACAATTCGCTCTGCTGAAGAGAAAATAAATTGTGGAATTAGAGTTAGGACTCACAACATACGTTTTGCACCCTTAAAATAGTCATCTATATAAAATGGTAGTACAAAAAGCGGCTTAAATCTATCTTGTTTGATTATCTTGGGAAATGCAATGTTTTTGAAATTGAGTTTGATGTGTGTTGTTTATACTAATTCTTAATTAAAGTCTTTAATTAAGAATTAGTATGAAATAATTGATAGGAGATTCAAAATGAAAGAATGTATAAACATTGGACTGATCGGTTATGGCCAGCGGGGAACCTATTTGCTTCGGGATACACTGCTACACCGTACTGATATTCATATCCTTGCAGTTTGCGATGCTTATGAAGACAGAGCAATTGCTGCACAGCAGGTAATTGCTGAGGAAAAAGGATACACGCCCTTTGCAACCGTTAATTACAAAGAAATTCTGGCCATGCAGCAGGTTGGTGCTGTTTTGGTGACTTCTTCTTGGGCTGGGCATATTCAAATCGCAATAGATGCTATGGAAGCGGGGAAATATGTTGGTATTGAGGTTGGCGGTGCTTATTCCGTGGATGAATGCTGGCAGCTGGTTCATGCTTACGAAAGAACGAAGATTCCTTGTATGATGATGGAAAATTGCTGCTACGGAAGAAACGAACTGTTGATTCTGAATATGGTGCGGCAAGGCTTGTTTGGAGAAGTCGTTCATTGCCAAGGCGGATACAAGCATGATCTACGGGATGAGATATCGAAAGGGGAAGAACTTCGGCATTACCGTTTAAGCAATTACAAAAATCGTAACTGTGAAAATTACCCAACCCATGAATTGGGACCCATTTCCAGAGTGCTGAATATCAACCGTGGTAATCGTCTGGTGTCTCTCTCATCTTTTGCATCAAAGGCAGCGGGGCTGCATGACTATTTGGTGCGAAAGAATGAAAGCGAGAGTGACCCTGATAAACTGCAGTTTACTCAGGGAGATGTGGTGACGACAGTCCTTAAGTGCGCCCATGGTGAAACGATTACGCTGACTTTGGATACGACCCTTCCACGACCCTATTCTCGTGGGCTTCATATTCAGGGAACGAGAGGACTCTACCAAGAGGACAATCAATCTGTTTTTCTGGATGGAACCCATAATCAATTCCATGAGGATTGGAAAGGGCATTGGGGAAATGTAGAGGAATACTACGCCCAATATGATCACCCGATTTGGAAGAAATATCTTGAGGATGGGGTTATGCCAGGACATGGGGGGATGGATTGGCTTGTATGCAATGCGTTTTTTGATGCTGTAGCGAATGGGACAAACACGCCGATTGACGTATATGATATTGCTGCATGGATGTGCGTAACGCCGCTCTCTGAAGCATCCATTGCCATGGGGGGTATGCCTGTTGCAATCCCAGACTTTACCAATGGGCGATGGATTAATCGGAAAGCGGAAGGCGACTTATAATGAGGTGGTTTCTTGGTGCAAGAGGTATATGAAAGCAAGGAATATGTGCGTTCCAGAACATCCTATATTTTACAAGCATCCTTCGAGTATTGTACCTCGGTTTTGGTCGCTGATGTGTTTCTTGCAAAACTGCTGACAGAAATCGGTATGTCGGATGCAACCATAGGTATCATTTCCTCACTCATTTCCGTATCGTTTTTATTCCAGTTAGCAGCACTGCGGTTTGCACAATGCATTCGTAATATCAAAAAAACAGTTATCCTGTTTGATACGGTAAGCCAGTTGTTTTTTATCGCAATATACTTTGTCCCTTTTTTAGGCCTCTCATTGATTCAGAAAACGGTGTTCGTTTGCAGCTGCCTTCTCATTGCATATTTGCTGAAATACATGACTTCTACTGTATTCTTTAAATGGGCCAATGGTTTTGTTATGCCAAGTCGGCGTGGAGCCTTTTCAGCCAACAAGGAGATTGTTTCATTGATTGTTGGAATGATCTTAACATTTGCTGTAGGGAATCTTGTAGATTGCTTGGAGTTCCAGGGGAAGTTGAAAACCAGTTTTGTGATTATTGCTATGATCATGCTGGCCTTAAATTTATGCAATTTTTGCTGCCTGATCGCAATGAAGGAACCGTCCCCAGCCGCTGAGGAACAAACTGTAAAACCTAGAGAGATTTGGGAGAATACATTGGGAAACCTGCACTTTAGGAATCTGGTGATTCTGACATCTCTTTGGGCTGCAGCTTATTATTTGACGATGGGGTTCATGGGGACATTCAAGACCTCTGATTTGATGCTGAGTGTAGGTGCGGTGCAGATAATCAACATTGTAGGCAATTTGTCCCGAATCGGATTATCAAAATGGTTTGGGAAGTTTTCGGACAAGACCTCCTATGCGAATGGATTTTGCTTAGCTTTGGCTTTGTTTGCATCTGCTTACTTCTTCAATCTATTTGCAACGCCCCAAAATTGGTGGTGCGTGGTTGTGTTTACAATACTGCAATGTATTAGTATGGCAGGCATTAATCAGAACAAGGGAAATATGTGCTACAATTATGTCTCCGAAAAATATATTGTTCATGCAATGTCCATACAGAACTGCGTGAGCGGAGTGGTTGGTTTTTTTGCATCAATGCTCGGAAGTACCATACTAGGGTTCGTTCAAAAAAACGGAAACGAACTGTTTGGCTTGAAAATTTATGGACAGCAATTGCTGTCAGGTGTTTCATTGGGAATCGTATGTATTGCGATCGTTTTTACAAAGAAAGTTGTAATGACGCAGGAACGTTTCATTCAATAATACAGAAAGATCAGCAAATACATACGATAAATATTTCAACAAAAGGAGTTTATAAAAATGGGTATGTGTGGCTGGACAATGCAAAAAAAATGGATGCACAGCCTATTTGCTATCTGAGTGTTGCTGTGTTGAAAACATATGACAGAAAGGATTTTTTAATGAGTTTACCATACATACAGAATGGGGTTTCCGGCCTGCCGGAGGCGTTGGAAGCTTATACTTTCCCGGAAATACTTCTCAGCGTGAACCGCTATGGAAAGGGTCATATCAATGACACGTTTTGTGCTGTTTGCCAGTCACAAGAAGGGAACGCTATCCGATTTATCATTCAAAGGCTGAGCAATGCCGCATTTCCTCATCCAGAAGAGCTGATGGAGAATTTTGTGGGTATTACTTCTTTTTTGAGAAATAAAATTCTTGCGGATGGCGGTGACCCAACACGAGAAACGCTCTCTGTAGTCAAGACGAAGGACGGCAGAGATTTCTACACGGACGCAAACGGGCGGGTCTGGCGCCTGATGCCCTTTATCGAAAACACGGATTGCTACCAGTCTGCTACCCCGGAGCTGTTTGAGGCATCGGCGAGAACCTTTGGACGGTTCCAGCGGCTGTTGAATGGGTATCCGGCGGAAACACTCCATGAGACAATTCCTAATTTCCACAATACAGAGGATCGTCTCTCCAAGTTCCTGGCGGCGGTGGCTGCGGACAAGCTGGGGCGGGCGAAGGATGTCCAGCCGGAGATCCAGTTTGTTTTGGATCGGCGGGCAGACTGTTCTGTTGCCCTGAACGCGCTAAAGGAAGGCGTACTTCCTCTGCGGGTGACGCACAACGACACCAAGCTGAACAATATTTTAATTGACCGGGAAAGCCATGAGGGCATTTGCGTCATTGATCTGGACACTACCATGCCCGGCCTTTCCATTAACGATTTCGGCGATTCCATCCGTTTTGGCGCGAATCACAGTGCGGAGGATGAAAAGGATCTGAGCAAGGTGAATCTTGACCTGGGGCTGTATGAGGTCTTCACCCGAGGCTTCCTGCAGGGGGCAGACGGCATACTGACAGAAGCGGAGCTGGAATATCTTCCCTGGGGTGCGAGACTGATGACTTTGGAATGTGGCATCCGGTTCCTGACGGATTATCTGGACGGCGACAATTATTTCCACGTCTGCTATCCAGAGCAGAATTTGGATCGCAGCCGCACCCAGTTTAAACTGGTGTGGGATATGGAACAACAGTTTGAAGACATGCATGAGATCGTAAAGAAATACGCAATTTGATTTTCGGAGTGCTGTTGAGGAAGATTTCCCCTGGGACCTTTTGGATTCTTCACCTGTTCCGGTGTGTAATTAGGAGGTATACCATGACTGCAATGGAAAGATTTGCAAACTCTATCGTTGTCCCCGTGGTCGTTCTGGACAAGGCGGAGGACGCAGTTCCCACCGCCAATGCCATGCTGGCAGGTGGAATCGATACCATGGAGATCACCTTCCGCACGGCTTGTGCGCCGGAGGCCATCAAGGCCGTGGCAGAGAACTGCCCTGACGTTCTGGTGGGCGCCGGTACCGTGCTGAATCTGGAGCAGTGCAAGCTGGCGCTGGAAATGGGTGCCAAGTTCATCGTCTCCCCCGGCTTCAGCGAAGAGGTGGTGGGCTACTGCGTGGAGCACGGCGTCGCCGTCGCCCCCGGCTGCGTCACCCCCACCGAGATCATGAGCGCCATGAAATACGGCCTGAAAATGGTCAAGTTCTTCCCGGCCAATGTTTACGGCGGCCTGAAGGCCATGAAGAATCTGTCCGCTCCCTTTGTGGGCATGAAGTTCCTGCCCACCGGCGGCGTGAACAGCGACAACATCAGAGAGTACATCGACGCCCCCTTCATCCACGCCGTGGGCGGCAGCTGGGTCTGCCCCAAGGCGGACATTGCCGCGGGCAACTGGGGCAAGATTACCCAGCTGTGCCTGGACGCCCGGAAGGCCGCCAAGGGCGAGTGAAAGGAGCCGCACAATGATTTCCTATGTAAAAGCGGGCATCGTCAAATGGCCAATGAGCGTCATCCGGTTGGACTGCCCAGATAGGGATCAGTTGGTTGATATGGCGGACAAGATACTGACCGCATGGCGGGGCTACTCTGATCCGGAGGCGTTTATCTTTGCGGAAACCGACGGCGAACCCCATAACACCATTACCCCCATTGCCCGCCGCCGGGGCGCGGACTATGAGCTGGATCTGGTGCTGCGCAACAACATCACTACGGAAGAACACCCGCTGGGCGTGTACCATCCCCATGCCGAGCTGCACCACATCAAGAAGGAAAACATCGGGCTTATTGAGGTCATGGGTCTTGCTGTGCTGCCCTCCCGGCTGAAAGGAGAGCTGGCGGCATTGGAAGAGGCTATTCTCAGCGGTGCGGACATTACTTCCGACCCGGTGCTATCTAAGCACGCGCCCTGGGTGGAGGAACTGAAAACCCGGTACAGCTTTACGGCGGAGAATACCGCTTCCATCTTGCGGGAAGAAGTCGGGCAGGTGTTCCGGCAGGTGTTGGAACACGCCGGTGTCTACAAGCGGACAGAAAGTGGCAGAAAGGCATTCCTGCGGTTCGTTGACACAGTCAAACAGCAGACTTGAATGTTGTAACCACAGGCGCGGGACGTCGAGGCGATTTTCAAGAAAACCAAGAAGTACCTGCCTGTTGAGGAAGGACTTTTTGAACCTTTGATTTTTGAAATTACCCACATTCAGGAGGCATAATGACCATGTGGAACGGCAAAAAGAAAGCCCTTACATTCAGTTATGATGACGCGGTATCACAGGATATTCGGTTAATAGAAATATTCAACAGATATGGGCTCAAGTGTACCTTCAACATGAATTCTGAACTGTTGGGCATGAACGGAACTTTGATACGGGATGGTGTTGAGGTTACCCATTATAAGAACAAGCCAGAGGATATTCGCTATATCTATGATGGTCATGAAGTGGTAGCCCATTCTCTGCCCCATCCCTTTCTTCCCGATTTGCCCGATGACGAGATCATTCGCCAAGTAGAGCAGGACCGTCTGAATCTCAGCGAGCTGGTAGGCTATGAGGTGTGTGGATTTGCGTACCCATGTAGTTCTCCTAAAAATGATCTACGCACCATTGAAATCGTTCGGCAAAAAACCGGTGTTAGATATGCCAGAACCGTTGAGACCACTATGAGCTTTGCCCCACAAAAGGATTTGTATTTCGTTCAGGGCTCCATCTATCACCACGCACAGTGGGACAATCTGTTTGAAATGGGTGAGCGTTTTCTTGCTGCAGAGGAAGGAGAATTCTATATCTGGGGCCACAGCTATGAATTTGATATTTTCCCCGAGCGCTGGGGGATTTTCGAAGAGTTCTGCAAGATGATGAGCAACAAGCCTGACATCTTTTACGGCACAAATAGAGAAGTCTTTCTCTCCAATGAATATCAGACCATAAAGTAGTATTTAGGGAACACATTCAAAAATGATGAACAGATGGGAACGGATAGACTTTCTGATGTGGAAATGAATAGTAGGAGGTTCAGAATGCATTATTACCTGGCAATTGACATCGGCGCTTCCTCCGGGCGGCATATTGTAGGCTGGCAGGAGGGCGGTGTCTTGCGGACAAAAGAGGTATACCGTTTTCCCAACGGTGTAACCGAAGTAAACGGACACCTGACCTGGGACATTCGGAAGCTGTTTTCCTATGTGGTGTCGGGCATCTTGGAGGCGTTCAAGGAATATCCCACCATTGAATGCCTGTCCATCGATACATGGGGCGTGGACTATGTGCTGCTGAAGGGGGAGGAGGAAGTATATCCTGTCTATGCATACCGCGACGGCCGTACGGGAGCGGTGATTCCACGGATCCATGAGAAAATGTCGTTTTCTGAACTCTACCGCCATACCGGATGCCAGTTCCAGCCTTTCAACACCATCTATCAGCTTTATCACGAGAAACTGAACGGCCGATTGGAGGGTGTTACCGATCTGCTGATGATCCCAGAATATCTCATGTGGAAACTTAGTGGCGTGAAAGCACGGGAATATACCAACGCCACCACCATGGGTATGGTAAATGCCGAATACGGCGAATTTGACAGGGAGATCATCGATACGCTGGGTTATCCCAGTCATCTGTTCCCTAAACTGAGCCAGCCCGGTACGGTATTGGGCAATCTGCGCCCGGAAATCACGGAAGCGGTGGGCGGTAACTGCAAGGTTATACTCTGCGCCACCCACGACACCGGCTCTGCGGTAGAGGGCATTCCTATGGAGGTCAATCAGCCTTACATTTCCTCCGGCACCTGGTCCCTTCTGGGCGTGAAAACCTCGAAACCTATCACAGATAGGGCCAGCGAGGAAGCCAACTACTCCAACGAGGGCGGCGTGGGCTACAACCGCTACCAGAAAAACATCATGGGCATGTGGCTGGTCAACGAGCTGCGCCGGGACATCTGCCCGGAGCTACCATTCCCGGAGATCGTGAAAACGGCGGAGGAAAGCACCTGCGGCATTCTGGTGGATGCCAATGCCCAGGAGTTCCTGGCACCCAAGAGCATGAAAGCTGCTTTTGACAAGGCAACAGGCGGCAGTCTGCATACCATTGGCGACTATTTCCGCTGTGCTTACCGGTCTTTGGCAGTCAGCTACCAGAAGGCTATTGAGGAACTGGAAGCCAACACCAGAAAACAATATGAAAAGCTGTACATCGTAGGCGGCGGAGCAAAGAACGCTTTCCTGAACCATCTGACAGAGGAAGCCACCGGAAAGCAGGTCATCTCCCTGCCCATTGAAGCCACCGCTTTGGGCAATCTGAAAATACAAATGGAGGCAGACAAATGAGTTACGAAGAAGCAAAAGCCAAATATGCCGCTATCGGCGTGGACACCGACGCGGCCATCGTGAAGCTGAAAACCGTGCCCGTGTCTCTGCACTGCTGGCAGGGAGACGATGTCCGGGGCTTCGACACCGATCCCAGCAACCCCCTGACTGGCGGCATCCAGACCACCGGAAACTACCCCGGACGCGCCCGGACGCCGGAGGAACTGATGTCCGATCTGGACATGGTGCTGAAGCTGTGCCCCGGCACCAAGAAGATGAATCTGCACGCCTCGTACGCCATTTTCGAGGATGGCGAGTGGGCAGATCGCGACGCACTGGAACCCAAGCACTTTGCAAAGTGGGTTCAGTTCTGCAAGGAGCGGGGCCTCGGGTGCGACTTCAACCCCACTTTCTTCTCCCATCCCAAGGCCAACGGTCTGACTCTGTCCTTTCCCGATCCCGAAATCCGAAAATTCTGGATCAACCATGGCAAGGCCTGCATCCGCATTTCTGCTTACCTTGCCGAAGAGTTGGGGCAGCCCTGCGTGATGAACATCTGGACCGGCGACGGCTTCAAAGATATCCCCGCTGACCGGATGGGGCCGAGAGTCCGCTACCGGGAAGCAATCGATGAGATCCTCTCTGAACCATACGACTTCACCAAGGTCAAGCCCTGCATCGAAAGCAAGGTGTTTGGCATCGGCGTGGAGGCTTATACTGTTGGCAGCGCGGAATTTGCCCTGAGCTACGCCGCAATGAATAAAGACAAGTGCATCCCGCTGATGGATAACGGTCACTATCATCCCACCGAGGTTGTGTCCGACAAGATCCCCGCCCTGCTGGCCTTCTTTCCGGAGATCGCCCTGCACATCACGCGGCCCATCCGCTGGGACTCTGATCATGTGGTGCTGCTGGACGACGAAACCAAGGAGATTGCCAAGGAGATCGTCCGCTGCGGCGGTCTGGATGGCAGGGTTGACATAGCTCTCGACTACTTCGATGCCTCCATCAACCGCATTTCCGCCTGGACCGTAGGCTTCCGGAATGTTCAGAAAGCTCTGCTGATGGCTCTGTGCACCCCCGATCTCACTGCCATGCAGAATGACGGCAACTGGACGGAACTGATGGTGCGTCAGGAGGAGCTGAAAACCATGCCCTTCGGGAAGGTTTGGGAACAGTATTGCCGGGAGTGCGGCGCTCCTGCCGACGGTGAGTGGTTCCAGACCGTAAAACAGTACGAGAATCAAGTGCTGAGCAAGAGAGGTTGATTGTAATGAAAGACATTTTTACCGCTCCCTTTGTGGAGGAAATGCGGAAAACCACCGCGAATATGTACCGCCTGGGCTGGGACGAGCGCAACGGCGGCAACATCAGCTATCTGCTGAACGAAGCCGAAGTAGGGGAGTACCTTGACCTGAATCACGTCATCCGTACCATCCCTCTGGGCTTTGACGCAACCGCAATTATTGGCAAGATTTTCATTGTCACCGGTACCGGCAAATACTTCAAGAACGTGGACGCCGATCCCGAGACCAACCTGGGCATCGTCCGCATCGCTGCCGACGGACAGACTGCCGAGCTGCTGTGGGGCTACTCCGACGGCGGCAAGTTCACCTCCGAATTTCCTGCCCACCTCATGAGCCATATGGCCCGTCTGAGTGTTGACCCCGACAACCGGGTTGTGATGCACTGCCATCCCACCAACACTCTGGCTATGAACTACGTCCACGAGCTGGACGAGAAGAAATTCACCCATACGCTCTGGGAAATGTGTACCGAGTGCATCGTGGTGTTCCCGGACGGCATCGGGGTTCTGCCCTGGATGCTCTGCGGAACAAACTCCATTGGAGAAGCTACGGCGGAAAAGATGAAGGAATTCCGGCTGGTTGTCTGGGGAATGCATGGTATCTACGGTGCGGGCAAGACCATGGACGAAACCTTCGGCCTGATCGAAACTGTGGAAAAGGCCGCCCAAATCTATATGCTCACTGCCCACCTGCCCTGGGTGAATACCATCCGGGATGACCAGATGAAGGAGCTTGCCGAATACTTCGGTGTCAGCTACCGCAAGGATTTTTTGAACCTGTAATTTTTTGAAATTACCCATATAGAGAAGCGTAAAGGCCGGAGGAACCATTGATACATAGAGGCACAGCTGGAATTCTTCGGCTGAAATACGTATTCTTGGGGGAACATCGAAAAATCCTCCCTCTTCTAAATAGGGCGCAGGCAGCAAAACCGCTGCTTGCGCCCTTAAATTTTGCGACACCATTCCCGATGTTCCGCTATCAAAAGATAGGGGGATATCGGGAATGGTGTTGCTTTTTCTGCGAGTATTTCTCACGTTTCTGCGTAAGAATAGGGAATACTAAAAAATTCTCTATTTTATACAAGCCTTTTACAGCGTTTTTGTACAGGATTCGCGCACCTCCTTCTGAAATTTGAACTAACCTGTCAAATTTCAATTCTAAGGAGGTCTGCACTATGGCAGATAAGGACAAGTATTTTATTCCCATTGAGGGCAAGCTGATTGAGGTCGAGGAAAACGTGTATGTAGCCTATTATAAAATGGACAGGCGGGAACGATATCTGGAGGAACGGGATAAGGACAATGGCGTTGTATCGTATAACACCATCGACAGCCAAGGTATCGATGGTGAATCGGGACTGCAGGATGTGGTAACAGAGACCATGGAGGCGATCGCACTTGCCAATGAACTCAGAAATCAGCTGCATAGGTGTATTGCAGCTCTGCCAAGGGCGGAACGGGAACTCATTCACGCTATCTATTTTGAAGGCATGACAGAAGCGGAGTATGCGTCAAAGTCAAATATGACCCAGTCCGGTATCAGCAGACGACGGAAGAAAACATTGTCAAAACTCAAGAAATTATTAAATATTATGGGAAGTATTGGCTGATTTGTCATACGGATATACGAAAAATCGGCTTATAAGTGAAGGGGTTATCATTGACCTTTCGCTGTATCTTCTCAATTACATATCCAGAAGCGGAAATACATCCGCTGGTGTGCCATGCAAAGACAGAGAATTGGCAAGCGACATTGGAAAACGCGCGATGACCCACCTGTGCAGTCTATCTGCATCAATGCGGCAAGAAAGGTGGTTAGCGGGTCCGTTGGTTCAGAAAACAGGCCGTGGCCGACCTGTCTCGCGATGACAGCACCAGTGTTGGTACTCCTGCCCAGCCACAGTTACACGCAATGGGGGCAGCTCGGAGAGATCCTCGGAGGGGTGCAAGTCCCGTGACGCGCAGCCAAGCGCGGTTTCCGTTTCTGCCCTTGCCTGGGGAAGTTGTGTCGGAATACAGGCAATATGTTCAATCAAATTTCAGAAGGGTGCCGCCCTGCTGTATCAAAATGGATGCGGCAGGGCGGCTTTTTAAGGAGAATTCTATGAATGCCAATGTGAATTATTGCAGCGTTATTATTTTGCTGCGCCAGTTGGTGACTGCGGGTCACTGTACGAAAAAGGAAGCCAACAGAATCGCTGCGCGGATTGCAAAGAAGACCGGTGCGGATCTGATTCTTTCTATATAAAATTATCGAATTAATACTAGCTATTCCGGAAAAGGTGTGGTAATGTGTGTTGCTAATAAGGGGGTGAAGGAATGACAACGGCAAGGGGTAACCTGGCGAGAAAGCAGATTTTCATACCAGCCAATATGCCGGAGGAGGAAATCATCCTGCGAGTTGCGGCTTACTGCCGTGTCAGTACGGACTCCGATGACCAGATCAACAGTTTCACTGCGCAGAACAGCCACTACATGGAAATGATCACTGCTCATGACCGGTGGGAGTTGGTGGACATCTATGCAGATGAAGGCATCACCGGAACTTCCGCGAAAAAGCGGAAGGATTTCCAGAGACTGCTTGCAGACTGTCGGAATGGACGAATCGACAAGGTGCTGGTGAAGTCCATATCCCGATTCGCACGAAATACCACCGAATGCCTGGAAGCTGTCCGGGAACTCAAATCTCTTGGGATCAGCATCTTCTTTGAGGAACACAGCATCGATACCAAGATGGTGTCCAGCGAGATGCTGACGGCGGTGATTGCTTCCTGCGCACAGGCGGAGAGCGAGTCCATATCCCGAAATATGCGGTGGAGCGTCCAGAAGCGAATGGAGAGCGGCACGTTTAATACCTGCCGCGCGGCGACCGGGTTCCGACTGGGTGAGGATGGCCTCCGGCTTGCCCTGGAGGAAGCACCCGTGATCTATGGTATTTTTGCGGATTATCTGCAGGGAAAGAATTCCAGAGAGATTGCGGGGAGACTGAACGCTGAGAATGCGCTTGGAAGGGTTTGGAACAGAAAACTAGTAGACTATATTCTGACCAATGAACGTTATGCGGGGAATGCGATTCTCCAGAAGAAATACAGGACGGAGACTATTCCCAGGATCAAGAAGCCCAATCGGGGCGAGCGCCCGATGTACTTTGTCAGGAACAGTAATCCAGCAATCATTACCCAGGAAATGTTTGACCAGGCAGCCCAGCTGCGGTCAAGCCGAAGAAATGAGACGCGCAATATGGGAGCAAGACCATTTGCAAAGAAATTGTCTTGTGGGTGCTGCGGCAGCCTTTTTAGGTCAAAGAGAATTGACGATACATGGTATTGGGTGTGCAGAAAGCACGAAGAATCCAATGCTCTGTGCGAAATGCCCCCTGTGCCTGAAAATGAAATCAAAGCGGCGTTCCAGAGACTACACTACGGCATTAAACACAACACTGCAGTGCTGGACTTTTGTGCGAAACATCTGATATTGGTGCGAAACCGTCAGATGCTTTGGAGTTCCGACGCCATTGAATTGAACAAGGAAATATCCGATATTTTAGATCAGAGTCATACACTATCCTTGCTGAACAGGCAGGGAATGGTTGACCCTGATATTTTTATAAGCAAAAACAATCAGCTGGCAGAGCAGCTCCGCAAAGCTAAGCAGCAGAAAGAGAAACTCCATAATTTGGAACACGATAAAGTCATCGATCAAACGCAGCAGTTACAGGAAACGCTGCTGACGGGGCCGGAGATTCTGGATGCCTTCGATGAGGAGCTGTTCTGCGAGCTGATTGACAGAATCACAGTGCAGAGTAATACGCAAGTCCGCTTCCGGCTGAAAAACGGGCTGGAGCTGACGGAATCCATGGAAAGGACGGTCAGATGATGGGTACAAAACGAAAGCTGCCATTTGGCTACCAAATGGAATCAGGGAGAATTGCTGTTGACACTGCAGAAAGCCATTGGGTGTCCCACCTGTTTTCCAGATACAATATGGGAGTCAGTGTTCAGGAACTGGCGAATTTTATGAATGATACCGCAGTACGGTATGATCCCAATAAACCATGGAACAAAAATATGGTGGCGAGGATCCTGGCAGATACGCGGTATCTGGGAGAAAGTGGATTCCCGGTTTTGGTGGATGCCTCGGTTTTCCTGAACACAGAGGAAAAACGAAAGAAAAAAGCGCCTGCTGTGCAGAAGACGGAAGCACAGACCGTACTGAGAAGAAAGTGCGGATTTCGGATTACACCCCATATAGAACACGAGGTGTTGTATCTGCTGAATTGCCTTGCCAATAATCCAGAGCGAATTGTAACACCACAAATGCCCCGCGCGCAATCCCAGAGGCTGGATACACTGAAATCCGAGCTGGAGGGACTCATCGGCCAACTTCCGGTGGATGAGAACCGCACCCGCGAGGTGCTGCAGGAAATCGCCGCAGAAATGTATGCGGACATTGACCCCAGAGAGTACGAAACCCAGCGGCTGCGAAGGCTGTTTCAAAAGGAAGCGCCGCGCTCAGAGCTGGATGCCAATCTTATCGCAATGAGCATATCCGCTGTCATGGTGGACGGCAATGGGAATGTAAAGATCAGACTGAAAAACGACCAGATTGTGGAAAGGGGTGAACAAAATGGATGATATTCGCAGGACGGTAACCGTCATACCGGCAAAACCGCAGATGGATCATCGGACGGTCATGCGGCAGCTGCGGGTGGCAGCTTACTGCCGGGTATCCACAGAGGAGGAAGAACAGCAGTCCAGCTATGAAGCGCAATGTACTTATTACACGGACAAAATCATGACCAATCCCGAGTGGACAATGGCAGGCATTTTTGCGGATGAGGGTATCTCTGGGACGTCCACCAAAAACCGGGATGATTTCAACAGGATGATCCGCAGGTGCCGCCAGAAGAAAATCGACCTGATTCTGACAAAGTCCATTTCCCGGTTTGCGAGGAATACGCTGGACAGCCTGAAATACATTCGTGCATTGAAAGGTATGGGAATCGGCATCATCTTTGAGAAGGAGAATATCAATACGCTGGAAACGGACACGGAATTGATTATCACCTTCATGAGTGCCTTTGCCCAGTCGGAAAGCGAATCCATCAGTGCCAATGTCCGATGGGGTAAGAGACAGTCTATGAAAGAGGGAAAAGCTTCCGTTAATTTCAAGAAGCTCTATGGGTATTATCTGGATGACGAAGGAAATCCGCAGGTAAATTCAGATCAGGCAGAGGCTGTCCGCAGCATCTATGATCAGTATCTGCAGGGAGCTAGTTTAAGAATGATCAAGCTGAGCCTGGAAGGGAAGGCAGTGCCGAATCCGACAGGTGGGGCAAAGTGGGATATTTCCCAGATCAGAAGCATCCTAGGAAACGAAAAATACTGTGGTGACGTTCTGATGCAGAAGACCTTTACACAGGACTGTATCAACAAAAAGGTTATAAAGAACACGGGACAGTTTCCCATGTATCTGATCCAGAATAATCACCCGGCAATCGTCAGCAGGGAAATATATCGGGCGGTTCAGGCAGAAAAGACCAGGAGATCGGCATCGGCCAGCCCATCAAAAAAGACATCCTCCACAGGCCGCTCCTGTTACGCCAGCAAGTTTGCCTTATCTGAGAGACTGGTGTGCGGGGAGTGCGGCACCCTGTATCGAAGGTGTACATGGAAGCGGAACGGAAAGGCAAGGGTCGTCTGGCGCTGCGTGAGTCGATTGGACTACGGAACAAAATACTGCCACCAGTCACCAACTATGGATGAAGAACCTCTGCAGCAGGCGATCATGGCGGCAATCAATTCCGTAATGGATTCCAAAGGGGCAATTTGCAGCCAGATCACGGAAGCGGCAGTGGAGGAAACAGAGATTCTCCCGGACTCCGCCATGACACTGGGAGAAATCAACCGAAGGCTTGAGGAACTGGAAACGGAATTCAACATATTGCTCCAACAGCCTGACAGTGCGGTGAAGAACGCGGCAAGGTTTGGCGGTATTGCCAATGAGATAGCATCGCTGAAAGGACAACGCGAAAAAATTGCCGCTCGGCTCCGAAAAGACCAGACGGTACAGTTACATGTGCATACGATGGAAGCGGCACTAGAAGGAATGAGCCACCACATGCAGCAGTGGGACGAGGAAATGATCCGGCAACTGGTACATACGGTAAAAGTGATATCTGCCGATCACATCAAGGTGTACCTGTATGACGGAACGGAAATTGATCAGACAGTCAACCCTTGACAGACGGCGGAATTGTGGTATAATGAGCATAAGAAAGGGCGCTGCCGATAGACGGTTAGCCCCCTAGTATTGCGATGAAGTAAACCGCACGAGTGGGGACTTGGGGCGGTTTACTTCTTTTTTATGATCGTAATGATCAAACTGGCAAAGGTGATGAGAACCATGAGCAGCTGGAACAGTTCCTCATATGTAACAACATTCACACCTACCACCCCCTTCCAGTCAGGACAGGGGGTAAAGAAGGATCACCCCCTGAAAGAGGGGGATAACCGCCTACCGTGTTATGGCAACGCCCGGTTCTCGAAAGAACCATATTCATTCTACCAAAATGTGACATAGAAGTCAAAACATATTTTCGATAGCCAGCTGTTTTTACGGCTGGCTTTTTTGTTTTTGGAGGTGTGTACCGAATCAGGAAATAAACGAATTAACCATGGGCAGTTTATTCGATGGGATCGGCGGCTTTCCTCTGGCGGCGGTGCGGAATGGCATCCGACCGGTGTGGGCAAGTGAGATTGAAGCCTTTCCTATCGAGGTGACAAAGCTGCGATTCCCCAACATGGTTCATGCCGGGGATATCACAAAACTAAACGGAGCGGAGCTGCCGCCAGTAAATATCATATGTGGGGGCAGCCCTTGTCAGGATCTCTCAGTGGCCGGAGCCAGAGCCGGTCTGGCCGGTGCGCGCTCCGGTCTTTTTATGGAACAGGTCAGACTCACAAAGGAGATGAGGAATGCAGACGAATTACGAGGCAGAGCAGCTATCGATATACGACCTCGATTCATGGTGTGGGAAAATGTTCCCGGAGCTTTCTCCAGCGGAACGCCAAAAGGAGAAGACTTCCGGTGTGTCCTCGAGGAGATCGCCCGAATTAAGGTCGGTGGTGTTTCAATCCCTCGACCTTACCCCTGGCCATGGCAATCTGCTGGGCGAATCATACTGGGAGCTGATTTCTCCCTGGCGTGGAGATGCCTCGATGCTCAATACTGGGGTGTCCCCCAGAGAAGAAAACGGATCTTCCTTGTCGCGGATTTTGCAGGACGATCCGCCGAAAAGATACTATTTGACCAGGAAAGCCTGCTTGGGTATCCTGCGTAGAGCCGCTGAACGTGGGAAGGGACTTCCGGAAAAGCTGAAGCGGGCGCTGGAGATCCAAGCCGGTCTCGTTCTGCCGGATGACAGGCCTACGAAACTGGAAGCCTACCATATCAACCAGAGGGACGAGGGGATCGACCTTCACGGCGTATCCGGAGCGTTGATGGCGACCAGCAATATACAGATGCAGACCTTTGTCACCCAGCCGGATGGGGAGGAGAATGAAGGCTGCGACGGAGCAATTCAGCTCATTGCGTTCGCAGCGAACCAGAGGGATGAAGTCCGGGATTTGCACGATGTTGCTGGTGCGCTGGGCGCACAGCCGGGTATGGAGCAGCAGACATTTATTGCTGCTGGCTTTTCCGCAGGGCAGGGGAGCAAAGCCGGAGGCGTTGGCTATCAGGAGGAATGCGCGCCAACCCTGAAGGCGTCTGACAGCGGCACAAATATGGTGCCAAGCATCCTATGCCTAAACGATCAGGGCGGCAGTGTCATGGAGTGTTCCGAGGATGTGAGTGGAACGCTCCGTGCTCAGGAGCATGGACACCAGCCGCTGGTCTACGAGAACCACGGCATAGATGCCCGCTATACCGGTTCTCACAGGGTAGCACCCACTATGTCAGCCCAGTACGGCACGGGCGGTAATAATGTGCCGTTGGTGGAGCGGGATACGTCCGTTTACTGTATTGCTGGCAATGCCATTGACCGTCAGCCACAGAATGGCGGCAATGGAATCGGGTATCAGGAGGACATTGCCTACACCCTGACGGCAACAGATCACCACGCAGTCTTCGGCCGCCAACGGTTGGATGTGTTCACAGAGAATGAAGTGGTCAGCACGGAAAGCACCCGGCGGCACAAGGATGCCACAGATCTGGTGGCGCAGCCTTATCAGGATGCGGTTGGCACGCTGGTTCGGTCAGACCATAAGGGCATCAGCAATCAGTATGTCGGCGACGATAAGTGCATTGTGGAATCCCCAAACCTGATTCGCCGCCTGACGCCCCTTGAGTGCGAGCGCTTGCAGGGTTTTCCAGACAGCTGGACAAACATCCCAAGGGCATCAGATTCCGCCCGTTACAAAGCCCTGGGCAACAGTGTGGCGATCCCTTGTGTGGAGTACGTTATGCGAGGAATTGCAATCGTCCTACGAGCTGGGCGCAGGAGGCAGGGGAGAGGAAGAATAGTCCGATTGCGGGTGACAGGGCGGACAGAGTGTCTGGCTACGTAAGAGAGTGAAATATCCTGTTGGAGGGGATTGTTTATGCGGACGAAAGAATTTATGACATGTCACCCAGAGAGTACGTGACATGGTGATGGCATGTGGATACGTGTAGGTCACCTCAGGACTGGCTGCGAATAGAAAGCACATATTCCAATACAGAAATAAGTTGTTGCCTAATAAATACTGCATTTTACCGTGAAAAGGAGAAAATATATTGCAGAACCAGAGAATATAGTGTAAAATAAAAATACCGGATAAAACCTTGTTATCGGAGGCTGCGATAATAGAAGGCTATGTTCTGACGCTATTTCCTGCAGAACAGAATACAACATGTGATTTCTTATAAGATGCTAGCACCGGGGGAATCGTTATGATGGCAACACGTAATCGTATAGAAATAACATCAGCAGATACCAAGCAATTAGGTTTTGAGTATCAGTATCTGTACTTTATTGTGAAACTGCTGCAAATGCGATATGGTGATGTAGTTGGCTATGAAGCTTTGGACGATATTCATGTTATTTCTGCTAGCTCCGGTGATACTGTGTATATTCAGGTAAAACATACAACCGATTTAACAGCAGCCGGCACTCCTGCGAACCTAACAAATTTGTCTGAGGATTTGTGGAAAACTTTATCGAACTGGAGTAAATTAATTGTAGATCCAGCAGAGCAAAGGGACACTTTTTCTGCGCAAAAGGCATTTGTCGAAAAATCAAAATTTATTTTTGTCACTAATCGGAATACATGTCAAAATGGAATTTCCAGCTTAGTAGCCTCCATGAAAACCAAAGATTTTACGGATGATGTGGTCAGAGGTAAAATCAAAGAGATTAGGCAGAGTACAACAAATGAAACTATCCGTGGGTTTGCTGATGATGTGTTGGCTTTGCCAGTTGCGGTGCTTACTCATTTTCTTGCCAAAGTGGAGTTCGTATCCAGTGACGATGACTTATTTGATGTGATTCGGAAAGAAATTCGAAACAAAATGATTCCTGAGGAGTACGTGGATGATGTTCTAAATTCTCTATATACCCAGTTGAAAATGGACTTCTTTAAAAAAGCAAAGAGAAAGATACACCAGGTGATTACTTACAATGAATGGCAAAGTAAATACCAATCTGTATTTAATTCGGTTAGAACAACATTGCTTCCTTTTCGTGAATACCATCCTCTTTTGCCTGATCATCTAGATCAACAGCCTTTCGTTAAAGAACTAATAGAAATTGAAGCGGTGGATGCTGACGAGTACGGTTTCGCTGAGTTAACAGAATTTACCGAACATTATCTTGCAGTGGAATTACAGCTGATGGACTGGTATGAAGATGGCAAAATTGATTTGCAAACTGTAGAAAAGTTTCATAAAAATGCTCAATCTCTCTGGAGAAGAATTCACCGAGCATGTCATCGATCTACGAAATCGGATATAACACTTGACCGCAATAACGCATTAAAGTGTTTCGACCAAATCATGTGTGAGCATTTGCAAATTTTATCCACAGATCTGGGAATTGATTTGTCGAATGGTGAATTTATTTTACTTGCTAATGAAGAGAAGATCGACTGGAAGTATAAATGGAACGCATGAGGTGTTTACTATGGAAACATATTCCCTTAAAGAAAATGAATTAATAACTGGTATATCTATTCTTGCTGTCCTTCGACACACTCAGCAGCTTGAATTATCAAAATGTATACTAATTGAGCCGCTTCTAAGCTATTCACAAGTGTTAAGAGCACTAAAGCGTTCTAACTCCAGTATAAAAAGCATGGAGGATTTGATTCTCAAGCAAAGCATCCCCTTTGCCAATTTCAACAATCGTTTTCAAGAAAAACTCCTATTGTCTATGAATTCCTTGATTCTTTTCGAAAAATTGGGCTTAATCTCGATCGAAAAAGGTATTGTGTACTTTAACGCATATGACTTCAACTTTGCAGATACTTCGCTGGGTGAGGCCGCAGCAGATCGTATTTCTGCTTCCGGCAAATTAGCAGACATCATGCTGAAAGGAGATGCAAGTGATTTTTACTTGAGCTTGCGTGTTCAAATATGACATTCTATATTGACAAGTTACTTCTGTGGCTAAAAGATGGCAGTTTGCGTACAGTGCAATTCAATAATGACAAGGTTAACGTCATTACTGGTAATAGCAAGACTGGAAAAACAGCAATACTGGAAATAATCGATTACTGCTTGTGTGGTGGAAAAGATACTGTAGTTATTTCGCATGAACACATTGCAGATAGTGTCGCTTGGTATGGTATCCGATTCTCTATTAATGGCAAAATATATACTGTTGCCCGCGGAGAGATAACAGAAAAGGGAGAATTCTCAAAGGATTTCTTCTTTTCGCAGATTGGGGAGATTCCAGACGTTCCGTGTGCGAAAATGGACGAAAAAGAGTTGAAGGCAATTTTGAATCCGGAATTCTCAATTGATGATGAGCTAACCGTATCTTATGGAGGCAAGGGGGTTAAGAAAAACACACGTCTTTCATTCAGATACTTTTTAATGATGAACACACTTTCGAAAGATATTGTTGACAATGGCAAGATGTTTTTCGATAAAATGACTATTGAACGTTACAGAAGTGTATGGCATCAAATTTTTGATTTATCATTTGGCGTTATTACCCCGGCCTCTTTGGCTACACAGAAGGAAATTGATGACTTGGAACAAGAAATTGACACACTTGAGCGAACCAAATCTAAAACAGAGCAGAAGATTCTTAACTACAACCAGCAAATCTTAAGCTTGGTAAAGAAAGCAAAAGAATCTGGATTAATTGATGAGAATTTAAGTGATGAGCAATCAATCGGTAAACTAAGAGATATTATTGAAAACGGCATAACCGACTTGGCGACGAATTTCTCCACTAGACAAAAATACGAAAAGCTACAAGCTGAACGTGATGATATTGCTTTACAATTAGCCAAACTTAAGCGATTCAAAAGAAGCTATAGCGAATACAGAAATCGGCTAAGATCTGAACGGGATGCTTTGAGTCCTATCACATATATACAGAGCAAGTTTTCGGATCGAACACAGGGAGAATACAGATTGTTTCTCGATAGCCTAGCAACTGAATTTGCCCAAATTGATTCTGTACTTTCTGAGAGACGTCCTTTTGAACTTGATGTCGACCGGCAAATTAAGCAGCTGACGGCAGTTTTGAAAGAGAAGGATGCTAGTCTTGCTTTAGCACCAAAGGTTGATTATAAGGTGGTTCCCACAGCTCAAAAGCTTGTATCGCTGGGCGAACTGAGGGCAGATTACAAACACATCGACTGCTGCAGTGACAATACAGACGTAATTAGCAAAACCATTGACCAAAAACAAAGTGACTTGTTGGACCTCAAAGCAAAACAGTCCACGGTTAGTGAAAACCGGCTATTGATTGTTAATACGCTTAATGAGTATATTCAATTCTATATTCAAGTGGCTAAGGATGCACTGGATGAATACGGTGATTATAAAGCGTGGTTTGATTACAGAAAATCGGCACTTTCAATTAAGAAGAACCGATCTTCCTCTGTAGCGAACATTTCCAGCAGTTCAGACCACCTGTTCATGCATTTGTGCCTGTTTGCGGGGATGCACCATATGCTCCTAATGGAAAGTTCAAGATACATTCCGAGTTTTTTGATCATTGACCAACCTAGTAGGCCATACTTTAATTCTGAAGAATATAATTACGCAGACAGCGAGGCATCTGTGTCGAAGAAAGATGATTGGAGCAAAGTGAAAGCGATATTTGCGCTATGGGATAGTTTCTTTGATGCAATTCTAGAGCAGAACAAGCATTTTCAAATTATTATGTTGGAGCATGTTTCTGAAAGTGCTTGGAGTGAATGCAAACATGTTAACTTAGTAGAAGTATTTGATGGTGTACTTAATGCATTGATTCCGCCTCCCCAGAATTTGCAATAATGAAAACTGACCCAGTTACTTTCTGGAAGAAGGACCAATACAATGAAATGCATATATTACAATAATGAGAGTGTTCTGTCTGTACCCGACATTATCCCCGAAGCACTCACAGGGGCATCGCTGAGAAAACGATTCTCGATTTCTAAAAAATCAGCATGCCTGAACTCCGTTTTTTATGCCACCACTGTTAATGGCAAAAATGTGCGGGGGATGGACTAGCGAAGTTCGTGTTCTTTTCTAATCATATGAAACTACCTGATCGCGTGAAGTGTCGATTTCCATGTCCTCCCATCACTATTCCGTTGTGAGTGGTGACTAAAGAATTTTTAGCAGGTGTGTATTTTTGTTTGAATCTAATCTGAGATGTTAACTTGGTATATGGCACGTACTTTGAGCAAAAAGGGAAAGACTGGAGAAGCTGATTGAATGTCCCACATTGTTTTTGAAAGAGAGAAAATGTGAAGATGGATTATACGATATTGGTGGAAAAATTGGCTGCAGTAAGAAATATTTATTCCTTTGTTACTGAATTATTTGTTTCGTTGGATTCTGAACCAATGCCATCCTTTAGCGGAGAATATGCAAATTTTGTCAGCAATAAAATAAAAACATTACATGAAATACGTACGTTAACGGATCTGATACCAAATGCAATGCGTGCTGATTTAGCCTTTTGGAAGAGCGAATGGATTGATTTCCTGAAAGAGAATAAAGATGATTGCGAAATGATTTGCTATCAAACCCTTAAAAACTTTGATAACTTAGTTCCTAGGCTGCTGGAAAACTCCGGCGGTATCCTTGTTAATAATGGTCCCCTTAATGAATATGCTCAACAGGATGCGTTTTTGTACATTTCAGCACCAAATGCATTTTTTGACCAATATTTTATACGAAATAAGATAAGAGGTGGGCGTCAGACTGCCGTGCATAATGCAACCGGACTGAACAGGTACTTCAAAGGATTCTTTGTTATTAAAAAGTCTTCGACAAATGATTATATTCCTACAGTCAAGCTATATCGGAAAAAAATGTTCTCTACAAATGAAATTAAAATCGGCTGCAGCCCATTTAGCTGTAAACCTTGGTTTGAAGAAGAGTCAATTCCTAATAGTGACTCGTTTGGAATTAAATATGATGTTAGCCTTCATTCAACACTCAACAAACAAATCACCAACTTGATCGAGCTATTTGATGTACATAAAGTTGATATTGTAACATTTCCTGAGCTGACAATGAATAGCGTCTCCTTGAAAGAAATACAGAATTTTTTGCTACGAACAGAACTAAAACATGTCAAGCTTATCTGCACGGGTAGTTGTTGGTATGATCAAAAAAATGAAGCATACATTCTTAGTAAAGATGGAACTGTTTTGTTAAAATATCAAAAGAAAAAATCATACCAGCGGTACGACAAAAACAAGCATGTATATATTTCTGAAAATATTATGCCGGATCCTTTTGTCGGCCTTCTTGACATACCAGGGATTGGCCGGATATCCTATAACATATGCTATGATTATGATAATGATGATGTAGAAACACTGTGTGCTTCGGTAATGATGAGTAATTTTATGTTTGTTGCCGCATATTCAAACGATACTCACCTTATGGAGCAAAAGGCTGCTGCAAATGCGAGTTTACGGGGTATTACAACGATATTAACCAATGCCTGTGCGGTCACGGAAAATGGACAATTAATAAGCTATATCGTAAAACCTGTTGCTGAAAATAAGCATTTGTTTTCCAGTGATATTTTAAGATTTCGTAAAGGGGATGTGTGTAGCGATTGCGATAGTTGTGTGAAAGAAGCGATTATTTCAACAAAAGAACTTGCAAAATCCGCGAATAAGTGATAGTATATAGATGAACTTCATGTGTAGTTTTTGCAAAGAAATGGAGGGACATGATGAACAAGCTATTGCCTAGTTATAATATGATGGAGTATGTTGCCGAAGATTGCAAGGAAATCGAGGCATTTAGCCAATCGCTATACGATATTGTAAAAGAGGCACTGACCAACAATGCATTACAAATTTTACTTGATGAGTTGAAAAGTATAACCTGTCGTTACGAGCGAATTAGCAACATACTTAATATACAAGAAGCAAACAATAGTAAATGCTTCTATTTTGGATATATTACGGCATTATCTTCCCTTGGCGTAGATCTAGCTCAATCCAATACTGAAGATACCAAATTGCAGGATTTGCTTGGTAGCTATCCGCTTTTGCTGCCTACACTAGAGATTATTTATAGGTACGATACGATATCTGGCGTTAGCTTAAAGAAAGAAACAGGACAGACGAGTAGTGGCATATCTAACTTTATGCACAGAATTGAGCCTTACGAATTAATAGATGTGAGCAAGATTGGGACAATCAACTATTATTCCTTAACAGGAAAAGGCAGAAGGCTCTTGAGCCAGTACCATCAAAGATTCGAAGAGCCTTCAAGTGAGCCTAAGGTACCTGAGAAGCTAGTGTTGCTAGTTCTGGACGAAATTGCTGCACAGATTACCAAAGATAGACCAAGTTCCGTACCTGTTTTGCGAAAAGTAAATAATAGCGTTCCGGATTTTTGTGAGAAGAAATTACTGAAATGCAAAATAGAAAACGTTTTTCTCCGCCGCGATGCGTACATGCGTAAGTTGGTTGGATCGTGTGTAGTTGCAGCTAGAGATGATTTTGATATTGAAGAATACGATGATCATTACCTTGTGGCGAAAGAAAATGATTTTGCGAAGTTGACAGAAGCGTCTTATGTCTGAGTTACATATGGAGGTATAGAATGTTTGAAGCACTGGCAGGAAAAATTACTCAAGAAATGCCTGAAGAAGAAATCTACCGAATTCTCCATACAGAAAGAGCGGAATTTAATAAGGGAATCAGAGAGCTTTCTGACCGGGTAAAATCAGGAGAGGATATTACTGAAGTAATTGCTAGTATCCAAGGAAGTGTGCAATCTGCGCTGCTCCTGAAGATTATTGAGGAGGAACTTAGAGATGATACAATTTCTTTTGTTGAGTCAGAGTACATACGAAGGCTGGATATGCCAAAGTTTAAAGAATTTATCAAATATGCATTAGATAACATTATTATTTGTAAAGAATCAGAAGGAGAAGTTGCCCAATATTTGCATATTGATAGGACTCAGTTTGGATATTTAGTAAAGTTTATGAACACGGCCAATGATTTGATCATTATAAAGAGATTCACAAAAAACAATTTCTCAATAGCAATGTTTGATTTGTTTAGATTGGAAACAGAAAAGGTTGACTATATATGGGAAATGTTCGAACAAAATAAAGATTCTCTAGTCACATCATCACTTCTCAGTGTTATTACCTCAATTAGAAGGACAAACAATAATATTGATTTTTTAAACGAACTTCTTTCAAATCTAGGCAAAGAATAAGAATGGTGTTCCCGAGCTTTTGTGACAGTCGTTATTCCAGCTTCGCTAATGCAAATTGAGTTCAAATGGGTAGCCTTGCATGAAGAGGCAACAGTGCAAACTTTGTTGAAATTCTAAGAATTTTAGGATTAATACTCATCATAGAATTAATGGATAATGCCAACTAGGTTTAAAGATGTCGGTCATGTCGAAACTTGCGAACGAAAGTTGCGTGATTTTTGGGGATTTGCAGGTACGGACAGCCCCAAATGCCTGCATCTAAAGTGTTGAACAGACACAAAAATCCCGAATGCGACAGCGTTCGGGATTTTTCACTTTCACTTATTTGCGGATTCGGGATTTTGAAAGTGAATCGTCAGTGGTAAAAACAATCCCCTTGCGGGAAAACGAAAGTTATGCTATAGTATTTCCAGAGTTAACTGGGCTTTTTGGAGGACTTGAGCATATGAAAACCGGAATTGTGGACGTAGGCGGCGGCCTTCGTGGTATTTACGCCGCAGGCGTCCTGGACTACTGCATGGCGGAGAATATCCGCTTTGACCTGGGAATCGGGGTTTCGGCAGGCTCTGCCAACCTGACCTCCTACTGCGCCGGGCAGAAGGGGCGCAATTACATTTTCTATACGGACTACTCCTTCCGCAAGGAGTATATGGGCGTTGAGAACTTCCTGTCCCAGCGCTCCTATGTGGATCTGGACTATGCCTACGGCACCCTGAGCCAGGCGAATGGGGAATACCCTGTGGACTATCCCGCCATCCGGGACAATCCCATGGAGTTCTATGTGGTGGCCACTGAGGCCAGAACCGGCCGTCCCAAGTACTTTACCAAGGCGGATATTCATCAGGACAATTACGACATTATGAAAGCCTCCTCGTCCATTCCCGTGGTGTGCAAGCCCTATGAGATTGACGGGGTACCCTACTATGACGGTGCCCTGTCCGACCCGGTGCCGGTGGAGAAGGCCTTTGCCTTAGGCTGTGACCGGGTGGTGCTGCTGCTGACCAAGCCTGAGCGGTTCCTGCGCACCCCAAACAAGGACGAGCGGCTGGCTGCCTGTATCCGGCATACCTACCCGGCGGCGGCTAGAAGCCTGTGTCAGCGGGCTCAGCGGTATAATGAGAGCGTAGCCCTTGCCCGGCTCCAGGCCCGGCAGGGGAAGGTGCTGGTGGTGGCTCCGGAGGATACCTTCGGCGTGGACACCCTGACCCGGGACAAGGATGCCCTGGACAGACTCTACCGGGCAGGCTTCGCCGACGGCGAGAAAATCAAGGCGTTTTTGAGTAAATAACGAAAAGGAGCTGCTTGCCGCAGCTCCTTTTTTGAAATCATTTCACTTCCACCAGCTCGTATTCTCTGCTGCCGATGCCCAAAGCGGCGGCGGACTCGATGGTGTGCACGCCGTTCCGGCTTTCTACCCGCTCCAGGAAGTGAGCCTTGCCCGGGTCGTCACAGCCGTAGACCAGATCAATGCAGGCCTGATCGATGGCAACGGGATCGGTGGAGGCCAGCACGCCCATATCGGCAAGGCACGGATCCTCGGCCACCGCACAGCAGTCGCAGTCCACGCTCATGTTCTTCATGACGTTAATGTAAACCGCGTTGCCTTGGAAGTAATCCACCACGGAGCTGGCGGCGTCCGCCATGGACTCCAGGAAGGAATCGTGGTCTGCCGTCCAAATCTGCTTGGGATCGCCCGCGCCGTGGATGTAGGCCTTGCCATAGGAGGAGGCCACGCCAATGGACAGCTGCTTCAGGGCTCCGCCGTAGCCGCCCATGGGATGTCCCTTGAAGTGGGACAGCACCAGCATGGAATCGTAATTGGCAATATCCTTGCCCACAAAGTTCTTGTGAATCACTTTGCCGCCCGGGATAGGCAGCTCCAGGTCAGGGCCTTGAGCGTCCAGCAGGTCAACGGTAAAGTACCGGTTCCAGCCGTGGTCTTCCAGCAGAGCCAGGTGCTTGGGGGTGGTGTTCCGGGCACCTTCATAGGCGGTGTTGCACTCGACTACCGTGCCGCCGACATAATCGATGATCTCCTTCCAGAAGTCCGGATGGAGGAAATTCTGATTTCCCTTTTCACCGGAGTGAACCTTCACGGCCACCTTGCCGGGCAGTTCCTTGCCAACCAGCTTGTACAGCCGCAAAACGGTATCCGGGGTAATGGTACGGGAAAAATAAACCGTAGATTTCACAGCGTATCTCCTTGTTTCTTGGATTGTGCCGGAGGCACATCCTTATTCTAAACCGAAAGGGACAAATTGGCAAGTATTTTTTACAGCAGACCGTATTCCATGCCGTAGGGCCAGCCGTTGAGCCCGCCCAGATTGTAGAGCCGGGTATAGCCCATTTCTTCCAGCTTGACGGCGGCCAGAGCCGCCCGGCGGCCGGTGCGGCAGTAGAGAAGGACGGGCGCGTCTAAGTCTGGCAAAACATCCAGAATTTCCCCTTCGTCCATGGTTTCCAAGTCCTCCTGGGGGAGCAGAACTGCCCCGGCCGCGTGCTCAATGCCGTATTCCTCCTCGGTGCGCACATCCAGAAGAACGCTGCCCGGGCAGGTGTCCAGAATGTGCTTTCCTTCCTCAAAGGAGATGTAGTCTATCATGTGGGTTCCTCCTGTTAAAAGCTTCGGCGGCACCGAGAACCGGTGCCGCCGGGTAAGATTTAATCGTTCTGATCCATTTCTTTGAGAATTTCGTCGGCCTTTTCCTGGTTCTCCTTGGCCTTATCGACACCCTCGGTGCTCTCCTTGCTGAACAGAATCCGGATGGTCAGAATCATCAGCTTGACATCCAGCAGCAGGGAGTAGTTTTCGATATACATGAGGTCAAGGCGCAGCTTGTCGTAGGGACTGGTGTTGTACTTGCCGTAGATCTGGGCGTAGCCTGTCAGGCCACCCCGAACCTTCAGCCGGTAGGCAAATTCCGGGATATCCTTGCAGTATTCGTCGGCGATGACCTTCCGCTCAGGCCGGGGGCCTACGACGCTCATGTCGCCCTTGAGAATATTGATGAGCT